>CEUS01070756.1_pt1 | contig 16480 bp, 18 predicted proteins | sample 427031 | NCBI WGS metagenome assembly CEUS01 (sample SAMEA2622837, study PRJEB7988) | marine metagenome | biome: marine biome (ENVO:00000447); feature: marine epipelagic mixed layer (ENVO:xxxxxxxxx); material: "saline water (ENVO:00002010), including plankton (ENVO:xxxxxxxx)" | depth 140 m | reverse complement strand
CTGTCTCGTAAATATAGCGTGGGCCCTGGCGGCCACTAACCATCCGCCCCGAACCAGGCCCACGATTGTTGATCTGAAGAATATCCCAAGTCTGTTGAGCATTATCCATAGCATTGGCCATTGCCTCCTGCATGGAAACGTCCACATGTTGACCAACACCCCCCGTGATCCCACGAGCGTAAAGGGCAATAACTGCCCCAACCGCTGCCTGTAAATTTGCCTGGGCGTATGCCTGAGGAACGGTCGTCCGGAGAGGACCCTTTTCATCACTACCATTCAAGTACATGTGCCCCCCCATGGCCGAACCAACAATGTCCGTCGCAGGGAGGTTGCGGGCGGGACCCGTCTGACCAAAGTTCGTGATACTTACAACAACCGCATCCCGGTTGATCTTTGCGAGCATGCGGGGGTCGGTGCCGATGCTCTTAGAGGTACCTGGAGCACCCGTTTCGATAACTACGTCGGCACTACCCACAAGACGGTGAAAAAGGTCGCGGCCCTGCTCGGTGCGAAGCTCACAAGTAACCGAGCGCTTTCCAGCGTTCATAGTCCACCAGAACAGGCTCGACTCGCCGCCCTCCTCGTTTCGGAAGAAGGGGCCGTTAGCTCGCGTCCGATCTCCACCTCGGGGCTCAACCTTGATTACATCAGCACCAAGCTCGGCCAAAAGCCGGGCACATAGCTGACCCTTCTCATCTGCAATATCAAGAACACGATAGCCGGTCAGTGCACCGTTAGCGTGCGGGAGAGGTACACCAGGACTGCGATCGGACACGAGCGAGTTTTACCGCAGTAGTGGTAGCACATTCAACCAGGTAATTGGAATGAATTAACTCTCTAGGACCAATCGAGGGGGAAAGTCACGAATCACCGCCATGAACGAGAGCAGGAATATGGTTCTCAGCAAAACCAGTACGTTCAAGAGCAGCACGAAGAGAATCCATACCCCAGCCACGACTAGCAGAGATATGGCAAACGTCGCCCGGCGCCGGGCCTGCAGCATCAAGAAGGGCTAGTGCCTCCGCTTCAGTTTCAGGAGAGGACCCATCGTCGCGGGTAAGAGCGTCGATCTTGTTGAGCGCCACAATGATCGGCCGCCCAAGGACACTTAGATCACGAAGAACTCCTTCGACCGTCTCGGCATGAACACCTGCATGGGGATGAGAAACATCTACTACATGCAGAAGTACATCCGCGTCCTCCAACTCCTCAAGGGTGGCCCGAAAGGAGGCCACAAGCTGGGTAGGAAGCTTCTGAATGAAGCCAACTGTATCGGTAAGCAAAGCAGGGCGACCAGAGGGCATCACTATCTTGCGAGTAATAGGATCGAGGGTTGCAAAGAGCTTGTTCTCAGCACGTTTATCCGCACCGGAGAGAGCCCGCATTACCGTTGTTTTTCCAGCGTTTGTGTACCCGATAAGAGCAACTACAGGAAGACCGGAACGGCGGCGCTTCCGACGGTATAGCTCACGTTGAACACGAACTTGCTGAAGATCCTTCTTCAGTTTGCTAATGCGACGCCGAAGGAGACGACGATCGGTCTCGATTTGAGTCTCCCCAGGTCCTCGAAGACCAATAGCACCCTCCATGCGTTCAAGATGACTCCACTGACCCCGCAATCGTGGAAGGAGATATTCCGTCTGAGCCAGTTCAACCTGAAGACGCCCTTCCCGCGTGCTAGCTCGCATTGCAAAGATGTCAAGGATCAGAGCGGTACGGTCTATTACCTTTATCTTGAGCGCCTCCTCCAAATTACGTTGCTGCGAAGGCGAGAGTTCGTCATCGAAGATAACCGTGTTAGCACGCAGCTTGATACAGGCTTTAGCAACCTCTCTCAGCTTGCCACTACCGATATAAGTGGAGCCCTGTGGGCTAGTCCGGCGTTGGATTGCTAGCCCAACAACCTTCGCACCAGCAGTGCGGGCAAGCTCCGAAAGCTCAGCCAGCGATTCACGGGCAGGAAGAATGGTCCTATGAGAGTCCACCGCAACCAGGTATGCACGATCGCGACTAGGCGTAGTTGAGTGGAGGCGCTTCGCCATTTAAAGCAAGCTTAGCCGATCGCGGGAGCTGGACCGGTTTTTAGAAACCGGTCCAGTCCTCGAGCCTTTGCAGCCCCTCCTCAACCTGTTCGTCAGGAGTTGTGAGCGAGAGACGAACATAGCCCTCTCCGTTGAGGCCATACCCTCGTCCTGGAGTTACAACAACTGCACACTCATCGATAAGGCGGGCAGCGAAGTCACCGCTGGTCACCCCGTCGGGCAACTTAGCCCAGACATAGAGCGAAGCCTTGGGAGGGTCAACCTTGAGACCAATGTTTCGCAATGTCTCAACAATGCGATCTCGGCGGCGCTGGTAGATCGCATTGTGCTCATCAATGACATTCTGGGGGCCGTTTACCGCCTCTATAGCCATCTCCTGGATAGCCTGCGGAATACCGCTATCTATATTCGACTTTACACGCATAAGAGCGTCAACAAGCTCGCCATTCCCGACGGCCATCCCAATTCGCCAACCTGTCATGTTGTAAATCTTCGAAAAGGAATTAAATTCGATGGCTACATCCCGTGCTTCAGGGACCTGGAAAATAGAAATGGGCCGATACCCATCGTAAGCAACGTCACAATATGGATTGTCGTGACAGATAGTGACGTCGTACTCCTTAGCCCAAGCAACAACCTTCTCGAAGAAGGCTAAATCAGCAGTGGCAGCCGTAGGGTTATTGGGATAGTTCAGCCACAACACCTTGGCCTTAGCCGCGAGGTCGGCAGGAATAGCATCCAAGTCAGGCAGCCAGCCCGTCTCTTGGTGGAGAGGTAGCTTGAATGTGACCCCACCAGCAAACATGGTGCCAATCTCGTAGACGGGATATCCAGGATCTGTTGCAAGAGCCACGTCCCCAGGATCAATAAGAGTAAGCGCCATGTGCGCGATACCTTCCTTTGAACCGATGAGAGCAAGCGCCTCTCTCTCGGGATCAAAGGAGCACTCGAAGCGGCGTTCATACCAACTAGCAATGGCTTGGCGCAGCTCCGGCAGACCTTCAGACTCAGGGTATCGGTGGTTGGCAGGATCATCGGCAGCCCGGTGAAGCGCATCAAGGATATTAGGGGGCGTTGGAAGGTCGGGGTCGCCAATACCGAAGGTGATGACATCAATGCCCTGTGCCTTCTTGGCGGCGATTACCTTGGAGATTTGAGCGAAGAGATACGGTGGTAGCTCTTCAACCCTCTTGGCTAGTCTCATAGATACTCCCAACAGTCAGATCAAGCGTGCCCGCTTACGCCGACGCACCTGGCCGGGGATGGTACCTCGCCCTGGCCGCAGCTGCATTAGGAAGGAAAAACTACAGATCTGAGAGGCGCTGAATTAGAGGCTCCCAACTCTTAACCTCGGCAACGGGGTCCTGTCCATAGGGGGTAATGGTGACAGTCGTCACACCCTCTGCGGCAAACTCAGCAGCGCGATCGAGGAAGCGAGCCCGTTCATCTGCCGAGTCGAGCGGAGGGCCAGTCCATGCGACCGTCTTCTCGATCGCGTTATAGTCCGTTCCCTCCCTCTCGCAGTGAGCGCGCAGAACTTCAAGCTTATGCCGTATCTCCTCAACCTCACTACTGGTGAGATTGCAAGCATCGGCATAACGAGCAACCAGACGAAGGGTCTTACGTTCTCCTCGACCACCTATTAGGAGTTCCGGGTGAGGCCGACTGATGGATTGAGGAACATTCAGGGTTTCAGCAAGTTGAAAGTGCTTCCCTTGAAAGGAACCGTTTTCATCACTCCACATCTGTAGACAGATCTGAACAGCTTCCTCCAATCGCTCGAAACGCTCACCTAGTGGGGGAAAGGGTACCCCTAGACCAAGGTGCTCCTGCTCATTCCAAGCCGCCCCTATCCCAAGCCAGGCACGCCCACCAGAAAGCACATCGAGGGTACTAATCTGCTTTGCGAGCACCCCTGGATGACGATAGGTAACACCAGTAACAAGAAGCCCCAAGCGGATCGTGGAGGTATGCCCAGCAACAAATCCAAGGGCAGTGTAGCCCTCCAGCATGTCGAGTTCCGGAGTGCCAATCCACCCGATTTGAAAGAGATGGTCCATAAATGAGAGTCGTGAACATCCCACTTGCTCGGACACCACACCAAGCTCTGCAAGGCGCGGCCCCATCTCCGCTGGACCACCTTGCCAGGTGAAATTAGCTACATGAATACCAGTATGCATCGGGTGTTAGGAAATTCCTCGGCGCTTGAGCTCCGCAGGCATACGCTCAGAATCAGCACTTAGCTTAGGGCCTTTTTGGTCGTCGGAAAGCGCTCCTAAGGCATCTGCTCCGAATTTTGCTCCGTCAAACAGAATCCACTTTTCTGGAACAATCTCGAGGACAACACGCAATGGCGAGTCAAGTGTACTGACAAAGGCCGCTGCTGCCTCGGGATTGTCGGGGTTCAGCTTGGCGGCGAACTCAGGAAAAAACCAGTCTTTAGTCTCGCGATCCTCATGAATTATGCAACGCCCTTTGGCAGTAGCAGCGCCAAAGGGCGCGCCGGCCCCTGGAGCTGCGGCGGCACCACTGACAACAACGGAAACGCGAGGATCTCGACGAACGGCAGAGATGCGGTGGCGATGTGCACCCGCGGTGATCCAGAAGCTACCGTTCTTCCATAGGAATGACATGATTACGCCAACGGGCCATCCATCCTTGGTACCCCAGTTGAAGGTGCACTCGCCAACTTTATTCAGCAAATCTTCGAGCTGTTGGTCATCAAACGGATAGATAGAAACGGTTTCGTGGTCATCAACACCTGGCATATAGGGACTCCTTTTACAAACGCACTCGGGCCACAAAGAAGCCCTTTGAACGAGCCAGCGACCTACCCTCGCAGTTTGCAACTGCTGATGCAAGAGAAAGTGCGCGAAACTTGCAGACGGACCACAGGCGTGGCCCGTGCTATGCTCCCTATGAGGTCAGCGCGTCAGATCGTCCCCATGAGAGAAACTTGCTCACACGTCGATTGCCGCCGGAACCCAGTTGATGCCCCGGAGGCAATTTCATGACATCGTTCGTCGATCGGACGCTCACTTGCTCGGACTGCAACGCGCAGTTCACCTTTACAGTGGGCGAGCAAGAGTTCTACCAATCACGCGGATTTACCAATGAACCGCGCCGCTGCCCAGAGTGCCGACAGGCACGCAAGGCAGCTCGTGGTGAAGGCGGTGGCGGTGGCGGTGGCGGTGGATACCGCAGCTATGACACTGAGCGCGAGATGTTTAGCACAGTCTGCGCCGAGTGCGGACGTGAAGCACGAGTTCCTTTCCAGCCACGGGGTGACCGCCCTGTCTACTGTAGCGACTGCTTCCGCTCACGCGGACCCCAGCGCGGTGGCGGTGGTGGTGGTGGTGGCGGTCGCGACCGCAACTGGTAGCAACCTGCAAACCTTCTCTCTTCCTCTTTGCACCTCAGCGTAGGCTGCAGGTTTTTTCGTACCCTGAAAAAACCTGCAGCTAGCACATATACTCCGCGCAGCCCTTTTGGCTGTGTGGAGGTATCTCATGAGCTACCCAAAATACGAGAACATCAACGTAGAACCTTTGGCCGAGGCCGAGGGCGTCGTGCGAGTGACCTTGAACCGTCCTCAGGCTCTAAACGCACTTTCAGCAGACCTTTTAGACGACCTCTTTGATTTCCTAGGGCACTTCGAGGACGACCCGCACGCTTACGTGTTACTTCTACGCGGTGCTGGACGATCGTTCTGCGCAGGTTACGACCTAGCATCCAATCGTACCGTTGAACCAGGATCGCCAGGAGATATCTTGCAGGAACAGAGCGTGGGACGCTCCCGCCGAACCATGGTTGATTCGGTTGACCGGTACCTACGGTTGTTCAACACCCGCAAGCCCACAATTGCACAGGTACACGGACATTGCATCTCGGGGGGTACCGAGCTGATTTCGATGTTTGACTTCGTGGTAGCCACTGAAACAGCAAAGTTTGGGCACATCGCAGGACGCCATATGGGCACACTAAGGACACTATCTCTATGGCCATGGACTGTCGGTTACCGGCGAGCAAAAGAACTTTTCATGACGGGTGAGTTGATTGATGGAAAGACAGCAGAAGATTGGGGGTTGGTAAATAAGGCCGTTCCTGAGGAAGATCTTGAAGAAGCCTCTCTGCACTTAGCACGCAAAATCATGCGAATCCCCCTCGAGGTGAACATCTTGCACAAACACTCGGTCAACCGCTGGATGGAGATCCAGGGGTTGCAGCCTGCAGTCCACTCGGCAGCTGAATTCGACGTTTACACAGCATTCATCGAGGGGCGTCCAGGATTCCGAGAACGAGTTGAGGCAGATGGGTTGCGGGAAGCGCTTAAATGGCGCGATCGCGAATGGCGTGGAACCGAACTGTGGGACCACGACAAAGAGCCGAAATCCTAACCTCACCGTAAGATCAATAGCATGGGCGTTTTGCCAAAGGCACACGAGAAGGCCGAAGTGGTGCGGACGATGTTCGACCGTATCGCGCCTTCTTACGACCGCATGAACCGCATAATTACGCTCGGACTTGACCAGCGGTGGCGGCGTTCACTAATTGCGAAACTTGAAGTGAGCAACGGGGACACCGTGCTCGACCTTGCCTGCGGCACAGGTGACTTCGCAGTGGTAGCACAGAACCGGGGAGCCCGTGTAATTGCTCTCGACTTCGCGGGCGCAATGCTCTTAGCAGCGCAAGAACGCTGTCCCGCATCGATTACGCTTACGCGCGGGGATGCCCTCGCACTACCTCTCGCTTCAGAAAGTATTTCAGTAGCAGTCTCAGGTTTTGCATTACGAAACTTCGTTGCGATTTCGCCAGTGCTAGAAGAGTTAGGGCGAGTTCTCCGACAGGGGGGACGTCTCGGTTTACTGGAAGTTGATTCACCACAGTCAAGCATGTTGAGATTAGGCCACGGTTTCTACTTCAGAAAAGTAGTACCTGTACTGGGAGCCCTCCTTAGTGATGGCCGGGCTTACCGATACCTTCCAGCCTCCACTGACTACCTGCCAAGCGATCAGGAACTCGAGGAAATGCTTGAGTCTGCAGGATTTAAGAGCATCGAAAAGCAGCGTCACCTTGGCGGGGTAGCACAGTCGATCACTGCGGTGCGAGCGTGAGTTCCAAGTCAACTTTCCCTACACCGGGCAGCATTGGAGCATGGCAGGTAGCCGCACGTCCCCCAACGCTGACAGCAGCGATAGCACCAGTCCTAGTCGGCACAGGCGCAGCTATCGGAGATAGCACATTCGCAGCTGGACCGTTCGTGGCAGCCCTCTGGGGAGCAATCTTTCTGCAGGTTGGCGCAAACTTCGCAAACGACGTATTCGACTTCCAGCGTGGTGCCGACACAGAGGACCGACTCGGACCACCCAGAGCGGTACAGATGGGACTGCTTACGCCCACCCAGATCAAATTAGGAATGTGTGCTGCCTTTCTTCTGGCTTTTCTAGCAGGCATCTATCTAGTGCTGGTAGCGGGATGGATCGTAATAGTAATCGGCTTAGCCAGCATCGTAGCCGGCCTTATATATACGGGGGGGCCATGGCCAATTGGTTACCACGCCCTTGGGGATGCCTTCACTTTTGGGTTTTTCGGAATGGTCGCGGTCATAGGAACATATTTTGTCCAAGCAGAAACCACATCTGGACTTGTGTGGCTTGCTGCTGTGCCAGTCGGATGCACAGTGACGGCAATACTGGTGGTGAACAACCTTCGAGACCTTGCCACAGATCAGGCAGCAAGCAAAACAACACTAGCAGTCGTATTTGGGGACCGGGGAACCCGAGCCTGGTACTTACTTTTGCTAGTCACCTCTTACTGCATAAGCATCGGGCTTTGGCCCGCGAACCAGACCAATCATTGGGCCTTGCTAGTACTCTTTAGTCTGCCCTTTGCCATTGTCCCCTTGCGAGCAGTAGCCAGTGGTACAACTGGACAAAGCCTTAATAGCACCCTAGTTCAGACAGCACGCCTGCACTTGGTATTTGGAGGATTGCTGGCCCTGGCGCTCACAGGATGGCTTCCTACCTAGTTCCCATTATCTCCGGCGCATAAGTAGTTGAGATGTGGCCATCTGCCTCAAGCTGGCCGTACTCTTCTTCATTAACACCAAGTAGTTCGCGATATACGTATTCATTATGTTCACCAAGTAGGGCTGGCGGAGTACGCAGGGTTACATCGGAATGAGAAAACGTGAATGAAGGCGCAGGGAATTCTGTAGCGGGGTAGTCCTCTGTTCCTTGAAGGCGTTGGAACGCAGGCGACTGCTTGGCATGGGGATCCTCTGTCACATCTTTCGCACTGAGAACCGGCCCGGCAGTAACGCCCGCCTGCTGTAATTCTCGAAAAAGCTCATCACGATCCCGGGTAGCAATCCAGTCGGCCAGCTCAGCCTCAATAATGTCCTCAATCTTACGGCGGCCCTGTACCGTGGAAAGATCGGGAGCCAAAGCCCAGGCGGGTCGTCCCAGATAATCGACTAGAGCAGCCCACTCAGCATTACTGCGGCAGCTGAGGCAGAGCCACTGTTCCTCACCACGGGCCGCAAAGACTCCATTTGGAACTAAACCCTCAGTACTGCGATTACCGATCGCACCGGCGACTCGCCCGTTCCAGGCGGCATCCAGGGCTGATTGAGGAAACATAGAGGCAGAACACTCGGCCTGAGCCAACTCGATAGTCTGTCCTCTGCCAGTCTGTCGCCGGTAGCGAAGAGCAGCGAGCATGGCTAGACCACCATGCATTCCTACGAAGAAGTCACCAGCAAAAGTCTGCACGTTTGTTTCGGGAGAGGTATCGCGATAACCACGGAGGATCGTAGATCCAGCTACGCCATCGATATGAGCACCGTAGCCTCGTCCCTCAACATAGGCACCCGTCCGCCCATACGCGGGCAAATGAAGGATGACAATGTTAGGACTTACCCCACGAATAGCATCGTCATCGAGACCCAGCTTTCCCAGTGTTCCAAGTGCAAGGTTCTCAGCCAGCACGTCAGAAATGGCAATGAGGCTTTTTACAATTGCCAACCCCTCGGGACGCCTGCTATCCACGGTAAAAGACCGCTTGTTGCGGATAACGTGGATAAAGGCAGGGCTGTTGTTCCAAGGCCGAGGACCGGGGTCGCCGTTGGGATGTCCTGCCATCCACGCGGGTAGGCGGGCCGCCGCAGTAGCAGGTAGAACCGGCGCAGCAGCACGAGTTGCGGGATTCCACACAAATGGGTTCTCCACTTTGATGCAATCAGCACCAAGGTCAGCTAGGTACATAGTCGCGGTCTGGCCTGCCCAGACACAAGCAAAATCGCAAACCCGGACCCCTTCGAGTGGGAGGAACGCACTCATGCCACAGCCCCCGAACTACGCAGTTTCTCGATTTCAGCCTCGCCATAACCAACTTCTTCAAGAAGGACCGTTGTGTCCTGGCCGAGGCTTGGGGCTACCCTCCGGATAGCCCAAGGCGTTTCGCTGAGAACGTAGGGTCGACCTAGCATTGGGAAAGATCCCAATGTCTCATGCTCAACCTCGGTCCATAACCCCCGCTCGCGAAAGACTGGATCCTTGTACAGGTCTGCCGCGTTGAAAAGAGGGGCTAGTATGGCATGGCTGTTGCGAGCCGCCTCCCAAATCTCGGCACGAGTGCGCTCCATGAGCCACGGATAGAGAGCGAGATCTATCTCTTCTCGGGCTTCAGGGGAATTCATCCAATTGGGGTCCTGCCACTTTGGTTCAGTGAACTCGGCGTGCCCAATCATCTCAGCAAACCGTTTCCAATACGGCCCTGCCGAAGCAGTCATCTCCACGTAACCATCTGCACAGGGAAAAACTCCTACAATGCCAGCCCCTGTCGAGGGCCCAGCCACCTCTGGCCTCGAATTAATCCGCCCTGAGAAGCGAAACGCCATGATCGCTGAGCTGCGCCGATCAACGCTGTTTAGCTGGACATCGAAAAGCGATACATCCACGCGCTGGGTAATGTTATGGACTTCAGTCGCATAGACCGCACCGAGAGCACCTATCGCAGCCATCGCTCCACATTGAATGAGAGAGGCCGTTCCCCCCATCTTCAATGGTTCCCGATCACTCGAGCCGTGAGAGAACATTTCGCCCCCCATCGCATAGAGCACAGTTTCAGAAAGGGCGTAGTCCCGATAAGGCCCGTTCCAACCAAAATTCGTTAGCGAGAGAACATTAATATCGGCAACTTGGCGAAGAGCTTCGGGGGTGAGGTTGAGACGTTCGGCAACAACGGGAGGCGAACTGGTAATAGCTATTGCAACACGCGAAAGAAGCTTCTCAAGCACCTCTCGTCCTGCCGACGATTTTAAGTCGAGGACGATCGACTCCTTATTTGTATTAAGAAATTGGTAAGTACCACTACGTTCTAGCCCAACTTCATCATTAAGCCAGGGGCCCAAGGAGCGACTGGGGTCACCCCCTGGCCGTTCCACCTTTATTACCCGGGCGCCAAGGTCGGCAAGTAACTTTGTCGAGTAGGGACCTGCAATGTGGGACGTCAAATCTAATACGGTGATGCCATCGAGGGCAGTTGGCTCAGCAGCATGAGGCATCACATTCGCTCCCTGTCCCTACAAAACCAGCTGTTCATACGGGCGACTATTCGCCTCGTTTTCGGACGAAACCGCCCCTCTAATACGAACGTTCCAAATCGCCAGGACCAGGAAGTCTTCAGACCTGATGCAACTACAGCTAGGCCTAACGAGTCTCGAACTAGTGCACCCTAACCTCATCATCTCCATGAGAACTATTGTACGTTCGCATCACGAGAGAAGAGCTAGGGTCTCGACGGTTGGGAACGTTCAGCGTAAACACTGAGGAACCAACGGCGGGGAGGACAAACATGGCAACACCGGACGAGGTGAGAGCAACATTGGCCGCAGCGCGCGCCACGTTTCGCGAGGCTATTGAACAAGCTGAGATGGGGTGGAGGAAGGGGCCTGGAGACGATGAGTGGACCGCACAGGATATAGCAGAGCATGTCATCCAAATCGAGGCACGCCTCACAACAATGATCTGTGAGGCATGTGGCTATCCTGGAATCGAAGTCGGCCAGCCAGATTGCGCTTCCTCAATCGAAGCAGTCGATGAGTTTGACGCAGTCGTGAGCAGGTGCGATGCCAAGCTAAAGCACGTTACTCCAGAGGACCTAGAAAAACCTCATGACAGATTTGGGACAGTCGAGGCACTCTTCGAACTCAACGTTAACCATCTGGCTGAGCACACCGCACAGCTTATAGAGGCAGCTTCGACCTAGGCCTTAGACGTTGGCATAAAGTCTGAAACCAAAATCGTTATAACGCCGCTCCGGGGAGAGGCTTGCGCGAGCAGTAAGCCGGGTAAACCTGACAGCGTGGCGCCAACTACCTCCTCGACTCACTTTGCGGCCTCGTTCAGTAGGTTGTAGCTCCCCAGCATTCCTTTCACTGTAGGCGTCAGGGTAATACCAATCCCAACACCACTCGTGCACGTTCTCAGCCATGCAACGAAGTCCGTAACCGTTAGCACAAGCAGCATCAGGGGAGTGGGGGCGATCGGCAGTAGCGATATGGTCAGCCCTTGGATGATCCTGCCAGTGTTTGCCTGACCAGGGCCAATCCACCCCCTCAAGGCCCCCAAGTGAGGCATACTCGCGCTCTGCTTCAAACGGAAGCCGATATGGAATTCCCGTCTTCGAAGCAAGCCACTCGCAGTAAGCAATAGCATCAAACCAACTAACCCCCACAACTGGCTGAGCGGGAGCGTTAAACCGCTGATCTTCCCAAAACCGAGGAGGATCCTGCCCAGCTATTAGGAAGGGAGCGAACTGAGCGTTCGTGACAGGCGAAACAGCGACATGAAATGGCTCTATCTCAACTGGGTGTACAGGCTTCTCATCGGGACGACCGCGGTCACTTCCCATTAAGAAGACCCCTCCTTCCAGGGTGACCATCTCAGGACTGGGAAATTCTTCCATTGAGAGATCTTACGGCGGCTCTCGGTGCCCGTCGCATTCCTGCTGTCCTATGCAGCGCTCTCTCGATAAACTCCCCCCACTGTGACTGACTCAATCGTGTGGCTAAACGAGCCCAATGCAACAGAACGTCACCTCGGCGGAAAAGGCGGAAGCCTCGCCCGTTTGTCAGGGTTAGGATTCCCCGTCCCCCCCGGATTCGTCATTTCTGCTGAGGAATATGTCTCCTTTGCAAAAACCCAGCGGATTTCTGAACTAACTGCTTCCCTCTCGGAACTTGATGCACGAACACCGATCGCCGCCATTCGTACAGCTTTAGAGCCAATATCTGAACGATTAGTAAACGCAACCTTAGATACCTCCACGAGAACTGCTATCGAACACGCCATAGACGAACTGGAATCCCAAGCCGGACCAGGGGCCAGCTTTGCCGTGCGTTCAAGCAGCATTAATGAGGACAGCGCCGGCAGCTCCTTTGCGGGGCTATATGAAAGCTTTCTCAACCTACAAGGAAAGGAGGCGATCGTAGGAGCGGTGGTCGACTGCTATCGCTGCCTCTGGCAGGAGCGTGCTGTTCAGTACCGAGCCTTCCGGGCCATAGATCATGAAGGAGAGGCGATGGCAGTAGTGGTAATGCAAGTTGTGCGAGCTCGTTCCAGTGGGGTCGCTTTCACGAAGAACCCCATGACAGGAGCCACAGACGAAGTACTCATAAACGCTTCATGGGGGCTGGGCGAGTCGGTGGTTTCAGGTTATGTCACCCCAGACTCATTCATTGTCGGTCCGGATAAAGAAGTGCGGGAACGGACAATCAGCGAGAAATACGAACAGGTGCGTCTAGCCGAGGGTGGCACCGAGCGAGCACCTATTGCGCCAGAGATGGTCGGGGAACCATCTCTCAGCGATCTAGAGGTAGACGAAATCGTCCAGGTCGCACGTTCGGTACAACAGGAATACGGAGCTCCAGTAGATATCGAGTTCGCCTACGACGACGCAGGCAAAATGTTCCTCCTGCAAGCACGCCCAATCACAACTTAATTAGGATTTCCACCTCAGCACGGTAGTCTCGCAATTCCACGCTCCCAAGCGTCGCATCAGGCGAACTTCCGAGCTTCTTAAACCAGCGTTGCGTTAACTCCTGGACTGCACCATCCACGGATAGTTGGGGTCTTCCGTGACCTAGCGGGGAGACAACATCACCGAGGTTCTCTAACTGAACTTCACCCATGAGGACAGCAAGGGCCTCCAGCAGGTGAGTGGGGGCAACCGCCCGCGCCCCATGAGCAGAAGCAACACTAGAAGCCATATTTAGAATATCGAAGAAACGCAGGGGTTCCTCCCCATCAACAGAAGACACAATCGCTACGGGGAGGAGACCTGAAGCGCTGCAAGCTGACGAGCATGGTCAAGCGAGTGAACTCTCAACGTAAGGAGCCATTCCCGCCAATTTAGCTCCCCTAGAAAGGGGTGGAGCCACACAATGTCCGCATCCGGATCGCCATCACCCTCCAGCACAGCACTTACCACTCCAGCGATAATCTCTGCGTGAGTTGCAAGAACCTCCGTACGGCTCTCTGGAACCGGCGGAATGTCATCGAGTAGAACACCCTGGGAGACTACCCCGTGCACACGAGTAGCAGTTCCATGATTGACCTCAGCCACATGACGGATGCACTCCAAAGGACTCCATTCCTGACCTTCCTGACACACCTCTAACAAGTCATCAGGCACAGCAAACGCAGCTTCCTCAAGTTCGTGAACAGCTGCTTGCACCCGCTGCACCATCTCTTCGGGGGTCCATTCCGCTGCTTTCTTGCGGACATAGCTGAGAATGACTTCTGTTGCACCTTCAGGGATAGTCACGAGCAGCCTCCTGGGGGTTCACGAACACCTAAGTGCTTCTCCGATACTAGCGCATAGCCTCCCACATGCATGCGAACTCGCCTGCTCCAAGGTTGCCCGTAGAATCAAGATCATGGTGAAGATCATCCGCCCAGCAGAACGCGAAACAGGGACCGCACAAACTTCCGGTATGCATCGAGAAGCTGGCGTCTCCGGAGAACTGACTGGCTCGAAGGGACTATGGATGGGTGTCGGCCATAATGAACCAGGGGGATCCTCCGACGTGCACCACCACGGCGAGAGCGAGTCCGGCATCTTTGTACTCGAAGGGCACCTCCGCTTCCGTTGGGGAGACACACTAGAGCATGTGACTGACGCAGGACCGGGCGACTTTATCTTCGTTCCACCCTATGAAATCCATGCAGAGGAAAATCTCGACTCGAGCAATGAAGCCGTCTTCCTGCTGGCGCGGACCACAATGGAGGCTATTGTCGTCAATGTGCCTGATCCAAGGGGGATCTAGCTATGGGTTTGCTAGCAATGAAAGTAACGCTTGTGGACGGGCGCGAAGTAGTGGTTGACGCTGACTCGCGTGTTGACACGATTGACGAGGATGGCAACCGGATCATTCGACTAATGAAGAATGGGGAAATCATTGAGGTCTTCAAGCAGAGCGACGTTCAGGAGCCTATCCAGGGATTAACCCACGACTCCTGATAGTGATTCCCCATCCAAGCCATCATCCTTATCGGACGGTCTATAAGAGCCAGTAGTAGCCCACGACCCTCCAACTACCGATAGACGTCAGTGTTTGTTCGCATTGCGCCCCTGCCCGGGGTAATTGGCCCTGGAATAGTGTCAATTACAGTGGTTCGAGTTATCCGCCGCGGAGACGTGGGTCAAGCACATCACGAAGCGCATCGCCAAAAACGTTGAACGACAGCACTGTGAGGGTAATTGCCCCACCACCTACAGCAACTAGAATCGGCTTCGAAGCGAAGAACTGGCGTCCATCATTGACCATTGAACCCCAACTTGGACCCGGCGGTGCCAAACCAAGGAAAGCAAGCGTTGACTCGGCAAGAATGGCACCACCAATAGTCGTAGAGAAGATGATAATTATCGGTGCAAATACGTTCGGAAGAACATGCCGGAAAATCATGCGGGGCGGCTGCACCCCGATAACGCGCCCGGCCTCAACATAGACATCGTTCCGCACAGCGAGCGTAGCCGAACGCACGACACGTGAAACACCGAAAATATTTAGGAACGACAGTGCGATAATCGTTCGCATCAAGGAGGCCTCCCCTGTCTGTTGTAAGAGGAGAAGAAAAAGTAGTGGTGGGAACGCGATAAACGAATCTACCAAGCGCTGCACAACAAGATCGACAAACCCACCAAAGTAACCCGAGACCACACCGAGAACTGAACCAAAAGCCGTAGCAATCAGGGCTGCACCAAAGCCGAGGAGCATCGATCGGCGAGCTCCAAACAACATCCTCGTCAGAAGATCCCGGTTCTTGTCGTCAGTACCAAGTAAATGATCCCAACTGGGAGTTTCAAGCCGGAGTCCAATGAATTGTCTAAACTCCTCTGGATCGTCTGAGCTGACGTCGTACCTGGGATTGGCGATCTGAAAAGGCTCATCTTTCCCATAAGGAGCGATCCACGGACCTATAATTCCCAGCACAAGAATGGTGGTAGCTATCAAAAAGGCGATACCACCAATCTTCTTCTGAATGAAGAAGCGGACCATGGGCCTCGCTGCCCTTACCAATCTTGGCGCTTCCTGCGGACGAACAAATTCGTTCGTGAGCTCTCCTGTATTTGCCGAAACGCTCATGCCTCAGCTCCCCCAACAGTCACCCGGGGATCAATGAGGAAGTAACTCAGATCAACAGCAAGGTTGACGAAAACAACAGCACCAACAAGAAGGAGCGTGAAGGTCTGAGTCACAGGGATATCCCGAATGCGGATCGCAGTAAGGATTTCAAAACCCATGCCAGGAATGGCAAACATCGTCTCAAGGACAACGTTTCCGGCTACAAGTGAAGCGATTATGAAGCCAAGAATAGTTACGACAGGAATGAGGGCATTGCGAAGGACATGGCGAAAAATAATAACTGAGCCAGCCAATCCCTTCGCCCGTGCAGTACGCACATAGTCCTGACGAAGTACTTCTAGCATGCCCGAACGGAGGAAGCGCATCAGGATTGCACCCGTCGCCAGACCCCCTGCAAGAGCAGGAACAATGAATAACTGGAAGCTCGCCCAGGGGTCCTCCCAAATTAGCTCTTGGGAAGTCACTCCGATTGTCAGGATGTCGTACTTAATAGCATAGGCTGAAGCGATCGCAGCCGTTAGGAATGCAGGCGCAGCGAGGAAGAAGATCGCAAAAATGCGCAAAAAACCATCAAGTGCCCCATCAGGACGAATCGCTGTAAGAGTTCCAACCGGTAAAGCCAAGAGCACACCTATTACAAGCGACATGACCCCTAGCTGCACCGTATAGGGCAGAGATTCAGCCGCCACGCTGAAAGAAGACCGATTGTATTGGAACGAATCCTCTGACTTACCGCGGAGAATGCTCCACCAGAAGCGTCCGTACTGCTCGTAGAGAGGCTTGTCAC
>CEUS01068223.1_pt1 | contig 16527 bp, 9 predicted proteins | sample 427031 | NCBI WGS metagenome assembly CEUS01 (sample SAMEA2622837, study PRJEB7988) | marine metagenome | biome: marine biome (ENVO:00000447); feature: marine epipelagic mixed layer (ENVO:xxxxxxxxx); material: "saline water (ENVO:00002010), including plankton (ENVO:xxxxxxxx)" | depth 140 m | reverse complement strand
GGAAGAAACCCGCTGATCTGGGTTCAAATCCCAGTGCCCCCACCACATTTAGACGCAACCCCGAAGTTTTGCTATATTCAGCAGCCCGCGTAGGTTGGTTTGAAGTCGTCCCTACCTGCGCAGAGTACAATGAATCGCCATAAGGTTGCAATGGCTCTGGTCACCCTACTGATGTCTCCAATTGCAGGCAGCCTGTCTTATTCAGGTGGGCATTTATATGCTGAAACTCGGGATTCTGATGGGTTACAACTAATTGGTCCCGGGCAAACAACGCAGACTCCTGCCCAATCTGATATTTGGTGGGACCCAGAAGTAGATTGGTGGAGTGTATCCTCACTCGACCAAGATAGGAATGGCATCCACGACTCCTTACAGTCCGCTACAGGGCCCGTCAACGTGGGCCTGTCCTATTCTCGCGAGGTCTCTCAAGAGGATAGGGAATCCATCGCCATGATGGGCCTAGAAATCCACCTCGAATTGGATATAGTTGATGCTCTGCTATTGGGGGATGTAGATTCCGGTCTGGTTTGGAATCTGTCATATCTGGATGGAGTTGTTATGGTTGAGAGGTATGGGTCCCTCCAGTTCTTTGGCGATATTCAGACTCCATCGGTCAAGGCGAGAAACTCATCAGATTACCCATCCGGTGCTTGGGACTTCGGGGTTACTGGTAACGGGGTGAATATCGCAATGGTAGATACTGGTGTTGACAATGAGCACCCGGGACTTGTGGGTAAGTTCGTAGCAGGTTACGATGCAGTATGCTACATGCACTCCGACCCACAGTGCATTCTAGCCGGCGGCCGGCAGGACGATGGCTCATTCGATCCAGATGATGGAAATCAGCACGGAACTGCTTGCATGGGCATGGCAAGCGCTTCTGGAATTGATGCGGACGGGACCCAGAGTGAGTATTACGGATCAGCCCCCGCAGCAGGACTAGTTGACGTTCGAATCGGGACAGACGTGGGCGCCGGGCCATTCGAGAACTACTTGCTTGAACAGGAATTCTACGAATCGGCAATGAACGGGTTACAGTGGATTATAGATCACAAGGACGACGCCTGGCCAGGAGTTGATGAGGAGTGGTTCGGTATAGACATAATTTCCCTTTCATGGGGGATTACAAGCCATGAGGACGGGGGATCCGATGGATCGGATATGCACAGCCGTATCCTGGATGAGGCGATGCAAGCAGGAGTGGTGGTCTCAAACGCAGCTGGAAACTCAGGGGAGGACAACGACGGGCTTTCAGGAATGAGCGCTTCTTCGCTATCCATTACCGTCGCCTCCACCGATGACCAGAACACTGTAAACAGGACCGACGATACGATTGCTGGCTACTCTTCCCGGGGTCCACGCAAGGATAACGGAGACGGCAACCCCGTTAACGAGCTAATCCCCGAGATTAGCGCCCCAGGTTCTAACATCGTTCAAGCAGAGGGGTGCGTAAGCAGCGGAGGGTGCAACAATTTCCTCGGAGGAGACGCGTCCCAGAATTCATACACTGGCAGGGGGAGTGGCACATCTTATGCCACTCCAGCAGTCAGTGGCGTCGTAGCTCTCGTAATTGAGGCCAACTCAAACCTAACACCATTGCAGATAAAGGAGGTCCTAAAGCACACTTCTGAGCTCAGAGGGGAACCTAGCGCACCCGATGTTGACCCATACTGGAACAGGGAGTTCGGGTATGGTATGGTAGACGCGCTGAAGGCAGTCGAGCTAGCAATTTTCCTACGAGAATCGGGCCAGACTGAATCAATCGATCACACTCTGCAGAGCCATGGCCTGAATTTTTCTCAGTCAGAGATAATCAATATTACCGGGCATGCATGGGGCCAGGCTGGTCCCGTCGAACGGGTGGAATTCAGGATAGATGGGGGAGAGTGGAAGGATGCGACATATTCTGACACGCCCTCCGAGATTGGAGCTCTGACTCCCTTCCTATGGCACGTGCTTCTTGACCCGACCAAACTAAGCCCCGGGGAGCACCTCGTTGAGGTCCACGCGGTTTCGGGGAACATGCACTCACTTCCTGTCATATATGCGGTAAAAGGGATGGGAGGGGAATCATCTGGGGCCGGAATACCCCTATCTGCAGTAGCATTGGTCTCTTTGGTCTTCGTAGCCTGGTGCGCTTCACTGGTCCTAGTGAGATTCCGTTCCGATGATGAGATAGACGGGATTATCTCTTCGTTCGTGAGTCCCAATGCTGAAGTTTTGGATGCAGAAATTGTACCAGAATCCGAATCATAATCTATACATCTTGGCCCGAACGCCGCCTTGTTCAAATCCTAGAACGCTAGTCCGCAGGTCATGGTGAGATTCTCCGACCGCTCGAACAGCATTCGTCCAACGGGCGTTAGGAGGATGTTTGACATGGCAGGAGACGATGCCGTGCAGTTCGGCTTGGGAGAACCAGACTTCCAACCACCCGAGATAGCCATTGAAGCATTCACTCGAGCAATGCAGGAGGGCAGGAACAAGTACACATCTACGGCAGGACTCCCCGCCCTGAGACAGAAGATAGCAGAGATGTGGCACCACCGCATCCCGGCCCTGGACGAGTCAAACGTATGCATCACCATGAGCGGGACCAACGCCCTTCTGGACATCTTCCTTGCCATAGTGAACCCAGGGGACAAGGTGATGATCCCCGAGCCTTACTTCCCGCTCTACCCACCAGACGTTGTGATTTGCGGCGGGGAGCCAACGTTCTACCCTTGCAAATTCGAGAACGGCTTCGTTCCCACGATATCCGAACTCGAGGAGATAGTCGACGACAGCACCGTAGCGATACTGTACAACTTCCCCAGCAACCCAACTGGGGGCAACGTGGACGAACACCAGAGGGACGAACTGGTCGAGTTCGCCAGAGCAAATGACCTGTGGTTGATCACCGACGAGGTCTATGACCGGATAGTCTACGACTCCCCGCACGTCTCTTTCCTAGGGGCTGGCTACGATAAGCTAGTGATGGTCCAGTCGTTCTCCAAGACCTTCGCGATGACAGGCTGGAGGATAGGTTACCTGCTTTCGCCTGATCCCGAGCTTATGGGGGAGCTGACAAAGATGCAGTACTACGTCACCGCCTGCTCTAATGACGCCATGCAGCACGCAGTGCTCGAGGCCTTGGAGAAGTACCCGGGCTACCCCGAGGAGATGTGCGCAGAGTTCAAGGCCCGGAGGGACCTTATCTGCGAGAGGCTGAACGCGATGCAAGGGGTGTCATGCCACGTCCCGACAGGGGCATTCTACGTCTTCCCTAAGGTAGAGGTTCCGGGGATGAACAGCGAGGAGGTCGCGCTCAAGCTTCTCGAGGGAGGGGTACTGTGCTCGCCCGGAACCGCGTTCGGCGAGGCGGGCGAGGGACACCTGAGATTCGCCTACACCATCTGTCGCGAGGACATCTCTCGGGGCATGGACAGGGTCGAAGCTGTACTTAGGGATCTCAGGAAAAACTCATCAGAAACGTTTGCCTAGTCTTCACCGAATATGTCGAAGGGGGTATCAATCATCCTTGAGCCAACTTCCCCATCTTCGGACTCATCCTCAGCCACTGTTTCGGTGGCCTCAACTTCTCCATCATCTGTGTGGCGAGAATCCCCCCCCTGCCCCAGTTCCTTAGTCCTGAGAGACTCCAGACCACTCTCTTGACCGAACATCCACTCGGGCATATGCTGAGATCCCCCCAGTACCGATATGGTCGTGAAAGTAGCCATCGGTAGGACGGATATCGCCACTATGAAATCAAGGATTGCAGTGTCAGGAATCACTGCATCGGGGGCGACAATCTGCAGGATAATTTTCTCCAGTTGCATTTCATGCCACTGGGAGTAATTCACATTTAGCAAATCAAGGGAGAATAGTAGGACTAGTCTAGCAACGAGCCAATATAGGAAGATTGGAAGAATCCATGAAAGCCGGGATACGCGCCAAACGACGTTCCTGAACATCGCCGCGATCCCTACTAGGTGCCATGAGACGATTGGGTGCACTCTAACTGCCATCCATAGAGCGATTACATATCCAGCCATTGCCAGATCGAATGCTCGACTGGGCCTGATCAGAGATTCCGGTACCCCTTCCATTATCGCCAAGGGAACCGCAATCAGAATTACCTGCATTGGGACAGCGAGCAACTGGAGCCCCCCGTGTACTGCCATCAAGTCGAATTGACCGTCCCGCGTCTTCGTATTCACTAGTCTGGCCATCTTCCCGTAGGGTGTGCTATGGAGATACAGTCTGGCTCTGTCTACGAGCTCCGGATCTCCTCTCCTGGCACTAAGTCTTAGGAAGGCCAATACTCCTCCTTGGTTGGCAACGAAGAATGGTCTGAATCCACCAACCACCAGTGCAAGCCCAATTGATATGACGCCGTATGAGAGGCCAGCAATTAGTACCCAGTGAATCAACTCAGTCCTCACCCCAATCGAGGCCGAGTCGTAATCAATATCGATCAGGTAAGTTAGGGAGAAAAGGACAATTGGGGCCATGGTAATCTGAACTACCACAAATAGAACCAGAAGCAACCGCTTCACGATCATCGCACGCTCCACCATACGCATCTACGCCAGAGCATTGTAACATAAGCACTTCATTCCTCAGATGTTTACTATTGCCAGTTAATGGACTGCATCAGGTAAACCATCACTCAGACAAAACCGAACCACAGTCCCCAACCTTCTTACACGGAATAATTCCGCATTTTGGTGTAAATGAGTTCGGTCCGGGGAATTGTGCTTTCCTTGCTGCTACTTGCAGTGAGCCTTTCACATGTGGTTGTTCACATGCCAGAATCACCACTAAACCAGTCGCTAGTGGGGGCAAAAAACAACCCTGTGGATTTCGAAGTGACCGGCATAGAGGTGGGGAACCAAAGCCTGTCCCCAAGAGTATGGACGCAGCCAGATTCCTCACTGCAGGAGTACATGACGAAAGGTGAGACAATTCAGATCAATGTGACATTTCAGCAGATTGGGGTAGACCCCTCTCCCGTAACCACGGATGCCAAACTGGAGATTTGGCACCCTATCGGAGTGGTGATTGGTGAGTGGACATTCAACATAACTCTGGCAGCCGGGCAATCGATCAAGATGCCATTTGTTTGGACGCCCACAATCGCACACAGTAGTCTGAGTGATGATGGCTGGCTTACAGGGGGCATGACATTCAGGGGAATGGTGTTGCCCGAAATAGGGGTGGACGGAGACGATACAAACGACATCTTGGATCGAGACGTCCCCGTTGCATTCTGGTACGATCCAATGGAGAACGGCTTCTGCAATGACGAAGCGAACGAAGGGAAGTACTGCACAAACAATGCAGTTCCATTCGGCGTCCCAACCTGGTACGCTGCCGGTTACACAGATGGTTACCAGCCAGACACCAACAACTTCCCAACTGGTACTTGGAGGATGGAGAATGTCTCAAGCGCCACCGACGAGTGGCACTGGAAGGTCTCCGGTGACAACGATAATTATGCATCAAACAGGTACGACAGGCTTCGATGGGCATGGCAGAGAGTCAACCAAAACGACGGTTGTTCCGACCAAGTGTATGAGGACAGCCACGGCCTAGGTTACGGGGAATATGACCCCATAGTGTCAGGAATTCATGGTGCAAACCTATGCCTTGTAAAGGTGAACAGCCCCTTGCTCTACTCTATCCAGATTGCTACAGATGCATGGGGAGTTATGGGTGCCGGGGACTCCATAGTGATGGAGACAGACTCCGGTGCAGCGGGTGGTGTCGAGTACCTGAACTACTCATCGCGTAACCTTTCATCATCCGAGGGGGACTGGACTAGGATTGTCTGGAATGCCACTGGAATGCACCAGAATGAGGGATTCACAGTTTCATTTTTATTCCGCTCAAACTCGTCATTCGCCGATGAAGGGATTCACATCGATTCTTTCATAATTTTCGCGATAGAGCGAGGAGACGAGTACACTCTTGACGCAGATTGCACTTTCCCTGATAACTTCGGCGGAACGATGACATTCGACCCCGACTCCGAGGGTGGAAACACTATCCTCGTAGAGGCAGCTGATCCCGACCCACCATCCTTGCACTGCCGGATATTCAACAAGGGGTACATCGATACAACTTTGAGATTCTATACCGAGGTATCTAACGACTCTTGGATGTCCCAATACCCACTCAGAATAGATTCGAACAACTTTAACGATCATGATAACGAGGTAAAGTCCAATACGATAAAGGCTAGAACTTACACTGACGCTTACTTCAATCTCTCGATACCCGACGGGGCGCCCGTGCAAGATTTATTCTGGTACACATGGATCAACGATGGCATCCTAGGATTCCAGGATACAAAGTACTACGTCGAGCTACCGGTTAGTGTGGAATCTACATACAGGATGACTCTGAAGCAGCAGACGCTTTCCAACCCTGCTGCAACGATTATGCCTGGTGGGAAGGCTAACGTAACAATGGATCTCAAGAACACAGGAAACCAGTACTCTTCATGGAGCCTCGGTGGACTCTTCGAAGACTCAGGGCTCTCTTCTGACAATCTGAAGTGGTACGAAGTTGGAGGTGACGAGGTCACCATAATCAACATGACTCCAGTGGAGGAACTCACCCTCAATGCAGAGGTCACAATCCCTGAAGGAATGGAGCCAGGAACTTATGGCCTCAACCTACTAGCTAACCCCCGACTCCCTAACACCTTCCAGGCCTCTTCGAATATCTACATCGAGGTGCCGGTCTACCACGACCTTGCTATTGCTCCAGTCAAAAACGCAATGCTCGCACCTGCTAACGGGGAGCAGCAGACCGTACAGGTCTTCCTATTCAACTACGGAAATACAGAGGACACCTTCGACCTCAGAGTAGATACTGACAACTGGAAACTATTGGCCGACCTGAGCTCAGACGAGGTGACTTTGGAAGCCAACGGAGGGCAGGTCACCCTATCCCTGATCCTCCCGATGCCGAAAGGAGTCGAGAATGGGACTTACAGGGTGTCGATGATTGGTACTAGCCAGTCCAATCCGAGCTACCAGTCGGTTTCCAACTTCTATCTGACAGTCCCTAAGACGTACCTGGTAGAAGTAGATGACAGGGATCTGTCGAACGAAGTGTTTGCTGCTGGTACCGATCCAAGGACCCTGAAATGGGAAATTTGGAACTCTGGGAATGTAGACGACGCATTCGATATCGAACTCAGCTTCCCTTCGGATGTATCTGCCTTCGTGTCGGGCGTATCTGGGGGTAGGACACCTTACATTGCTCCTGGATCATCATATAACCTGAGCGTAAGCTACTCCTTCGATGCTGGTGTGGAAGGTGCAAGGACGATTAATCTCCGAGCCACTAGCATTGAATCAGGAGCTTTCATCGAGGGAGAAGCTAGATTCGAGGTCGGTACAGTAGGTTTCCTTCTGGTTCTTCCCCCTTCATCCCAGTCTAACGCCAACGAAATATTTGAGTCAGGGGACGACTACATCCTGGTTTTCTCCATCCGCAGCGCTCACCCGGAGCTGGAACAGCAGATTAGGGCCGATGTCGAGTTAGACAACCTGTGGACGATATATGACGCCAGAGTTGACGACGAAGATAGGAACTTCGTACTGGGTGCCGGGGAGACTAGGAATGTGACAATACACCTCGATGTGAGGGACGAGAACTTGGAGAACCTTGCTGCAAACATTGTCGATTTTAATGTGACTTTGGTCGTTATCAGCGACCTTGATACCACCACTAAGACGGCCATGATAACCCTCTACAAGCCAGATCCGATCCCCGAGGGACCTGACGTTGAGGAAGTGGGTTGGAAGGCGGCAAACTACTTGCTGATAGCGATTGGGATTTCCGTAATGGGGGCAGTTCTATTTGCCTCATTCAGAGTGATGAGGAAAGCCTCCGCCCCCCTTGAGGAGCACTCTTCACTGAGCGACTACAAGATGACTGTGGAAGGGTGGGACGGTGGTAAGATAGCCGAGGGAGACCTCCCCTCGGCCGACGATATCGCCAATTCCATGTACGGGGGTTCGAAGGACCTTTTCGAACAGCCTCCCCCGCCTGTAGTGTCGGAGCCAACACCTGCCTTGGAAACACAGGAATCTGTCGGACCACCGGTTCCTGATGACGGCCTTCCCGAGGGCTGGACGATGGAGCAGTGGCAGTACTATGGTCAGAAGTGGCTAGACTCACAGAAGGACGAATAGTCGGTATTTTTCAATTATCCATCGATTGGGAGGCCTTATGACCCCCCCTCCGATGGCCCGGCCGTCGAATCGAGGTGCGTGATTGTATGTACAACGGACAGCAGCCAATCTTCATACTGAAAGAGGGGACAACAAGGACTAGTGGCAAAGGTGCTCAGAGCAACAACATAGCGGCAGCAAAGGCCGTTGCAGACGCCGTCCGATCTACCTTAGGCCCCAAGGGAATGGACAAGATGCTTGTGGACTCAATGGGGGACGTAGTGATTACTAACGACGGTGCCACCATCCTCAAGGAGATGGAGATCGAGCACCCTGCTGCTAAGATGATAATTGAGATAGCAAAGACTCAGGAGCAGCACTGCTTCGACGGGACAACCAGCGCGGTTGTGATTGCCGGGGAGCTTCTCAAGAGGAGCGAGGATCTGGTCGAACAGAACGTACATCCCACAGTAATATGCGAGGGGTTCAGGCTTGCATCCGACAAGGCAGTAGAGCTAATCGAGACCCATGGAAATGGGGTCGATGATAAGATGCTCTCCCAGGTTGCTAAGACTGCTCTAACGGGTAAGAGTGCCGGGGCAGTCAAGGAGTTCTTGTCGGATATTAGTGTTCGGGCAGTACTCTCGGTAGCACAAGAGGACGACGAAGGGTTCGTTGTCGACCTTGACGACATAAAGGTCCAGAAGAAGCAGGGTGGCTCCATTAGGGACAGCACACTGGTTGATGGGATAATACTGGACAAGGAGCGAGTTCACAGCGGTATGCCAAGAAGCGTGACTGATGCAAAGATAGCCCTCGTCAACTCGGCTATCGAGGTGAAGAAGACCGAGGTAGACGCAAAGATACAGATTACCGATCCAAACATGCTTTCGCAGTTCCTCGACGAGGAGGAACAGTTCCTGAAATCTCTAGTAGAAAAGATCCAGGAGAGCGGAGCCAACACAGTGATTTGCCAGAAGGGGATTGACGACCTTGCCCAGCACTATATGTCCAAGTCAGGAATTTTCGCAATTAGGAGGGCAAAGAAGAGCGACATGGAAGCCCTCTCCAAGGCTACTGGGGGGAGGATTGTAACCAACATCGACGACCTCTCTGAGGAAGATCTTGGTTCGGCATCGAAGGTGGAGGAGAGGAAGATAGGCGACTCAGACATGGTCTTCGTGGAGGGTTGTCCACAGGCCAAGAGCGTCTCAGTGTTGCTCAGAGGGGGAACAGAGCACGTCGTCGACGAGGTGAAGAGAGCCTTCGAGGATTCTATCGGCGTAGTAGCTGTTGCTCACGAAGATGGGGCGGTCCTCACAGGAGGAGGTTCCGTCATTGCCGCTATCAGCAGGGACCTGAGGTCATACGCAGAAGGAATAGGGGGCAGAGAACAAATGGCAATAGAGGCGTTTTCTAGCGCCCTTGAGGTCATACCTAGGACTCTCGCCGAGAACGCCGGACTCGATCCGGTAAACACCATCATTGATCTCCGTAAAGCCCACTCAGAGGGCAAGTCCACTCACGGAGTCAACGTGTTCAAGGGAGGTGTTGTGGACATGTCGAAGGCTAAGGTTTTCGAGCCAAGCAGGGTCGTCGAGCAGGCAATACAGAGCGCCTCAGAGACAGCAGTAATGATACTCAGGATTGACGATGTGATATCCAGCAAGAGCACCGGCCCAATGGGTGGCGAGGACTTCGAAGGAATGGAGATGTAACCCGGATACGGCCTGCGATCGTAGTTCCTGCTTACATAGATTCAATAATCGGATTATGTTCCATATAATCAGCCAAGTAACATTGGGTTGGTGATGTATTGCCAGATTCCTCGCTGCTGATATTGTTCGGATCAGAATCGGGCAATTCTGAATACTTGGCCGGCGAAGCAGAAGTGCAGGCTAAATCGCTGGGACTGACTCCTTCGGTCAAGGGTATGGACGAGATAAAAATCGGAGATCTCGCAGATACGAAGAACGTCATCATCTTTTGTAGCACCTGGGGTGAAGGAGAAATGCCCGATAATGCAGTCGACCTCTGGGAGGCAGCGAATGGGGATTCTACTCCTTCCTTAGAGGGTTGTAATTTCGCCGTTTGTGCTCTTGGAGATACTAGTTACGAATTCTTTTGTCAATCTGGCAAGGACTGGGATGGTTGGTTCGAGAAGCAAGGAGCAACAAGGATTCTGGATAGAGTGGATTGTGATGTCGAGTTTGACGATCCGGCCGCCGAATTCACATCCAATTCACTATCCATATTCTCCTCTTTGGCAGGAACCTCCCCCCCGGAACCAGAAGTGGACGAGGGCCAAGTGCCCGAACAAGAATCTCCCGCACAGGGGGAATCTAGCTCCGAAGTTGGACTCGAGGGGCTACTTTCATCAGGTGACAGAACCCTGGAGATACTCTTCGGATCCCAATCAGGGAACTCCGAGAGCCTAGCCGCAAAGATGGCGAAGGAGGCGAAGGCATACGGCCTGGAGGGTGCTGTGCATGACATGGATGGGTTCGACTTCAACTCCCTCGCAAGTAAGAAGAGAGTAATTGTCGTTTGCTCCACATGGGGGGAGGGGGAGCAACCGGACAACGCAGAGGATCTGTGGCAGTTCGCTAACTCCGACTCCGCATCACGCCTCGAGGGTGTGTTCTTCGCAGTTTGTGCTCTTGGCGACACCAGCTACGAATTCTTCTGCGAATCGGGAAAGGAATGGGACGGCCTATTCGAGAAACTTGGCGCAACAAGGCTAGTCGATCGGGTGGATTGCGACGTGGACTACGACGCCCCCGCAGCAGAATGGCTGCTGGGCGCTTTGCCCGCCCTGGCTGCTGTCGATAGCACAGGCAAGTTCCATGAGGACATGATTGGAGACATCAAGGACCATGTCAGCGGAACTGGGGGCGGGGCAGATGGTGAGGATGGGTTCACAATCCCATCAATTTCAACGGAATCTATCCAGGTAGAAGTTTCTGTTTTCAGGTACGACCCAAGCAAATCAAGCACAGGAACAGATACTTGGATTTGTGCCCTACCAGGGCACACTTCTGTCCTAGGTGTCCTCCGAGCATTGAAGTCTACCCAGGATGGCTCGCTCACATACCGGGACGGTACTGCTGACGATCCAAACACGGCAATTTCCGTCAATGGAAGGCTGGTTCTACCCGGACTAACTAGGATCGACTCCCTAGCCCCTCTCAGGGACGGGGCCATCTCCCTGAGAATTGAGCCTCTCGCCGGCTTCGAGGTAATCAGGGATCTCGCTATCGACCCATGGTCCCTGGAGAGGAAGCGCGAATCCAGCAAGCCTTGGATGGTAGCCGCCACAAGGGAGGGCGAACAGACACCACAGGGGACCATGGGTAGGATGGCTCCATCTGAGGCCTCTAGGCTCCACTCAATTTGCGATTTCCAGAGCCAGAACATCATGCATGCCAGCTCCGATGCAGTCCCTCATGCCAATGGCTACCTAGGTCCCGCAGTAATAGTCCGGTCATGGGCTAGGAGGAACGACTCCCGGACATCGCATTCAAAGAAGGAATCGATCGATTCAGACCTCTCTTCAAGTAACGGAATCAAGGCTGAGACAGACCTAGCTCCGATAAGGAGGCAGCCTTCGGTGCCATATGCGGCCTCAGAGGCCCTTCTCGAAGCAAAGAACTCAGTACTCACAGGGGACGGATTCAACGGAAGGCACGGCAAGCACGTCTGGTGGTATACGTGGACGGTGAAGAGCAGCGGTCAGGTTAACGACACAGTGGTCTACCGCCAAGCTCTAGGGCCATTCGCGCTGCTGGGGAATCTGTTTTCTGGGGTAACTGCACGGATGGTTCTTGGATTCACCAGGACCGGTGGCAACATGTTCAATGGCATGCTGGGGATGGTTGCTCCTCCGGCGGGGATAGGGAAGATGCCTAAGCAATTCAACTCGTCCGTGGAAAAGCACCACGAGGTCGTCGCGATTTTCAACGAACTGGATGGTAGGTTCTGATGGCGATTAAGTATGCATATCACCCTGGAAACGTTGCCCACAGCAGCGCAACGGAAGTCTCTCAAACTATGGAGCCCGCGTGTCGCACATTGGGGATCGAACTCTTCCCTATGAAGGGGGCGACAAGCTGCGGGGCAGGAATCATCAGGCAGGCAAATGACATCTTGCAGGTAACCCTGAACGCACGAAACTTCGCTATCGCTGAGTCAATGGGGATGGACATCATTACCCCGTGCGCTGCAACCGCAGGAAACTTGTACGAGGACCTCACAAGACTGAGGGATGATCCGCTACTGCTGGCCAAGACGAATGACGTGCTCCAGAGAAATTGCGGCCTCACACTGGAAGGCGAGGTCAGCGTGCACCATCTACTCCACGCCATAGTGGAAGAAGTGGGCATCGAGAAGGTCGAGTCCAATCTCAGGAACCCGATGAGATTCAGAATTGCCGGATTCTATGGTCCGAACATCCAGCAGCATGGAGCATGTGGGGAGGATGACGTCTTCGATCCCAACTACCTGGAGCAACTAATCAATTCACTGGGCGGGTCCCCCGTGAACTGGGAGAGCAGGACTCAGAGCGTAGGGGTCCCGGGCCTCTTCTCTGAGGAGCCCACCGTGCTTAGGCAGGTGGCATCGATAATTGACGACGCCAAGTCGGAGGGGGCCGAAATGATTGTCAGCGCATGCACACTTTCCCACACAGTTCTCGATATCTACCAAGGCAAGGCTAGCAGGTCCACCGGGACTTCCACCAACATTCCAGTTATCCACCTGACGGAGCTATTGTCATTCGCATTTGGGCATCACAACAATAGGCTCGCACAACTGAAGACACGAGTCGCCGTAATTGGGGACTAGAACTGGTCCAAGCCGGTCTGTCCCGATGGCCTGAAGTTCTCTGGGGGGAGGGAGTCCCTGGAGGCATCGTTGCTTCCCAAAATTGGGGTCGAGTCACTATCAGAGAGCTCTCTCCTGTGTCTCTCTCTTGCCTCCAGAACGAAATCTGCTGCTGAGATATTAGCATCAGCCGATTGAACCCTGAAGCTAATCAGGTTAGAGAGGTCCTTGTGGGGGTTCCCCGAAAGTTCCCTAGAGACTCTCCTCACGGCCTTTTGCATGAACTCCTCCTTCCTCCTAGCGGCTTCATTTGCGCCCTCGTCCCGAGTGCCCTCCGCAACAAGGACCACGACCTCGCCCTCCCTTCTTCTGCCCGTTCTCCCCCTCCGCTGAATTGTCCTAATCTCACTCGAGACCGGCTCGTAGAAAATCACCAGATCCGCGCTGGGGATGTCTAAGCCCTCTTCCCCCACAGAAGTGGCAACCAGGACGTTCGTCTTTCCCGATCTGAAACTTTCCAATCTGGATATCTGCTCCTTAGCAGACATCCCTCCCGAACCTCCTCTTCTAGACTGGCCAATGAACTGGATGGGCCTAGCACCTTCCAAGTCCGATATCGCCCTATCTAGGGCATCCACCGTGTCTCGATAGTTAGCGAATACAATCATCCTTGATCCTGGGTCCCTCCTGAGCCTACCCCTAACCAATCTCCTTACTGCTCCCACCTTGGAGTGCACCTCGTCCATTTCGCTAAGATTATCAATCAGAAATCTAACCCTCGGGTCCCTCAGGAAGTCCTTGGAGGACTTACTCCTCCCTTCTTCCTCGGACATCCTTGATAGGAACTGTCTTGATGCTGCTACTCCCTGGCAAAGGAGGTGGTTTATCAGGTGGTGGAGCCTCATAGCAGTGGCAATCTGGGATGATGACCTGTACCCGCTCGCATCCCCTCTCTGGATGGCGGCCTGTGCCCTGTCCATAGCATTGGATAGTCCTGCTTGGGTTATCATCCCGGGCATGACGTACCTGCCCCTCCTCCTTTCCCTGTCCACGATCCCCTCCTGCCAAATTTTGAACGGCTCTGTGAGCTCTCTAATCTCAGCCGGAACTTCCACCCTTTCCTCTGAAACTTCCAGTCCGGAAAGGTATTCCGACATCATTGGGTCCTCCTGAGATCTGAGGTGAATTTTCTGTATGCCTAGCCTATTGCAGACTTCAGCTACTTGATCCCTCCTAGATCCCGGGCTAGCAGTAGTGGCAAGTATCAGTGGCCTGATAGCCTGGGAAATGTATAGTTCTGCAGCCTCAGCCATTGCATGATCCCCTGTGCAATGATGGGCCTCGTCTACAACTAGCAATGAGCAGTCTCTAAGTGAAAGACTTCCGCTCTTAGCGTCATTCCTTACAACTTGAGGGGTAGCAAATACCAACCTGGAGCTCTTCCAGAGATCGGGTCTCTTGGGTGCAGGCTGCTGGCCACTAAGGGATATGGGTTTCAAATCTGAGGATTCCGACAAGACTGGTAAGGTCCCTTGCAAGTGCTGGTTTGCTAGTGCCACGGTTGGAGCGATAACCAATGCCCAACCCCCTCGTTTTGCTATTCTTTCTACTATCGCCATCCAAGCCACCGCAGTCTTTCCAGCTGCAGTTGGGAGGACAATTAGGGTGGATCCAGCCAATGCATCGTCAAGAGCTTGGAGCTGGTATGCCCTAGCATCTACAGCCTCTGGGGCCAGGCCAGGATGCACAACGTAACCACCCATGGGCCAAGGCTTCCCAAGTCAGGGTTCAAAATCGTTGCATTAGGTCAAATCCGACACAACACCCCGTAGGGGTGGGAGATCCAATCCCGATTCGTTCAAATAGGGTATGTTTGTCGCAAGGCCGCTCACTGCGTGAGATACCAGACACCAAAGGGCTATGCTCGGCATCCCACAAACTGGTTCTGCATTCGCGGAACCGGTCCGGTGTCACGGTATCTCCCTAGCGCGGTAGGCCCGGTATAGGCCGCTTGCGGCCAATCCCGGTATTAACGGAGGAATTGCAATGGCAGACCGACATAGACCCCGTCGAGGTAGCATGGGCTATAGCCCTAGAAAGCGTGCTGTCCGCCAGTTCCCAAGAATTACTTCATGGCCCGAATCAGACTCATCCGAGGTCCGGGTACAGGGGTTCGCTGGATGGAAGGCAGGAATGACTCACATCCTGATGAGGGACACTAACTCGAAATCGACCTCAGCAGGCCAAGAAGTGAGAAAGGCGGTGACCGTGGTTGAGACTCCCCCGATGAACGTATTAGCCGTAAGGGGGTATAGGATGACGTCCTACGGAAAGCAGACAGCGGGTGAAGTGTGGGCAGATGTCTCAGAAGACTCCCCAACAAACTTGTTCCCTCGGTATGCCAATCAAACTAGAGGCGAGAGGGATGTTGAAGAGGGAAGAAAGCCTGCAATGAGGGGCGGCAGGATTCCCAAGAGGGGCGCCAACACAACCGAAGAGTCACTGAATTCTCTCAGGGATCAGGATCTCACTGAGATCCGCCTGATCGTATGCACCCAACCCGACAAGGTCGGAAGCGTCCCCTCAAAGACCCCCGAAATTATGGAAATAGGATTGGTAGGCGGGGATACAGATTCGAAGCTCAACTGGGCCATGGAGCGTCTAGGCGGGCAAATCGGGCTAGAGGACGTTTACGAGGTCGGGCAAGAGGTCGACGTAGTTGGAGTGACAAAAGGAAAGGGGTGGCAGGGCTCGATCAAGAGATTCGGTCTGAAGCTTCTGAGCCACAAGAACAGCAAGAGGAGGAGACAGGGGGGAAACATGGGCGACTTCGGTACGGGGTATGTTAGGAAGACCATCCGACAAGCAGGACAGGTAGGATACCACAAGAGGACAGAGCTGAACAAGAAGATACTGAGGATATCCAATCCCGATGATTCTGACATCACTCCCGCCGGAGGATTCCTCAACTACGGCGAGGTAAAGAACCCGTACATGATAATCCAGGGAAGCCTGCCAGGGCCCGCCAAGAGGCTCCTAAGATTCAGAGACGCAACAAGACCCAGAAAGATATCTGGAGAGGTTGAGGTCACCTACGTCAGTACATCGAGCAAGCAGGGGGTGTGATAAGTTGAAGACTAAGGCCTACAATCTTGTGAACTCCGTTGTCCAAGAGGAGATGGACGCAGGTCTACTAGCAGAGTCTTATGCCGTTCAGGTCAAGGACGGGAAGGCGGTAACCCTGCCGGACCCATTCTCATCAGAGATCAGAGAGGACATCGTTCGTTCAGCAGTGCATGCTTCGAGAGCTAACAGGAGACAGTCGTACGGACACAGGGAACATGACGGAAAGAAATCCCCACAGCCCGGAATGAAGCACTCGGTTGAGTGGTGGGGCAAAGGAAGGGGAGTCTCCAGAATTATGAGGAAGACCGGACAGAGGACTGGTGCACAGAACCCACATACCCGTGGAGGAAGGAGGGCACATGGCCCAAAGGTGGACAAGGTCTGGTCCCAGAAGCTGAACTCAAAG
>CEUS01114109.1_pt1 | contig 16542 bp, 17 predicted proteins | sample 427031 | NCBI WGS metagenome assembly CEUS01 (sample SAMEA2622837, study PRJEB7988) | marine metagenome | biome: marine biome (ENVO:00000447); feature: marine epipelagic mixed layer (ENVO:xxxxxxxxx); material: "saline water (ENVO:00002010), including plankton (ENVO:xxxxxxxx)" | depth 140 m | reverse complement strand
GGTGCCGCGGCACGTGAACGGTGCGGCACCCCTTCCGTTTCTCACGGGGACCGCCCTGTCCTGGCTCTAACTACCCGCCTTTACGAGCCGCACGCGGTTCCTCCCGAACACGGTTTGAAGTTCCTCCAGCGTGCCGTTGGCCACATCCGTCTTGAGGGTCCGTGACCGGAAACGAGCACCCCCACCGTTTCCCACCTTGAGCTCAACGGGCGCCACGCCGGGATGCCGTGCGAGCACCCTGCGCGCCTTTGCGAAGGACTCCTCGGGCACGATCGAGCCGCATTCTACCTCGATCTGTACCGCAAGCCGTTCCGAGGTTGTCAGCGCCTCGAGCAGCTCTACGCCGTCCAAGAACAGGGGCGGATCACCCTCATCCCGCTCCCGATTGGAGACCAGGCCACGAACTAGCACCACTGCGTCCTGCTGCAGTATTTCGCGAGCGGACTGCCACGCTTCCTTGAACGCGAGCACGGTGGCGGTGCCCAGGAAGTCTTCCACGATGACCTTGCCCCACTCGGAGCTGTCCCGGCGGGAAATCTGGCGGGCCACGGATGTCACGACACACGCCAACTCGATCTTCTGGCCGGCGTGCTCGCTCAGGTTGGCGGTTGTAACACGGTCGAAGGCACGCACGACCTCTCGGAAGCGATCGAGAGGATGACCTGAAATGAAAAACCCCAACGCCTCCTTCTCGCGCGCCAGGCGCTCGGACTCCTCCCATTCGGGAACGTCAGGTAGGGCTGGGTCCTTACGCTGTACGACCGAGGCGGCACCGAACAAAGATTCCTGACCACTAAGCCTCTCAGACTGGCGGGCCTGCACCTCCTGGTAGGCCACGTCCAGCGCACCCAGGAGCTGGCCGCGCCTGCCGAAGGCGTCGAGCGCGCCCGCAGCGATCAGCGCTTCGCAGGCCCGCTTGTTGAGCGCACGAATATCGATCCGCTCCAGGAATTGGAACAGGCTTCGAAAGCGGCCGCCCTCCCTCCGCGCCCCGAGAATCGAGTTCACCGCACTACCACCCACACCACGCACGGCGCCCAGGCCGAAACGGATCTGGTGATCTCCCACAGCAGTGAATTTCCAGCCCGACTCGTTGAGGTCAGGGGGAAGAACCTCTATGCCCTGCTCGAGATCGGGCAGGTGGCGAGCGAGGTCCTTGCACTCGCCAATATACTTGACGACGTCATCGGTCTTATCGAGCACCGCCGAGAGCATCGCCGCCATGAACTCCGCGGGGTAGTGCGTCTTGAGCCATGCGGTGTGGTACGAAATGAGTGAGTACGCCGCCGAATGGCTGCGGTTGAACCCATAACGCCCAAACGTTTCAATCTGGTCGGCCAGGTCCTCGGCCAACCGACGATCCACACCCCGATCCAACGCCCGGGTGATAAACCTTCCCAGCTCCTTCTTGATGAGCGCTGCGTCCTTCTTTCCGACTGCCTTACGGAGCACGTCCGCCTCGCCCAGACTGTAGCCACCCAGAATATTCGCGATTCGCATCACCTGCTCTTGGTAGACGATGATACCGTAGGTCGGCTCCAGCGTCTTCCGCAGGTCGGGATGGGGATACCGAACTGACTCCTGGCCAACCTTCCGGCGGATGTAAACCTCGGTCATGCCCGAATCGAGCGGACCCGGCCGGATCAGCGCGTTGGTCGCGACCAAGTCCTCGAAGCGGTCGCATTTCATGGCACGGAGCTTGTCTTGAGCCAGGTTCGACTCGAACTGGAACACGCCGCTGGTGCCACCCCGGGCGAGCATATGGTAGACCGCGAGATCGTCCAGCGGCACGTCGTCAATGGCATCGTAGACCACCCCGGTCTGGGGGTGCCGGAGTGACCCGAGTCGGGCTCGCACCATCTCCACCGCGTCGTGGATCACGGTCAAAGTCTTGAGGCCCAGAAAGTCCATCTTCAACATGCCCGCCTCTTCGAGGCAGTTCATGTCGTACTGGGTGACGACCATGGCTTCCTCGCCGTCTCCACCTGACCCGTTCTTTCCGGTCTGGACACAGACTGGCACATATTCGTCGAGCGGCCCGGGTGCGATCACCACCCCGGCCGCGTGGACGGAGGCATGCCGTGAGAGTCCCTCAAGCGTCATCGAGTAGTCGAACAGATTGCGGTGGCGCTCGTCCTGTTTGTAGAGGTCGCGGACCTCCTTGATATGCTTAATGGCCTCTTCCACTGAGAAGTTCTGCTGTGGAAGGTTTGGGATAAGTTTGGCGATCCTGTCCGTTTCGCTCGGCTCAAATCCCAGGGTACGACCGACATCACGTATCACAGCCCGAGACTTCATGGTCCCGAACGTGATGATCTGACCCACCGCGGTTGCGCCGTATTTATTGCGTACGTACTCGATCACCTCTCCGCGGCGCTCGAAGCAGAAATCGATGTCGATGTCGGGCATCGAAATCCGCTCCGGATTCAGGAAGCGCTCGAACAGCAGGTCGTGCTCGAGGGGACAGAGGTTTGTGATCCAAAGGGAGTATGCCACTAGCGAGCCAGCTGCCGAGCCTCGCCCAGGCCCCACCGGGATCCCGTTTCGGCGCGCCCAATCGATGAAATCCCATGTAATCAGGAAGTAGCCGGCGTATCCCGTTCCCTTGATAACCCCGAGTTCATAATCGAGTCGCTCCTGTACATGATCCGGAAGCGGCTCGCCATACCGGGCCTGGGCGCCCTCAACTGCCAGGTAGACTAGGTACTCGTTTTCGTCCCGATGGCTAGCGGGCAGGGGAAACGCGGGCAGGTGATATTTCTTGTCGAACTCGAGGTCTACCTGATCGGCGATCGCCAGGGTATTAGCGATCACGTCCGGCCGGTCCGGAAACCGCTCCGATATCTCCGAGGCGCTCTTGAAATAGAGCCCCTCGTCGTAGCGCATCCGGTTCGGGTCCTCGCGATCCTTCCCCAGCCCGATGCAGAGCAGGACGTCATGCGCGTCGTGATCGGCAGCGGTTAGGAAATGGGCGTCATTGGTTGCCACCACCGGGATGCCCAGTTCGTGGGCGAGACTGAACACGTCGCTGTTCAGCTTCGCTTGACCCTCAGAATCATGGGCCTGCACTTCGAGGTAGTAACGCCCGTCGAACACGTTTGCGTACCACTGGGCAGCCTCGCGGGCAGCCTCGCGATCTTCCGCAAGTAGGTGGCGAGCCACCTCTCCCGCCATGCACGCGGAGCTGACGATGAGTCCCTTCGAGTACCGTGCCAGCACTTCGCGGTCAACCCGGGGCCGGTGGTAGAAGCCCTCCGTGTAACCGATCGAGGAGAGCTTTACGAGGTTGCGGTAACCCTCCCTGTCTCGAGCCAACAACACCAGGTGGTAGTAGGCCCTTTTCCCTTGGCCACTCCTACTCCGGTCCCGCCGATCCCCCGGGGCCACGTACGCCTCCATCCCGATAATCGGCTTAATCCCGGCCTTCTTGGCAGCTTTGTGGAAGCTCCACGCCCCGAACAGGCACCCGTGGTCGGTGAGAGCCAGCGCCGGCATTTCAAGCTCTGTGGCCTTGCGGACAAGGTCCGAAATGCGGTTGGCACCGTCGAGTAGAGAGTACTCCGAGTGGGTGTGGAGATGGACAAAGCTCACAGTCTCATACGGTTCGCCTGAAGGGTCTGCAGGAACCTATTGAATTTAGCCCGCCCGAGAGATCGGGACCATCGTCGCCGACGCGAACAAAAGTGGGGCTCCCCGTCACCGAGGAGCCCCACACCGTCGCCGCGACCGCTGCTGCTAGAGCGAGCGCATCATCAGGTCCATATGGGTCTGGCAGGTATCGAGGCCGCCCTCGCCCTCCTGCCAGCCAACGCGTCCGTCATTGTTGGCATCGAGCCCTTTGCGAAGTTGTTGCGCTTTCGCGTTAAGTTGCTCGAACAAGGGCTTCGCCTCCTCAGCAGTGGTCGCGGCCTGGATCTGCTGCGCCAGCACCGCGATTTCTTCGGCCCGCTGGGCTGTGTTCCTCGCCGACGAGGAAACGTGGACCGAGTGGGTCTTCACGGCCGCGGGCTGATCCGCAGCGGCACCAGCCATCTCGATATGGCTAGCAATGTTATCTGCTGCCTTCTTGAGCCCGTAGCCCTTGCCCGGTCCTGCCGCTATTAGGGTGGGATCGACAGCATGGAGCACGTGGCCACCGTGTCGCTTCATATTGTCGAGGCTGGCCAGGTCACGCATCCCGAAGCCCGCGTGCTGGATCGCGACGTCCGCCTCGGCAAGCGCGGTCTCGAGGAAACCCTTCTGCTCTGGGGTGTTCCGGAACGAAGTCAGTACGTGCCCGACATGTGGGCTGATTCCCGGGGCATCGGGAGCTTGCGCGGACGTGCTGCCGGCGGATAACAGAGCGGCCAGCGCAAGCGCCGCTGTCGTCGTGCGCTTCAGGAACACCGAAGACCTCCTTGGTATGTGGGACATGCGGAGACGCTCAAAGCCAGGCCTTGAAACGAGTTGTAAAAGCGAAGGTTGGAAGCAAAGGTGCGGAAGACGCGGGCCTGGATCGTGCCCGGCCAGTCCGGAATGCACGGTATTGGCCCCTCTGCCACCCGTCAAGCAAGGGCTACCCGTTTGAGCTTGCACCGGCGCTCCCTAGGGGGGCATATTGGCGCGTGGTCTTTCTACACCCTTTCGAGGAGCCGAGAATGAAGCATGTCGTCGTGCTCGCACTCCTCGCGGTAGCGCTCTCGGCGGTTCCGGCCGCCGCCCAGCGTGCACCCATAGAGCAGAATTTTCTGCCGGTGGGCACGATGGCTCCCGACATAAGCGTGACCGGCGCCACGCGTTACGGCGTGATCCAGACCCCGGTCAAGCTGAGCGACTTCCGCGGTGAGACAGTGGTGTTAGCGTTCTTCTTCCGTGCAAGGACACGTGGCTGAACAATTCAATTTACGGCGTACCGTGACGAGTACGCGAGCCTCTTCCACGATGGACAGAAGGTAGTTCTAATTGGCATTTCGGACGATTCGCCCAACGAGCTTCATTCCTGGGCAAAGGATCTTAGCTACCAGGGCCTGTTCGGTAGCGATGCAGGAAACAAGGGGTTCATCGCGTTCGGCGGAACCCCGCGCGACAGCGGGGCGGTGGGCAGTCGTGCGGTGATCGTGATCGACCCGGAGGGCAGAATCTCGTCGGTGGTAACAAGGTTCAATCAGAACGATCCCATGGCCTATGAGCAGCTCGCCATGGAGATCGACAAGGTGACGCCCGAACCTCAATAGGTAGGGGTACAACCATAAGGGCAAGAAGGAGGGCCCGGTGCGTAGCAGCGCACTGGGCCCTTCCTCTTTCAGTCTGCCAACACCTCACCTACAGCGCCAAGCAGATCCTGGTCAGGCCCTACACCCGCGTAAACGACCTTCCCCTGTGCGTCCAACATCAGCACAATCGAGGTGGTAGTCGCTTTGTAGGCCCGGACAGCGTTACCCCGCGAGTCATACACGTAGGGATAGCCGGGATCGTGGTCTTCGACGTGGCGCTTGACACGACGAGGAGACTGGGCCACACCCACCGCCACCGCCACGACATTGATCTGGTCGCCGGATTCCGCCTGGATACGATCGAGCTGGGGCTGGAGGGCCTCGCACTGCTCGCACCAGGTGGCCCAGAACTCGATCAGGGCTGGCTTACCCTTCGGCATCAGGTCCAAGATCTGCAGGGGCTCGCCCTCGAGGTCATCCACAGCTGCCGGGGGAGCCTGCGAACCCAGAGAGAGCCCGAGCGCGTCCTGCGCCTGTATGGCGGTAGGAGCTAGGAGCACCAACCCCAGCAGCCCCACCGCGATCTTTCTAAGGGATCGGTTCACGTGCCTTCCTCAGAAATTGTAGCCAGCTTGCACAAAATAATACTCCGCCATCGCAAACATGATCACAGCCGCAGCCCGCTGCACCCAAACCATCCAGCGTCCGGAGCGAGGAAGCACAGCCAGGGTCCCCGAAAAGACACCTACCAACACCAAGAGTGCGGTCATACCGAGAGAGAAGACGAAAAGATAGACGAAACCCATCAATCCGGCCTGGGTGGCCGCAACCCAAGTCAGCACAACCGCAAAGGCAGGGGCACCGCACGGCGCCGCTACGATCCCGGAGGTCGCCCCGAGCAGGAACACTGCCCCGTAAGATCCTCCCCCTTGCCTTCCCGCCAGCTCCACCATCCGCCGGGGCACGGGAACCGGCAGAACGCCCAACATGAATAGGGCAAACAGGAGCAGAAGGTTACCGATCGCCAAACGAGCCCAGGGGCTCGCGCTCACCGTACCGAAGAGGGTGCCGCTCAACCCGGCGAGCAGACCGAGCAACGCGTACAACATGGCCAGTCCCACCACGTACGTAAGGGTAAGACGAACCGTCCGCCCTCGGGTCTGACCCTGCTGTGACGTTCCCGTGATGACCGCCATGGTGATCGGGATCATCGGGTAGACGCAGGGCGTGAGACTGGTTAGGACCCCAGCGCCGAACAGCGTGGCTATAGCTAGGAACGGACTGCCGGACAGGGCGCTGGCCAGTCCCTCGTTAGTCGAGAGCTGCATGAGTGGGTAGACGGTCATAGCGTGAACAATCTATCGTCAGCGGCGAAAGGCAGAGTAGTGAAAGCTCTCCCGACGGTATCCGTGCAAAGCGCCCTACTTCTCGGTGAGCACCACGAAGGATCCCTTGAAGGAGCCGACCAAGGCGCCTTCCGTCCGGAGTGTGACCTCGAGCTCGATTCTTCCCCTCCCCCGTCGCTGAACGGTGCGCAGCATCCGATCCCACTGCTCCGGGACGGGGGCCATACACCTCGCTTCTACCTCGCCAGCAGCCGGCTCAAGATACTCCATCCGGCTCCGTTGGATGACCAGGTGGACATCCAGCTCTTCTTCTTCCAGGAGCTTCTGATGGGCGAGAGCCCAGGCTGCCAAAGTGGCTAGGGCGGCGGCGCTACCACCGAAGAAGGTCTGACGGTGGTTGAGGTTGGTCGTAAGCGGTGCCGCCAGGAGGACACCCCCGCAATCTGCCCGGAGCACCTTCACACCCAGAGCCCGAGAAATCGGAATCTGCGCGTATAGATAACGCTCGAGCACCGCGGCTGCCTGTGACCGGTGGCGCCCGTCGGTCAACGATGACGTGGGCATGGGGCCATACTCTAGTAGACCGCCCTAGGAGACGACAGGCTTCTGTGGAGACAATGCAGCGCAGCTACCGCCGGCGGGTGTCCGGCGGCGTGACCAACACCGTGAGGGCCAATATCCCTCCCGCGGCACAGCTCTTCGCCCGCAGCACGAACACCAGATATGTCCTCGAGATCAATACGATCAACGACCATCAGATGGGGGAGGGCACTCCCATTACGTTGGCAACGGTAAGGTCCCCGCCTTAGGCCGCGCTGAAGGACTCTCGTAGCTCGTATAGGAGGCTGGGTGCCGATGTCCCCGTATACGATACCGAGCGCCCCGATAGACCACCCAACCAGGTAGCGGCCGGACGGATCGGGGGCCGGCTCTGGACCCTGCTGGCCAGACACCCCCGACTCGCCGCTCACGACCCTAGCTGGGCCTGGATGTCCCCCACTAGATCCACGACCTCCACCCGAAGACCCTCCCGCTCGACGAACATCCGGGCCAGGGTGACGGGGAGATCGGACCGTCGGGGACCTGCGCTCCCGGGATTCACGTACAAAACAGCGTTCCGCCGCTCGATCCGAGGGGTATGAGTGTGTCCGTAGACCACAGCTCGGAACCCAGCCGCGTTCGGGTCCAGCTCAAGGTCGTCCAGGTCGTGGAGAAGGTAGATGTCCACGCCATCAGCAACTCTGACGACTTCGGTTTCGTTCAGCAGCCGCCGTAGCTCGCCGTGGTCGGTGTTGCCACAAACCGCTCGGACCGGAGCAATCTGCTCCAGGGCGGTGAGGATCGCGGGATCGCCAACGTCTCCTGCATGAAGAATGAGCGAACTCCCCGCCAGCGCCGCGAACACCTCGGGGCGCAATAGGTCGTGGGTATCTGAGATGAGACCGATAAAACCGCTTACCTGGGGGGCTTCCACCCCTATATGTACTCGTCCATGAGATCCTCCAACGCGGCGGCGCCCGGACAAAGGCTCTCGAAAGTAAGGTCTCGAAGAGGAGTGGCCACAGTCTTCTCACGTGCGTGCAAGTCCGCGCTGTCCTCCTGGATGTAGAGCAGCCCAGTGGCGATCTCACCTCGATCCTGGTGCTCTTTCAGATAGGCATAAGCCATGCTGCGGTCGGTGGGATCGTAGCTCGCGTCCACCTTACGGAGGTAGAGAGTCGTACCGTCGTGCACCGTAACGGGGCGTACCGATCCCGGCTCGTACTGGGTGGAAATTTGTTCCTGGATCGGCACAAAACCGGTACCCACCACTTCGCTATTTGACTTACGGATGAACGTATAGCTCTTAGTCGAACCCTCATGGTCGTTGAACGTCACGCACGGGGACAGTACATCTACGAATGCGAAACCACGGTGGCGGAGCCCCGCCATCATAATCGGCACCAATTGCTCCTTGTCACCCGAAAAACTGCGCGCCACGAAGGTGGCCCCAAGTGTCAGAGCCATCGCTACGGGGTCGATCGGACCATCCTGGTTGGGCTCTCCTTTCTTGGACTTAGAGCCGACGTCCGACGAAGCCGAGAACTGACCTTTAGTGAGGCCGTACACGCCGTTGTTTTCGAGTACGTATAACATGTTCACGTTTCGTCTGATCGCGTGACAGAGCTGTCCGAGACCGATCGACAACGAGTCGCCGTCCCCCGAGATACCAATATAGGTAAGCTCCTGGTGTGCGGCGTTGGCACCGGAAGCCACGGCCGGCATGCGTCCATGTACACCGTTGAACCCGTGTGCCTGGGACAAGAAATAGGCAGTAGTTTTGGACGAACAGCCAATCCCAGAAAGCTTTACCGCGCGATGAGGCGGAAGGGCCAACTCGAAGAATGCATGCGTCAACGCCGCAGTGATAGAGTCGTGGCCACATCCAGCACACAAGGTGGACATGCTCCCCTCGTAGTCCATCCTAGTGAGCCCGAGTGCGTTTCGATCGAGCTTCGGAATACGGATCCTGGGCTTGGTGATCGATGTCACGGCTGCTCTCTCCTCACACCCGGGAACCGAGAAGATCCGCCGGGTGAGCGCTGAGGGACGCCTCCGCCGTATGATCCAGATGTGAATCGAGCACCGGCAGCACCTCCTTTATCACGTGAACCGCAGAGAGTGGCGTCCCGCTGTAGTGCCGCACCGAACGGAGCTTTGACTTTTCGATGCCGGTTTCGTTGACTAGAAGTGAGCGGAATTGACCGTCCCGGTTCTGATCAACGACGAAAATGATTTCGTGTTCTGCGAGGAGCTCCTCAACGTCCCTAGAAAACGGAAACGCCCGCACACGGAGTAGATCCAACACCAGGCCGCGGGAACCGAGCAGGTCGATCGCCTCGCGGCAAGCGCCATCGGAACTCCCCAAGCACACGAGTAGGGCGGAAGCACCCTCCCTGCGTTCGATCACGGGATCAGGGAGCGCTGACTTTGCAGTCTCCAATTTGCGCACCAGGCGGTCTACAACTTCTTGATAGCCGTCCTCACTCTCAGCGTATTCCCCGTGCTTGTCATGCCCTGAACCACGCAAGAAATAAGCTCCTTTGGCACTCACACCTGGCAGGGTACGCGCTGCGATCCCGTCGCCGTCGACATCTAGGTAGCGTGAGAAACTATCGAGCTCAGCCAACTCAGCCTCATCCAGCACCTTGCCCCGGTCCCAGAAGTAGTCGTCGTCCCAGGTCATGCGAGGAATGCGCCAGTCGTTCATTCCAATATCTAAGTCGCTGACAACGAAAACCGGCGTCTGGAAACGCTCCGCCAAGTCGAAAGCCTCGACCGTGAGGCGGAAACATTCCTCCGGGTCGGCCGGGAAGAGCGCGATGTGTTTGGTGTCTCCATGCGACGCATACGCAACAGAGAGCAAGTCAGCCTGTTGGGTGCGAGTGGGCATGCCGGTCGACGGTCCTGTGCGTTGGATGTCGAAAAAGACGCACGGTACCTCGGCATAGTAAGCCAGCCCGATGAACTCGCACATCAGATCAATCCCAGGGCCTGCTGTAGATGTGAACGCGCGCGCGCCCATCCAACCGGCCCCTACCACTATTCCAGCGGCAGCCAGCTCGTCCTCGGCCTGCAAAATGGCAAAACGCTTAGAACCGTCAGGATCGGTTCGGAAGCGCTTGCACAGCATAGTGAAGTTGTCCATGACTGACGTCGCAGGCGTTATCGGATACCACGCCCCTACAGTCGCACCAGCATAGATGCACCCTAGCGCAATGGATGTATTTCCGTCCATTAGGATATGCCGGCTATCTGGTTCCATCTTATCGAGTTGGATCGGTAGTGGGCAGTCTAAATGAGTACGCGCATAATCGTATCCCATCTTGACCGCGACATAATTCGACTCGAGTAGTGCTTTCTTGCGGGAGAAAGTCTCCTCCAGAAGACCCCGTACGATATCCATGTCCAGCCCAATCAACGCCCCGAGAGCTCCAGCATACGCGATGTTCTTCATCAGGACGCGTTCTCGCGATCCAGCAAATTTATCCACACATAGACGTGCAAACGGAACGCTGAGATACGTCACATCGGAACGGATGAGCGTTTTGCTGAGCGGCCACGAATCGTCATAGAGGATCCATCCGCCGGGCTGTACTTCGGCCACATCCACAGCGTACGTGGAGGGATTCATTGCTACTATAAGATCGAACTTCGGGGTGCGAGCCAGGTGACCCTTCCGGTTCACCCGTAACTCGTACCAGGTAGGAAGGCCCTGGATGTTGGACGGGAAAACGTTCTTGCCTGACACCGGAACTCCCATCCTGTGAATGGCTTTGAGGATGAGCCCATTGGCGCTCGCCGAGCCGGTCCCGTTGACCGTCGCCACCCTAAAGGCGAAGTCGTTCACCCGTGACTCTGTGGGGAGGTCACCCCCCTCATCTGTTCCGATCATACCTGCGCCAACTCTCCGCTGACCGTCACCGGGCGCCCTGCGTACGGTTGCAGGAGATCAAACTTGCGCATGTCCCATGCCGCAGTCGGACAGCGCTCAGCGCACAAGCCGCAGTGGATACAGATGTCCTCGTCCTTGACCATGATCCTCTTGGTGTGAGGCAGATCACCCGATGCAAACAGTGGTTGATCGATGTTTGTAGCGGGCGCGGGCACACGCACACGCAGCTCGGCCTCTTCGGCATCCGGGCTGATAAGAAGGCACTGCACAGGACACACGTCGATGCACGCGTCGCACTCAATGCACAAATGGTCGGTAAAGTGGGTCTCCATGTCGCAGTTGAGACAGCGCTCCAATTCGCGCACGGTCTCCTCTGCGTTGAAGCCGAGTTCGACCTCGACGTCTAGCCCTTTGAAGCGGGTAGTTAGGTCAACGTGACGCATCTGGGTGCGCAGGGCCTGGTCATAGTCGTTCGAGTAACTCCACTGTGCAATCCCCATCTTTTGGCTCACCAGATTCATGCCGATAGCGGGTCGATCGGTGACAGGCAGGCCCCGACAGTACTGGTGGATCGAGATTGCAGCCTGGTGCCCGTGCTCAACAGCCCAGATGATGTTCTCGGGACCCCACGCTGCGTCGCCACCCGAGAAGACGCCCGGACGCGTGGTCATGTAGGTGGTCTTGTCCACAACCGGCATATCCCACTTATCGAACTCGATGCCGATATCGCGCTCGATCCAAGGAAAGGCCGCATCCTGGCCGATCGCCAGAATGACGCGTTCGGCGGGGAGGAAGACCTCGCCCGTCACCTTCTGCTTGAGGCTGCCATTGTCGTCGGGCACCCAATCGCTGATCTCGAACGTCATGCCCTTGAGCTTGCCGTCTTCGAGGACGAAGTCCTTGGGAGCATGGTTCTCGACAATTTCGATCAACTCTTCCTCGGCGTCCTCGAGTTCCCAGGGAGACGCCTTAAAATGCTTCCGGCCCTTACGACCCATCACCTGAACTCCTACGGCACCGAGCCTACGCGCGGTCCGGCAGCAGTCCATCGCGGTGTTGCCGACCCCGATGATCAGCACATTTTCCTCGATCTCGGTGACGTGTCCGAAAGCCACCGATTCCAGCCAGGTTATGCCTATCTCGATCCAGGGGGCGGCTTCCTGCCGGCCCGGAATATCCAGGTCCTTGCCCTTGGGGGCTCCGCTGCCGATGAAGACCGCGTCGAAGCCGTGTTCTTCGAGAAAGGCGTTCATCGACGTGACCTCGTGGTTGAGTCTGAGGTCCACCCCAATGTCGAGGATCGCGTCCACCTCTTCGTCGAGAACGTGGGGCGGGAGCCGAAACTTGGGAATATTCGTTCGCATGAGCCCACCGGTCTCCCCATGCTTCTCGAAGATCGTGCATTCATAGCCTAGCGGCAGAAGATCATTCGCGACGGTGAGCGAAGCCGGCCCGCACCCAATCAACCCGACTCGCTTTCCGTTCTTCTCTTCCGAAGCCGTGGGGAGGAGGCCTGTAATGTCACCTTTGTGGTCCGACGCTACACGCTTCAGGCGGCAGATTGCGACAGGCTTACCGTCTATCCTGGTACGCCTACACGCAGGCTCACAAGGACGGTCGCACGTGCGGCCCAGGATACCCGGGAAGACGTTGGACTCACGGTTGAGCATGTAGGACTCAGCGTATTTGCCCTGCGCAATCAGCCTTATGTACTCTGGAACATTGGTGTGGGCGGGACAGGCCCACTGACAGTCCACGACCCGGTGATAGTACTGGGGATCCGAAGTGTCGGTCGGCTTCATGCTGGGCCGGCTCCGGAGCGCTTTGATGCTGGGCGCATACGCAATGGCGGGGCAACCTTCCCTAACCCACTGGGGACAAGGCCACCTCGGGCTGAAACCACCCGAAATGAGGCCACGATCCGTAGCGGGCGGTACACGAGGATAAACACCATCCGGCACCTAGCAAGGGGGGGCTTGCGCGGCCGGTGGGCGACGAGATTTATCCGACCGGGCCAAAGAGGATCCACCCGTGGGGTCTCCATGGGAACCGAGCTGTATCTCACTGGGCTAGATGTAGCTCTCTAATCGAAGGGAGGCTAGCAACCAGGGTCAGCGCTGGAGTCTTCGAGCACCTCGATGCGATCAGGCCCGTTCGGCACCACGCAGAGAAACTCGAAGGGTGCCTCCCCGAGTACTTTGTACCAGTGCGGAGTACCTGCGGGAATAAAGACAACGTCATCCCTGGAAACCTCGACCACGTGGTCACCGACACCGATCCTGGCTCGACCGCGAAGTATGTACTGCTCGTGCTCGACGGTGTTGGTGTGGGGCGGCATGCCCCCGCCGGGCTCCATGATAAAGCGCCGCAAGGCAAAGTTCGGGCCCTCATCCGGCCCGATCAGCACCTGCCTCTTGGTGCTTTTGCCCGCCCCAACCACATCCGCCCTGACACTTGCCGCACTCTTCACCGACATGGGGGATCCCCTCCTCGCCAGGCAACAACCAGGGACCCGGAAGGCTTAGGCATGCGTCTGGAGCCGAAAGGTTTCAAGATCGTCTATTTCCGAATCCCCGATGATAGGCACAGCGCAGCGGAGTTCAACCCCCAACCCTCTAGATCCAGCGACGGACGGTCCCCCGGTATGGACCTCACTCATCACCGGAGCACGCCTTCCGACCGATCCGACCCAATACCCAGCTATCGTGCAGTAGGGAAAGAATCTGGAAAGCGACACGATCAACCCAACAGAAGAACAACTCGTACCAGCATGGGAACCTCTTCTAAATACATCGGATTGCGATCCCACCTATAGGGACCGACGCAGCGAGCACGGTGGGCCGATTTTCCAGATAGGTAGTCGTGCCCGCACGGCGGAACGCACTGGTTGCCCTGCTGTGAAACGCTACTCCCGCCCACACGAGTGCCCAAGACAATGTAAACCATCGCAGACCAAGCACACTCACGTGAAGGCCTCCATCGCCACCAACCCCCCCAAGAACCAGACCTGAGGAACCGGTAGCTTCATGCCCCGGTAAAGAGGCGGTCGCGGAACCGTTTACGTAATTTTTCCATCTTGGGATCTATCACAACCCGGCAATACGGCTGAGCACGGTTGTTCCGGTAGTAGTCGGCGTGATACGACTCCGCGGACCAGAACTCCGAGAAGGACTCGATCTCGGTGACCAGGGGGTCTGAATAGTGACCCTCCGCCACCACCTCTCGCATAACCGCCTCGGCAGCCACTCGCTGCGCCTCCGAATGGTGCAGGATGACCGAACGGTACTGGCTGCCGGAATCGGCTCCCTGACGATCCCTGGTGGTCGGATCGTGAATGGTGAAGAACACGCGGAGCAGGTCCTTGTAGTCCAAAACATCTGGGTCGAAGCACACCTGCACCACTTCGGCGTGACCGGTCCTTCCGCTGCACACCTGCTCGTACGTGGGATCGGATGTAGCCCCCCCCGCATAGCCGGAAACAACCGATGCCACCCCGATAAGTTCCTGGAAGACCGCCTCTAAGCACCAGAAGCAACCTCCACCCAGGGTCGCCTCTTCGCTCCTAAAAGTCATCGTTCACCTCCAGAAACGGCGTGGTAACTTCAGTCGATCAGAAACACCTGGGCCAGCCGGCGCTTTCCGCTCGACCCGACCGGGATTAACCTAATGTACACGACGAGTACCGCTCGCTCGTCGCATCCCTGAAGGAGATGATCCTTGGGTACCAAGCTTCCCGTGTTCTACAACTGCGCCAACTGCCCCGGCTATTGCTGCACATACCACCAGATCCCTGTATCGAGCGCGGACATCCGCAGGCTCGCTCGTCGCTTTGGGCTGGACGAGGATGTGGCCCGCACTCGTTTCACCAAGTCAGCAGAAGATGGCAAAGGCCGGGTGATGCGCCATCGTGAAGACGCAATCTTCCAGACCGCCTGCCGGTTCCTCCACCCAGAAACACGCCGGTGCACAGTATACCAGCACCGGCCCCACGCCTGCCGCTCCTACCCCGGCACCCCTCGGTGCGGATATTACGATTTCCTCATGGCAGAGCGCAGCCGACAAGAAGAAGATGACCTGGTCGTCGCGGCCTGGGTGACCGACGACTGAGGCAAGGTCGATCGCCAAGGGAGAAACACAGGGAGGCGGAACGCCGTGTCGACTCCCAGATCTTCAGCGATCAACAAGTTCTTCGATCCAACGGGCGATCACGCCCGTCAATTCCTCCATCACCATCGCGTCGGTGCGGCCGTATCGCTTGGGGACGTGGAAACCATGGTCAGCGTCTTGTACCACATGAAGCGCCGCCTGTGGTAGGTCTCTGCACACGCCACGCATGAGCTCAAGGTCAGCCAACGGGTCTCGCGTGCCCTGGAGGAATAGCATCGGCATCGTCACCTTCGTGAGGTGCGCCGCCCGCTCCCTTCCTGGAGGTCGACCCGCACCGTGCAGCGGGAAACCTACAAGCACGATCCCGAGTGCACTCAAGCCCGCGTCAGCCGCCGCTGCGCGCGACGTCATGCGGCCGCCCATAGACTTCCCACCTGCAAATAACGGGAGGTCGGGTGCGGCCACGGCCCCCGCAGCGACGGCGGATCGGACTGTAGCCTCGAGCACTGCAGGCGGGTCCGGCCAGCGGCTTCCCGCCCCAGCGTACGGGAATTGATATCGCAGCGTCGCCACCCCATGGGTCGCCAGTCCTTCCGCGGTCTGATCCATGAACGCGTGTTCCATCCCAGCCCCGGCCCCGTGCGCCATTACCAACAGAGCACAAGCACCGACAGGACGAATCAACAGCGCTCTCACTTCACCCTGCGCTGGAGTGGCGACGAAGCGGACTTCTTGGGCATCCATCAGGTCTCTTCTACCCGCTACGGTGCCGAATCAAAAACAACAGCGTGCAATCCAACTGCCACCCCAAGGTACCACACGAGATATGCCCCGAGCCTCATACCGAAAAAATTCAGCGGTCTGCTCATGCGTGCGACGGTAGATTAAGGGTCATTACCGACTCAACCCATCAGCGTACCCGCCAAGGCACGAGCCCGCGCCAGCCGCCCCGGGATGCCCGGGCGGCTCTCCCAGTTAGCCGTCACGTGCAGGCCCGGGGGCAGGCGTAGCCCGTCGAGTGCGGCCCAAGAGCGATCCCACGCCGGCATCTCCTCACGCGCTATCGCTAGGGGCCGGCTGTGGTAGCCCGTGCACACCCGGAACTCCTCGACTGCGAGGCGCGCAAGCACATCGTCGTCCTGTGCCACTACGTCAGGACGTACGCCCCCGCCGAGGTAGGCCGTATAAACGTGGGTGCGACCGAAGAGGCTATCGTTGAACGTGACGCCGCGAAGAGCTAGTGGCTCCGTAAGAGACACCTGAAAGCCCATACCTGACAGCTCCGTCTCCGCGTGCAGATGGACGACACCGAGAGGATTGTAGCGCAGGCGCGTGAGGCGCTGGAAGACATCTTGCGAAAGGGGCTTTAGAAGATGAGCGGCGGCGGGGGCGGGTACAGTGAGCACCACCGCGGACGCTTCGAGCGTCCCCGTGGCAGTCTCCACCGACCACCCCGGCCCTC
>CEUS01277296.1_pt1 | contig 16559 bp, 20 predicted proteins | sample 427031 | NCBI WGS metagenome assembly CEUS01 (sample SAMEA2622837, study PRJEB7988) | marine metagenome | biome: marine biome (ENVO:00000447); feature: marine epipelagic mixed layer (ENVO:xxxxxxxxx); material: "saline water (ENVO:00002010), including plankton (ENVO:xxxxxxxx)" | depth 140 m | reverse complement strand
GTGGGTCAATATGTGGACGTTTCTATACATGAAAGTTGTGCTCTTACCACCGAAGGAGCTATGTCTTCGTGGATATATATGGGCAAAACAATGATTAGACAGACTGGTCGGCATGCTGGAGTTGCCCCGAGTGCTCCGACCCAGACACTGTGTAAGGATGGTAAGTACGTCAACATACAATTAATTCCTATGCGGCTACCACCGAAGCAGTTGGAAACACTGGCTAATTGGATGGACCAACACGGTATGGCGGACGATTTACTGGATGAGCAATACAAAGATACCGCAGTTATTCAGGAACGGGCAGATCATATTAGTGAAACGGTCAGAAAGTTTATAAACAATATGACTAGGGAAGATATATATCGAGGTGCCCAAGAGATGGGGTTTTCTTGGGGGGCTGTCAGAACTCATGAAGAGTTAGTTACGGATGGGCAGTTAATAGACCGCGGATTTTGGGTAGATGTAGAACACCCAGAACTGGGAAAGACCTTTTCTTATCCTGGGTCATCTGCCATATGGAGTTCTGCAAAATGGAAGATAGGCCGACGAGCGCCTCTTATAGGGGAGCATAATGAGGAAATTTACTGTGGTGAGATGTCAATGAGTAAGGCTGAGATATCTATTCTGTCTGAGATAAATGCAATATGAGAGTGGCTAAGACTGGACGATTGTCTAACCTTGTTCATCTCCACCCATTTTGACGATAGCGAGCCCTATAAGTGGAACTACTATTATTATAGCCAATCCTAGGATAATGGTTCCTTGCTGACCTATGCTGAGAAATATATTACCCAGTGCAACTATAGCTATGGCCACTACTAGGAACGATGATAGAGGTAACAGAACTGGAAGTAACGTTTTCAACTGTGAATCTCCTTGGCAATAAATTCATTTAATTCGTTTATTATTACATATTTGAAGGACATTCTACACTATTTGTAATTACCAGTCATCTTATATATGTTGACCGTTTATTTTGGTAAATATAGAATTGTGAATCATATCCGATTCAATTTGTGGAACACGGAAGGTGTACGTTGACTCTAAGAGATTTTCTAGATGTATTGGCGACCAGTGAGTCAAACATAAAAGATAGCGATATAATAGAGCTGTCAGGGATGGATGAAGAAAACATGATTTTATTCACTGACTATTGGTTGAATTTCGATACAGACAAGAGAATTGTAATTCTAAATAAGCTTACTGAATTGGCCGAACTTAATTTAGACGTCGATTTCGATGCTATATTCAAGTTTTGTTTGTACGATACTGATCCTGAAATTCGATCTATATCAATAGACGGTTTGTGGGAGTGCGAAGATAGATATTTTCTAGATTCGTTATGCGGAATGCTTGAGAATGATATTTCTGTTCAGGTACGGATCTCGGCAGCGTTGGGAATAGGCAAGTTTGCCACTTTATGTCAGGACGGAAAAATGCTGCCCAATGATCAGGACAGGATCATGTATCCACTATTAAGTGTGATAGAGGATTTGTCTGAAGATTTGGAGGTTAGACGAAGAGCTATGGAATCAGTATCCATTTTTAATACTGAAGAAGTCCATGATATTATTCAGGAAGCTTATCAGCATGAAAACCCTGCTATGAGGCGAAGTGCTGTGTATTCTATGGGTAGGAATTGTGATATAGGATGGTTAGCAATAATTGTTGAAGAGTTGGATAGTAGCGATCCCGCTATGAGATATGAAGCATGTAATGCATGCGCTGAATTATCAGAGGAAGAGACCATTCCATACTTACTGACTCTTTTTGAAGACGAGGACATAGATACTCAGAGTGCAGCGATTATGGCTGCCGGTCATATAGGTGGAGATATGGCAAAAAATGCACTTATGGAATATATACAATCATCCGACCCGGTTATATCCGAAACTGCTCAAGAATCGTTGGAAATTTTAAGGATATCCGAAGGGTCTATGGACTTTGGTACTGGATACTAAGTTTTATCAATACAATATAGGTTTATAGAGGTAATCAGATTGGAGAATTGTTGTGAACGGATTTGAAATGGAAAATGTTTTAATAATAGGTTCTGGTCCGGCAGGAGATACCGCAGCATTGTATGCTGCTAGAGCGGAATTGAATCCATTAGTTATTGATGGCATTCAGCCTGGTGGTCAGCTTACCATTACAACCGAAGTTGAGAATTATCCGGGTTTTCCAGATGGGATACAAGGACCAGATTTGATGATGAATTTCCGATCTCAGGCCGAAAGGTTTGGTGCTAGATACTTGAGTGGTAATGTTACATCTGTTGATTTTTCCTCCAGACCTTTCAAAGTGATAATTGATGAGGAATCTGAGTACAATGCTAGAACGGTCATTGTTGCTTCAGGTGCTACGGCTAGATTTCTGGATATACCTGGAGAATCGGAATTGATGGGCCGTGGCGTTTCGGCTTGCGCCACGTGTGATGGATTCTTTTTTAGAGACAAAGAATTGATAGTAGTAGGTGGAGGGGACACCGCTATGGAAGAATCTACATTCTTGACCAAATTTGCTAGTAAAGTTCACGTAGTGCATAGGAGGGACTCGTTAAGAGCCTCCAAAGTTATGCAGGATAGGGCTATATCCAACCCAAAGATAAGTTTTATTTGGGATAGTGTTGTCGAAGAGGTTTTGGGTGTTTCAGAAGGAGAAGTCAAAGGAGTGTTACTGAAAAATTTAAAAACCGAAGAAGTGGTAGAGAAATCTGTGGATGGCGTGTTCATGGCTATAGGACACAAACCCAATACAGAGCCATTTCTTGGACAACTGGATGTGAATGAGTCCGGGTATATTATTACTAATGACGGAACAAAAACTAGTGTGCCAGGAGTTTTTGCTTGTGGGGATGTTCAGGATTGGGTTTACAGACAGGCTGTAACAGCAGCAGGAACAGGTTGTATGGCTGCGATAGATGTGGAACACTTTCTAGCATCTGATCACTAATTGGTATCAACGCGTATACTTTTTGTTCAAATTGTTTGATACTGGAGTTGTTGCCAGATTGGTTTACATGGTGAGGTTGTTTCGATGATTAGTTCAATACCGAACACCGAAAATTCAAATACGCTTATATATGATTTGGGCAATTCATTTAGCCCAATGGATTTATTCGAACAGTTTCAAGATTTGCCGTACCCAGTGTTGTTGGATTCTTCTATGGAAGGGGCCTCGAATAGCAGGTTTTCATACTTAACAGCTGATCCGTTTCTTGTTATGAGTTCTAAGGGCAACGACATTAAATTGAAAAGCGGATCCGATCTTGTTTGCAAGACTGGCAACCCATGGGACGTATTAGATGAATTGATCAAGAAATATCATGTTCCCAGGATACCTGGATTACCTCCGTTCCAAGGTGGAGTAGTTGGGTATTGGGGTTACGATTTAGTTAGGCACTTGGAATATATTCCTAGTAAAGCGGATGATGATATCGATGTTCCTGAAATGTATTTAGGTTTCTATGACTGGGTTTTGTCTCATGATGCGACTTCTGGGAAGTTGTTTTTATTAACCACTGGTTTACCAGATATAACACAGCATAGTGCTTGGACTAGATCAACCCAGATTCTTGATCGTATATCGAATGTAAAAGTTCCAGACAGGTACAACAATAGAGTATCACCCAGTAGCCAAGTAGATTTGGAATCTAACTTTACGTATAAAGAATATGTTTCTGCAATAAATAAAATACAGCAATACCTGGAATCAGGCGATTCATACCAGGTTAATCTATCGCAGAGACTTTCATCCAAATATATCGGGAATACTTGGAAACTGTATTTAACCCTTAGAGAAACTAATCCATCTCCATTTGGTGCCTACTTGGACTTTCCAGAAGTCAGAGTCCTAAGTTGTTCTCCAGAAGAGTTCATTACCCTTAACGACAGAGCAGTGAGTATCAGACCAATAAAAGGTACTCGTCCAATAGGCAATAATTATTGCGAAAATCGTAAGTACGAAGAAGACCTTATAGGTAGTGAGAAGGAAAGAGCCGAAAATTTGATGATTGTTGACTTAATTCGGAACGATTTGGGAAAAGTTTGCAAAATTGGGTCTGTGAACGTGCCTAGTTTATTTGCAGTGGAAAAACATCCATCAGTTATCCATCTTGTGTCAACTGTAGAGGGAGAACTATTAGAAACGGCTTCTCCAATTGATTTGATGAAGGCGTGTTTTCCTTGTGGATCTGTTACTGGTGCACCCAAATTGAGGTCTATGGAGATCATCGAAGAATTAGAACCTGTTAGAAGAAATATTTACTGCGGTTGCATAGGATACATATCATTGAACGGTGACATGGGCACTAGTATAGCTATTAGAACTCTTTGTGTTACAGGCGGGAACTTATATATGCAATTAGGCGGAGCCATAGTTTCGGACTCGGACCCTGACCAAGAATATCTAGAGACTTTCCAGAAAGGGGCAGGCATTAGGCGTGCCTTTGATAGATAAAATGAAATTGAAAAACATTGTTTATGTTAATGGCAGTTTTCTTGACGGTTATGACAACCACATATCCCTAATGGATCGAGGATTCAATTTAGCAGACGGAATATTCGAGACTATGGTTGCGAGTAACCAACGAATATTTTGTATTGATGATCACCTTAAACGGTTAGGTTATTCTGCTGAGGTGTTGAATATTGACTTACTTTCACCAAATAGAATAAGAGATATACTTTACGAGACTGTTAAACAGAATGACTTGGACTATGGAGTGGTGAGACTCACTGTCACTCGAGGAGTTGATCATAAAAGAGGCCTGGAAGTACATGAAAACATAACGCCATCCATTATGGTGCGGATTGTTCCATGGAATGGACCTGCCAATGATGTGCCGGAAGGGAAAAGGCTATATTTTTCTTCCGTGGTAAGGAACGATTTATCTCCTCTTGCCAATATTAAGTCATTAGCTTATACAGAATCTGTTATAGCAAGAATTGACGCTCAGAAAAATGGATTTGACGACGCTTTGATGTTGAATACGAAACACTCTGTTACTGGAGCTACATCGAGCAATATTTTTTTGGTTATGGGTGGTAAATTGATCACTCCACCTCTGTCGGATGGCGTTCTTTCTGGTATAGCCAGGTCTAGAATAATTAAGTTAGCTGAAAGTATGAAGATGCCGTTTTCAGAGCAAAGTATAACTAAGACTCATATAGAATATTCCCAAGAAATCTTTATATCAAATATTGTAACTGGTATAGTTCCAGTTAAGAATGTAGAAGAAAACTTTGTTATGGAACAACACTGTGGTCCATTAACAAAACAACTGTTTGAATTGTACAGAAATATATTGATTCAAGAATTGTCTTGAAAATAAGCCGTTTGGTTTAGTAGAATGCCCGAGTGTATCGAATTTGTTGGATTATACGGCGAAAATTAGATTAGTGGGGATCCTAATGGATGATTTGGACATAAAGATAATTGGCATATTGCAGGAAGACGGACGGGCTTCCAATGCTAAAATAGCCCGTGGAGTTGAAGTTAGTGAAGGTACTATAAGAAGAAGATTAAAGAAATTAATTGGAGACAATACAATACAAATTGTGGCATTGCCTGAACCATCAAAGTTGGGATATAACACCGAGGCAATGATAGCCTTGCAAGTAGATCCAGGCAAAATAGAAGATGTAGCCTCTGCTCTTTCTGAATCCACTCAGACGGTAAATGTTTCTATTACCACCGGTGCATTTGACATATTTGTTTGGGTGGCTACATACACACCCGAGCAACTACATTCTTTCATACTCAATACAATAGGTAATATAGACGGTGTACGTAGAAGTGAAACTTTCATGGCTATGTCTGTTAAAAAGAGAACTTTGTCCGTTAAGGCAAAGTAAGAAACTGCTCTTGGAGAATAGTATTTGTTTTGTCTTTATATCAGTTGTGTTTGGATAGTAAAGGACTGATTTATGTTAGGTGTTCTGTTCGCTGTTCTCGCAGCCTCTTGTTGGGGGTTTACTGCCATATTTATAAGGCTTGGTCTGCAATATATGAGACCTACAACAGGAACTTGGGTGGCTCTCTTGCCAGGTTTCGTAATAGTTTTAACCTTGGCTTTTATATTTAATACTGATGACATACTCTCTTTGGGATATAAAGCATTTCTTTGGTTTGCCTTAGCGGGATTCTTCAATTTCGCTTTAGGAAGATTTTTAAATGCCTTTAGTACATCATTAGTAGGAGTGACTAGGGCGACTCCTCTATTCAACACCGCTCCTCTTTTTGCAACCATATTTGCAGTTATATTCCTCGGTGAGAGCATTACATTTTGGATTGTTGTTGGTACAGGAACAATCATTACTGGAGTGGTGCTTATCACTAGTGAACAAATATAATCGTGGGGAGGCTAGTTATTGCCTAACAGGTCTGTTTGGATAGGATATGGGGCAGGATTAAGTGCTGCATTATCGTATGGCGCGGCTCAAACATTGGGCAAACATATTACTACTGAGTATGCTGTTCCTCTAGTGGCAACGGCATTCGCTTTGCTATTTGGATTTATATATGTGTCTATAATGTTCTCGCGTCACATAGCCACAGATTTAGGCAAGTCTTCGCGGAAAAGTTTTATCTTTTTTGGTGTTTCTGGTGTATTTTCTTCGGCAGGGGTCTTGTCAATGTATTTTGCTTTGAGCAAGGCTCCTTTGGTGATGGTGTCCCCAATATTTGCTATAAACCCTTTGATCACGCTTTTTTTGGCTCATATTTTCTTAAATAAGCTTGAAAAGATTACTATTAGAACAGTTTTAGGAACTATACTGGTGGTTCTAGGGGTTTGTATTATAACTTTCAGTGGTTCTTTGAATTAATGGACCAGATTGTGCCAGTTCAGGTGATTAAATGGTATTTGTATCTATAGGGTTAGTTTTTGTTGGTATATTGTTCTTGATTGCGACTATTGCTGTACTCCGTGTCATTATTTTCTTTAATCGCGATGAAACGAAGAATGACCATTAGAAGGGGATAGATGCAATGTCAGTTCCCCGACATAAATGAGGGTAAAGTTTTCAAAACCCTTTGTACTTGTTCACTATTGGGAATCTTCTATCCCGACCAAATGCTCTGGGAGTTATTTTGATTCCTGGTGGAGCCTGCCGCCGTTTATATTCGTTTCTGTTCACCATGGAGATTACCTGATGAACAATTTTTGGATCGTAGCCTTGGTCTATTATGTCAGTCGAACTAATATCTTCTTCCACATAGGCCTGAATTATTGGATCCAAAACCTCATAAGGAGGTAAAACGTCTTGGTCTTTTTGATCATATTTTAGTTCAGCACTGGGGGCTTTGGTAATTACAGTGGTCGGTATTACATTATCCGGATATTTCAGATTATTGATGTGTGAACAGAGCTCGTAGACAAGTGTTTTAGGTACGTCTTTTATCACAGCGAAGCCTCCTGCCATGTCTCCATAAAGTGTTGCATACCCACTTGCCATTTCACTTTTGTTGCCAGTGGTAAGAACCATCCAACCGAATTTATTTGAAATGGCCATTAATAGATTTCCTCTTATACGAGTCTGGAGATTCTCCTCTGCCACATTTGGATTGGTTTGTTTGAATGGACTTTCCAACATCCCAAGCATTGCCGCGAAAGCATCTTCTATAGATATAGTCATTAATTCTATGCCTAGATTTTCGGCTAATAGGTTGGCGTCTGAGATGCTTGAATCTGATGAATATCGAGATGGCATGGCAACACCTACTACATTTTCTTTGCCTAGGGCATCAACGGCTATTGCAGCTGTAAGGCTAGAGTCTATACCGCCGGATAGTCCTATAATCACTTTGCTGAAACCGCATTTTGTTACATAGTCTCTAGTTCCTATAACAAGCGCAGAGTAAACTTCAGTTAGATGGTCCATTGGTTCGGCTAATGAGCTTTTTACGGTCTTATTAGATTTCGTTACATGGCTGTAGTTGGATACATGTATGGTTTTGGGCATTCCTATTTTGAAAGCAGATGTATTCGGAGAAGGCTTCAGATCGGTTATGGTATCTATATCTAAGTCTGTTACTATAAGATCTTCCTCAAATTGTTTCCCTCTGGCTATAATCGTGCCTTCTGGGCTAGCAATCATGCTAGAACCGTCAAAAACAAGTTCGTCTTGTCCACCCACTAAGTTGTTATAGGCTATAAACAAGTTATTTTCAGAAGCTCTGTCTGCCACCATTTTTTCCCTGAATTGTTTCTTGCCAAGATGAAAAGGTGATGCATTGATATTAATTATTAACTCAGCCCCGTTTTCCTTTTGTACATTGGTAGGTCCCATCTGATACCATATGTCTTCACAAATATTAATACCTAGTTTCATCCCGTTTATATTAACCACAGGGCATGAGGATCCTTTTTGAAAATACCTTTCTTCGTCAAATACACCGTAATTAGGCAAATAGATTTTGTTGTATATATCTATTAGTTTTCCGTCATGAGCTATAGCGGCAGAATTAAATTTACGAACTTCGCTGGAGTCACAGGGTTCGTCGTAATTCACGAATCCCACTACGACAGTAATGCCATCAGATTGTTCCACGATTTTATTCATACTGTTGTAGTTCGATTCAAGGAACGATTTCTGAAATAGTAGATCTTCAGGCGGATAGCCGGTAATTGCCAATTCTGGAAATGATATGACATCGGCATCAATGTCTTTAGCTTCTTTGATAGAATCTAATATCTTTTTGGTGTTACCATCTATATCGCCCACCGTGGTATTAATCTGGGCCATTACTAGGCGTAAAACTCGCACTTTGTGCGCTCCTAAATTGGTTTTGGTGATGAGTATAGCACAGTTATATTTGTGATTCACAATAATCCTTTTTCATATAATTGACATAAAATCCAGAGAATTCTAGAATTAGAGTGTGTAACATCTAAGCACAAATACTACCTACAGAATCTGCGGTGTTTTTGTTGCAAGGAGGTAATAAGTGAAAGCTTACGTAATGATAGAAACTGCAGTTGGCAAAACAAAAGAAGCTCTTGAATCTCTACGACACATGCAAGGAGTTAAAGAGGCTGATGGAGTGACCGGGGAATGTGACATAGTCGTGGTCATTGAAGGTGACAGTTTAGCAGATATTGGTGATCTGGTTACGGGGAAGATACACATGATGAATGGTGTTTCCAAGACCACTACGTACGTCTCTACGACATCAAGTTAGTTATATATGCGACCAAAAATGTCAAATTGCCAGTTTGTGACCGTTTAGAGGTGTTTGATTCATGGAACATTCATGCGTCTTCTGTAAGATAGGAATTGGGGATATACCTAGTGATTTTGTCTACTCAGACGAGTTTTTTTTTGTTATCAGGGATATTAATCCTGTGTCTCCGACCCATCTTCTCGTAATACCTCAACAACATGTTACAGTATTAGGCGGATTGAAAACTTTTGGCAGAAATTCTTTCATAGATATGGTGGAGATTGCTAATTATGTAGCTGAAAAAGAAGGTATAATGGAATCTGGTTTTAGATTGGTCATAAACCAGGGGCGGGATTCTGGTCAGGAAATTGAACACTTGCATATGCACGTTTTAGGTGGACACAGTTTAGGCGCTATAGGGTAAACTTTAGTTAGGAATACGCTTTGTCTTTTAATGAATTAAACTTTGATAATGATGGTTTATCTATATCTTGGTCAGATGGACACAATGGGTTTTATCCTTATAGATATTTAAGAGGTAATTGTTGTTGTGCTGGGTGTGTGGAAGAAATGACTGGCAACAGGAGAGTGGGTGAAACTGACGTTAGAGAAGATATTGAAATTGTAGATTGGATGCAGATAGGTAAATATGCTCTTCAGTTTCTTTGGAGCGACACCCATGATACCGGTATATATCCATTTGATTTCTTGAGGAAAATATGCCGATGTAGTTCGTGCATAGATTAGTAATTGATCTACACACGATTTATAGCAAACAGTGTTCTTGACACTAAATATATCTAGGATTACCATCAAACGTGTATCTGTGTATCGGTATGTTTGAAGTTACTATAGGTTTTGAACCTAATTAGAAAGGAAGGTAAGGACCATGGAATTATTGATTGTCGTCCTCGCCGTCCTAATCTCTCTCGGAGTAGGTATTGGGTCAGGTTTGTTTATCAGATCGGGTTTCTTGGCTAAAGGTTTGCAAAAGGCCAGGGAAGAAGAGTCGCGCATTCGGGAACAAGCAGACTTACATATGAAATCGGCAGTTTTCGAAGCAAAAGAAGAAGCCTTGCAGATTCGATCTGATGCCGAATCGGAACTGAAAGATCGCCGATCAGATTTGCAACGTCAGGAGCGAAGAGTTTTGGATCGTGAGGAAAACTTGGAAAGGCGAGCCGACACGTTGGATAAACGGGAAGAGGCTCAAAATATTAAGGATACAGAGTTAGATAAAGAACGCTCCACTCTGGAAGAAATGAAACACCAGGAACTTGAAGTACTGGAAAAGCTATCTTCTTTGTCAGCAATAGACGCTAAAGATATGTTGATGAAGAAGGCTGAAGATGAAATCCAATATGACGTGGCTAGGCGATTCAGAGATATAGAACAGATTGCTAAACAAGATGCGGATCTTAATGCTAGAAAAGTCTTGACTCTGGCCATACATAGACTGGCATCAGATGTAGTATCAGAGCATTCTGTAAATGTGATACAACTACCGAATGATGATATGAAAGGTAGAATCATAGGGAGAGAAGGACGCAATATACGTGCTATTGAAAGTGCTACCGGGGTTGATTTAATAATAGACGACACTCCTGAAGCAGTTACTGTTTCTTGCTTCGATCCAATTCGAAGAGAAATAGCAATACAGGCCATAAATAAATTGGTTGTGGATGGCCGGATTCACCCGGCGAGGATAGAAGAAGTTGTAGAAAAAACAAAGCAAGAAGTTGAAGATACTATACGAGAAGAAGGTGAGCGGGCTGTTTTTGAAGCTAAAGTACGAGGTTTAAATCCAGAGTTGGTTAATTTGGTTGGCAGGCTCAAATATCGATATAGTTACGGCGAAAACATACTGCAACATAGTGTAGAAGTTTCCCAGCTTGCCGGCATGCTCGCAGCAGAAATAGGTGCCAACATTGAGGTGGCAAAAGTAGGAGGACTACTTCATGACATAGGTAAAGCTTTAACTCATGAGGTAGAGGGGACTCATGCAGAAATAGGTGCAGAAGTCGCCCAAAGATATGGAATACCAGCAGAAATAGTTAGAGCTATTATGGAACATCACGATGAAGAACGGGGTTCAATAGAAGCTTTCATAGTAGCCGCAGCTGACGCTATAAGTGCAGCAAGGCCGGGTTCCAGAAAAGATAGTTTGGAAAATTACACTAAGAGATTGGAAGCTTTGGAAGAGATAGCGTTGAGTTTTGAAGGGGTTGATAAGTGCTACGCCATACAGGCTGGTAGAGAAGTTAGGATACTTGTTAATGCCGAAGATGTAGACGACATTACTTCTTCTAGGCTTGCTAGGGATGTGGTAAAAAAAATAGAAGATAATTTAGTATATCCTGGGTTGATAAAAGTTACCGTGATACGGGAAACTAGATCAGTCGAATACGCTCGATAGGCTTTGTCTTGGAGGTTGTGGTTGGATATACATCCATTGAGGTTTTGATTTGAGAGTGTTGATGGTAGGAGATGCAATGGGCAAACCAGGTAGAAAAGCTGTACAGCTTATTTTACCTGGTTTGATCAGGGATTATGGCATAGATTTCGTGGTAGCAAACGGTGAGAATGCCGCAGCTGGCTTCGGATTGACCTATGATACTGCCATGGAACTTTTAGATGCCGGTGTTGATGTCATAACTTCTGGTAATCACATCTGGGATCAAAGAGAAATTATATCCCATCTGGATTCAGATTTGCCTGTTTTGAGGCCGCTGAATTATCCTCCAACAGTGCCTGGTGTGGGATACATTGAAAAAGGCGACATTTTGGTAGTAAGCCTTATAGGACGCACATTTGTTGGAAGCTTTGACTGTCCATTCAGGGCTATGGATTCTCTGTTAGATGGTTTTGAGAACAAACATAAGGTCATACTTGTGGATTTTCACGCAGAGGCTACATCTGAAAAAGTGGCTATGGGCTGGTATCTGGATGGTCGAGTCAGTGCGTTAGTTGGGACACATACCCATGTTGGTACTGTAGATACAAGCCTCCTTTTAAACGGTACTGCTTATGTCACGGACTTAGGTATGGTCGGACCATTTCATTCTGTTATAGGCAGTACTATTGAGGATGTCTTGGAAAGATTTTTAAATCAAACACCAAGAAGACTGAAAGTTTCTACTGGGAAACTGGTGAAATTCGGTTCAGTCATGATAGATATTGACCAGGAAACTGGTAAGGCAACAGATATACAGCGTATAGATAGGGAAGTTGATTGGTCTTGAGTAAAGTAGATCTTCATCTGCATACGACATGTTCAGATGGTAATCTAAGCCCTGTAGAGTTGATAAACAAGGCAGATGCAGTTGGGTTGAACGTGATTTCAATAACTGATCATGATTCAACTGAAGCACTAGATGAAGCCATTTCAGAATCCAGCAAATTCTCGTCACTTTCTATAATTCCTGGCATAGAATTAAGTACCGACATACCTGGTAATGAAATTCACATGCTTGGATATTTTATTGATTATAAAGATAAACAGTTTCAAGTTGTTTTACGGGAATTTCGAGAAGGCCGTGTAGGAAGGGCCAAAGAAATGGTGGACAAGTTAGGTGATTTAGGTATGCCTCTGGAATGGGAAAGGGTTTTGGAACTCGCTGAAGGAGCTGTAGGCAGACCTCATATAGCCCAGGCTATGGTTGAAAAAGGCTATATCTCCTATCCACAGGAAGCATTTAATAAATATATCGGTAGAAACGGATTGGCTTACGCTGAAAGATCAAAACTCACACCTGAAGAAGCTGTGGCATTGATTGTGGGAGTTGGAGGATTACCTGTTCTTGCACATCCCCATGTTATAGATGGGGTAGAAAAATTGCTTCCAAGATTGACTGAGGCAGGCATGGTTGGCATGGAGGTGCATTATGGGGAGTATTCTAAATCTGAAGTCGCTGTATTTGAATCTATGGCAGGCAGGCATGGTTTGATACCGTGCGGAGGTAGTGACTATCATGCTTTTGGTACACCCGGGGAAGTGCAGCCTGGAACAGTCGGTCCCAGTATCGAGATAGCCAAAAAGTTATATGAATTGTCTGGAAGAGCATTCTCACTGTCTTGATAACAGGGATAGTCTTAACATGAAGGCTATCAGTGGCAATGGTTGCCATATTGTTGTTAAGTGGAATAGATTCTTATGATAGAAATACTGGTTGTTTTAATATCCTATCTGGTCGGATCAATACCTATGGCATATCTACTTGGTAGACTTTTCAAGAGCATAGATATTAGAGATTATGGCAGCGGTAATGTAGGAGCCTCGAATGTATGGGTTCACGTTAATAAATGGGTAGTTCTACCGCTGATAGCATTCGATATTTTTGTCAAAGGTGCCTTACCTGTTTATGTAGGTACTATAATGCACTTTGATCTTTGGATACTAATATTGATAGGTTTGGCATCTATAATTGGGCATAACTGGTCCTTATATTTGAAATTCACTGGAGGAAGAGGGAACATAGTTATGCTGGGGGTGTTGTTTGTGTTGGCTTGGAATGAGTTGTTGTTGTTACTGGGAGTAGGGTTATGCGGCTGGATAATATTTAGAAATACCGCTTTGTGGGTGGCGATTTCTATGTCGATGTTACCGATTTGGGCAATTTTATTTTCTGGAACTGTAGAAGTTTTTGCTCTATGTCTGGGCATAATATTTGTTACCGCTCTTAAACGTTTAATAGGTAATAGAGGTGATAATATGGGGACTATCCCTTTCAGGAAATTGATTTTGCCTAGACTCTTACATGACAGGGATGTTTATGACAGAGAAGAATGGATAAATAGGATTCCCGGTGAATAACAATTTTCTATATTGCATTAGACATCCATCGATAGAAACTAACTTAGGTTGTAGTAAGTGTGGGGATTTAATATGTCCCGATTGTTTAGTTTATACACCCGTGGGAGCTAGATGTCCCGATTGTGCTCTGATACCTGAAATCACTATATTCAGTCAAAGTACTAAAATGGCCGTTAAGTATGTAGCGTATGGAACATTGTTTAGCTTCTTGTTGGGTCTAATATGGGCTGTAATATTCGTACCTGTTTTAGTAATCCCATTCTTACCTTTGATGTTACCTATTGGTATTGCTTATCTGATAAGTGAACTGTTACTGAAATTGTCTAACCATAAGCCAGTTAAGTACTTGGATAGATTGTCTGGCATATGCGTAATCACTAGCTATCTGATTACATTCTTGATTAATCCGGTTATCTTAATGTTTGTATTAAGCAACATTTTGTTTTTGTTGATGTTAATATTTGGCGTGATTGTGGCTATCAACAGAGTTAGGATCTGATACGTTTTAGTTGCAATTGGGCATCAACAGGTATATTGTATTTGCATGGGGCTGTAGCTCAGCTGGGAGAGCGCTTCAATGGCATTGAAGAGGTCAGGAGTTCGAGCCTCCTCAGCTCCACCAGTTGTAACTCAAAGAATTCTCTCGGTATCGAGTACATCGACGTCGATGTTTGTTTGTTGAAGTTTGTCTGGAGGTGTATATCCTAGTAAGTCTGTTCTGTTTAGCAGGTTTTTTTTCGGGTTCTATTCCGTGGTCTGTTTTACTTGGTAAGACTCTAACTGGTGGGGACATCAGATCTGTAGGGGATGGTAACCCAGGAACAGCCAACACCTGGAAGCTGGCAGGACCTATACCAGGATTAATCGCTCTGACCTTGGATGCTGGTAAAGGTTTTATCCCTGTATTCTTATTTATCACTTTGTTCAGTGATCATTTAATTAATCAACCCCAAATGAAAATAGCTGCTGTAGGCATTGCGCCAGTTTTGGGGCACGCATGGACGCCATTTTTAAAATTCCATGGCGGTAAAGCCTTGGCTACAAGCTTAGGTTCTTGGATAGCAGTTACAAGTGGAGGTGTGGTGCCAGGTTTGATCTGTGTTTTGTTAATATTACACCTGTTTCAAAAGAACCATGCTTTGACAGTAACTATAGCTTTTCTGAGTTGTCCAATTTTCCTTGTTCCGTTGAATATATTTGATAATCTATTAGCCCTATGGCTGGTTAATACATTCATAATAGTTTATAAACATAGGCATGAATACTCTTACGGAATACTTCCTAGACTGTGGTTACTTAGAATGACAGGCAGGGCTGTATAATGGATTTATTTGAGATACAGTATTATATAATTCTGGTCGTCTGTATATTCACTTTTCTAATTACGGTATCGAATTTCTTTTTTCTGAACTCACTCAGGGATTCATTTGGTATGTTTGAAGATGTAGTAGATGGTGAATTGGTTTCTGTATTGATACCGGCCAGAAATGAAGAAACAAAAATAGGTCTTTCGCTTGCTGCATTGGTTCTTCAAAGGTATGCACCTATGGAGATATTAGTACTGGATGATGATTCGGGTGATAATACGCTAGAGGTAATACGTTCATTTGAGCAAAGAGATGATCGTATCAGAGTAATTCAAGGTGAAGAATTGCCTGATGGATGGATTGGAAAGAACTGGGCATGTCATCAACTATACAACAAAGCAAAAGGAGATCATCTACTTTTTATGGATGCCGATACCATATTGGCTCCTGGAGCGATTACAGCTTCGATGCACCAATCTAGAAGTCAGTCAGCCGATTTACTAACAGTAATGCCAAAACGAATGACTGGTTGTATAGCAGAAAAACTTATGTACCCTTTCTTGGACTGGTTTTTGTTTTCGTGGCTACCAATGAGGGCTGCTCATAAAAGGAAAAATTCTTATTTATCAGCGTCCTTTGGGCAATTTATGCTCTTTAAGAAGGAATCTTATAACAAGATCGGTGGACATTATTCAATATGGAATAATCCATTGGATGATTTCAGTTTGGGTCGCATGGTAAAAAAATCAGGATTGAAATGGCTTCTATTTTCCGGCGCAGGATCTGTGGATGTTTTGGCAGGTAAAGGCAATGTCGATGCTTTCATGAGTATATCCAGAAGTCTGTTTCCTGCAATAAATTACAGTTTTATGGTATTTATGCTCTTATTTTCGTTGTTATTTGGTATGTGTTTTATCCCTATATCAACTATTGTAGGATTTGATAAATTGTCCTCACCAGGATCGGAATTCGTATTCATCTCTTACATATCTTTGTCTTTGATAGCCATCTCATGGGTCATAGTTTGTAAGAAGTTTGAGCATAGTATTGTTACAGTTGTATTTTACCCTTTGTGTATTTCCTTTATGTTTATAGCGGCGTGGCACTCTGTTATAGCTTACAATCTCCGTCTCACTACTTGGAAGGACAGAAGACTTTTTTGCAGCATTATAAAATAGTTATATGTCTCCCCAAGGAATTATTTAAAGCCCACTATTTTTGACCAAAATGTATTGCCATATTTGATTCATATTATTAATATGTCGCAGTGC
>CEUS01034488.1_pt1 | contig 16587 bp, 17 predicted proteins | sample 427031 | NCBI WGS metagenome assembly CEUS01 (sample SAMEA2622837, study PRJEB7988) | marine metagenome | biome: marine biome (ENVO:00000447); feature: marine epipelagic mixed layer (ENVO:xxxxxxxxx); material: "saline water (ENVO:00002010), including plankton (ENVO:xxxxxxxx)" | depth 140 m | reverse complement strand
CACCGGGATGCGTTCCCTGCGCTCCGCGACGCAGGTTTAAAAACAGGATTCGGGGACAACCAGTTGAGATTGGGCGGAATAAAAATGGTGTCTGACGGCGCTATTGCTTCACGAACAGCATATCTTTCCGAGCCGTACATTGGCTCAGAAACCGATAGAGGAATACTGGCCATGAGCCCAGCAGAAACTGAGGAGTGGGTCATGGATATACATCGGGCCGGCTTTCAAGTATGCGTCCACTCAAACGGAGACTCAGCAATAAGCATGGTGCTAGACGCCTATGCAAAAGCTCAGGCTGCGTTTCCAAGAACAAATACTCGGCATCGAATTGAACATTGCACCTTGGTTAACCCGGGCATAATCGACCAAATGAAAGCACTTGGAGTCATTGCGACTCCCTTTTGTACATATGTCTACTACCACGGAGAAAAGATGCGCTACTACGGAGATGATAGGGTTAATTGGATGTTCGCTCAGCGCTCTTTTTTGGATAACGGGGTGATTTCTACTGGAGCTACAGACTACCCACCCGGCCCTTTCCAGCCTCTGATGGGCATTCAAAGCTGTGTTACACGAACAGACATGGAAGGTAATGAATGGGGCGTTAATCAAAGGATCTCAGTAGAGGAAGCCCTAAAAGTATACACGCTGCATGGAGCTTACGCATCATTCGAGGAAGACACTAAGGGCTCCATACAAGCTGGCAAATTAGCTGACTTCGTAGTCCTAGGACAAAATCCGATAGACGTTGACCCTTTGTCTATAAAAGATATACCGATTATTAAAACTGTGATTGGCGGCAAAGTAGTATATTCACAATAAATCTGATTCATCTTGATCTGAAGGAAGGGCTTCCTTGATAAACGTTCTAGGCAACGCTATTTTCCCTATACTTTTGATGGCAACGATTGGTGCACTGTTAGGGCGAATTGTCACTGTAGACGTTCGTTCTATAGGAAGATTAGCACTCTTCGTATTCTCACCGGCACTAATTTTTGCATACCTGTATGACGCTGAAATACCCTCTGTAGATGTCATAAACATCCTTACTTTTCAGGCAATATGGTTACCTGCTCTATACATTTTCTGCTTCGTCCTGTGCTTCGTCGCAAAGCTCAAAGAACAACATCGAGCTACTATGCTGCTCACAACCATGTTCATGAATGCAGCAAACTATGGGCTGCCAGTTGCACTTTTCGCATTCGGGTCAGCGGGACTTGAGAGAGCTCTAATCTTTGCCGTTCCACAACATCTGATGTCAGGCACATTAGCAGTTTACATAGCAGCCAGCGGCAGCGTTGGTGCAAAACAAGCGTTGATTGCTGTGACAAAAATGCCCACATTTTATGCGGTCATTGCGGCTTTGGTACTCAATATATTGAACCTGGGTCTCCCTAGCGCCATATCAACACCTGTAGACTTGCTTGCTGATGCCGCCATACCAACAATGGTGATAGTCCTTGGCATTCAACTCACCAACGTCTCCCTAAAAGACGACTTGTTGGCAGCAGGAGTTGCCTCCATAGTAAGGCTAATCATTTCACCAGTGCTGGCACTTGGTGCAACTTTGATCTTGGGAATAGACGGAATCACACAACAAGTGCTTATTGTATTAGCTGGAATGCCTACAGCAGTGTACACAACAATACTGGCTACTGAGTTTCAGACTCGTCCTAAACAGGTGACTAGTGCCGTCGCATCTAGCACGCTGCTGAGCATAATAACTGTAACTACATTAGTTTGGTTGACTCAAAATTACTTTTAGCCATCTTTATAAGTTGGCCAAATTGCCCACCGCTTTAATGCGTACTCGGACAGCATTGCTTGGGAGATACGCCAACGGAACTTCTTCTACTTCTACAATTTCTACCGTAGAAGGGTCAGCTCCCGCTCCCACAGTCTTGTCAGTTGCCTCTTGCCTTGCAGAAGCTAGTGCTTCCTCTCGACTTACGTCAGATAGAGAATAAACTTTTTCAACTTGCCCACCTACCTGGGCGATAGCAGCACCGATTGCGTTTGCTACTCCTGCGTGCTCTGGCCTCAGTACATCCGATGCACCAGCCAAAGAATCCTTTGCCAATATGTTCCCACCACCAACCAATATTACTGGCACTGGAGCAGCACTGAGTTTCAGTTGATCCACCACGTCCTCTATCCTAGTTTGAATCTCGGATATGACGTCTTCAGCAAAAGATTTGCCGACTCCACCCAAAAGACCAGAGTTGCCAATGTCGGCTAGCCCGGCAACAACTGCCATATCTGTAGTCGTAAGTACATTACCCCCGAAAACTAGACCCTCCTCAACCAATCGATATCCGACGCTTGCAGGTCCTATCTGTAAAGGATCTCTTTGAACTATACTTCCTCCTCCCAAAGCAATTGAGAAAACGTCCGGCATTCTAAAGTTTGTCCGTACACCTGCTACATTTACCGCTACAGATGCCTCCCTGGGAAAACCGTTAACTAATGCACCTCCATCTGTAGAGGTTCCTCCAATATCAACTACTATCCCATCCAGAACTCCAGATAAAAATGCTGCCCCCCTCATGCTGTTAGTGGGGCCTGAAGCTATTGTGAAAACGGGATAACTAGCGGCAAACTCAGCATCCATCAATGTGCCGTCATTCTGGCTAAGAAACAGTGGAACATCGAGACCTAACGAAGATATTGCATTCCGTATTGCGCTTATGGTTCGCTCAGCCACATCAACTAAACATGCGTTCAAAGTGGCGGCATTCTCTCTCTCCAAGATTCCTACCCTGCCGATCTCAGATGATAATGTGACGTTGAGATCTGATGACTCTTCCCGAATTATATCCCCAGCGCGCTCTTCATGAGACGTGTCTACAGGAGAAAACACTCCACTAACAGCAACTCCTCGAACACCTTTATTAATCATATCTCTCGCTGCCTGGCGGATTTCCTCTTCGTCTAAAGGAGAAATCTCTCTCCCATCAAACTCATGCCCGCCATGTACAAGATATGAATGCCCACCGATAGCAGTTCTAAGTTCATCGGGCCAATCAGTTAGGGGGGGCAACAGTGTAGTTGCAGGCAAACACAATCGGAGAGTGGCGGCCTGAGACAGTTGCTTATGCTCCAAGAGGGCATTTGTAAAATGCGTTGTTCCCAACATTACCGCCTCAACTGAAGCTCCATCGGGTTTATTGTTCAGCACAGCCTTCAACGCAGACAGAATTCCAGAAGTAACATCGGCTGTAGTTGGTTGTTTAGTCTGAGCAACCAACACATCCCCATCTAGAAGAACTGCATCTGTATTTGTACCACCAACATCTATACCTATACGCATCTAAAGCTCCTACATATTTTGCCAATCGGAAACTGTTTACCACCTAACCACTCAAATCACAATTGGCGTGTAATCTACTCCATAGCCAAAAGCCCTAGGGCCAGCAACTGCCAAGCCTTCAGTAGTAGTCCAAAGATCAGGGGCTGGAAATCCTAAAACCGTCACCCTGAAACCATAACGAAGTAGTTCAGTAGTTATTGGCTCTGCCCGCTCCGTATCAACTATGCAGATCAGATCCGGAACAATACATACCAAATTACCATTTATGCTGGCAATCAAGTTCTCGTTTTGAAATTCAATTTCCATGTGATCTGCAATGTGCCGCCCCATGCCCTCAATGGTAACTTTGCCCCTAGCGAAACCTTGAGTTGTACGCCGCTCCAAATCGACTATTTTACCTTGGAAAAGGACCTTGCCTGCATGGGTTCCTAGAATAGCCTCTATAGGATCTTTGTGTTGCTCCCTGGCCCGTTTTACGGCATCTCCCAAATCCTTGGTAAGCGTTAGAGAGTCTAGAACTGCCGTATTGCGTATTTGCTCAGCATTCATGGGAGTCGTAGCGTAACAAGCGACGCAGCCCATTTGTATAGTGACAGCACGAGCCATACGCTCAACCCAGTGCGCACTGATCGCTTCAGGAATTACCATAGTGTTGCCCTTTTCATCAGCCAGAGCCAAAGGGGCATAAGGTGCTCCATAAACGAAGAAGGTTTTGAGATGATATTGAGGAAAAGCTCGACCCATGCCATCCGCATCAACCACTGGTAAGCCAGAAATAGCTGCGGGAATTAATGGCTCTAATGAATTACTACCACCAATTTCATTCGATACCAAAGCTGTGGCTTTTAAGCCCGTATAATCCTCAATCGCACGCATTGCATAATATGCCTGCTTGTCACGCATCTTCTCTATTCCAACAGTAGGAGCTCCGATACCCCCAACACACACTATCCTGTCGTCGGAGTCCAGTTCATCCGAAGAGAGAACCTTCACTGGCCCAAATTCTCTTATCATCTGCCTCGCCCTTAGCATGCCCACATATGGATTTCCTCCACCACCAGTTCCCAATATACCTGCACCTATGGCTATAGATTCGAGGTCCTGTTCAGTTACTTCCCACATCTGCTTATCTCAATCTCCAAATCTAAATTTATTTGCATACTCAACGACAATTCGTTATCACTTAAGCTGAAAGAAAAGGGCTCCAATAAAGCACAAACCTGCAAAACTAGGGTCACAGCCAAGACTCACTCGAGCACTCAAGAGATTATTATTCGAGGATAGCATTGTCTATAGACAGTTACTTCACCCTAATCCCACTCTTAAACACCCCCACAACATTTTGCAGGTGACTTATGTTCTCTGTAGGATCACCATTTGTTAGAAGTAAGTCGGCTTCTTTACCAACCTCAAGCGTTCCTACTATGTCGCTCACCCCCAGGGCCTTAGCCGCCTCCCGAGTACCGGCAAGCAAAGCTTCACCATGTGACATGCCAGACATAACCAACGTCTCGAGTTCCTTATGAAACATGCCGAACTCATATACATGCCATCCGCAATCCGATCCGCCTATAACCTTCGCACCATCTTTAATCAGTTGACTAGTTACCTTTACTCTATCTTCAACAGCCTTAACACTATCGGCCAAATCGGCTTCTTCTTCAGGAGTCAAACCTTCTTCAGTACGTTTTTGCTCTAAGAGATCGACAAAACCGCGGCGAACGTGAATTGTCGGATTCACCCAGGTGTCTGTCGAGGCGATGCGCTCTCCTACCTTAGGGTCGTAGCGTATAGACCCATCCGGCTGAACAAATGTACAGTGGATTAGCATATTCACTCCGGCATCGAGAGCGTTCTCAATGCCTTTCTGAGCAATAGTATGAGCACCTACAAGGCGACCACGTCGATGAGCCTCATCAGTAATCGCCTGTAGCTCCTCCAAAGTATATGAAGGCCTTTCTGACATGCTCCCTATAGTTGAACCTCCGGTAGCCATAACCTTTATAAAGTCAGCTCCTTCCCATACTAATTCACGAACGGCGGCTCGGACTTCAGCAACTCCATCAGCTACTGATCCCATCATCCAGCAATGCCCCCCAGTCATCGTGATAGGCCTACCCGATGCAAGTATCCTTGGTCCTGCAACCAAATCCCTACGAATCCCTTCTTTTAGCCAAAAAACGCTCCTGTGCCATCCTCCATTATCCCGCATGGTTGTAACGCCACTTTCCAATGCCAACTTAGCCTGTTTAACACCTTGCAATATATGTATCTCGTAAGACTCTAGGCCTACGTCATCAACCGAAGTGCCATCACCTGGCATGTTCGTATGAGTGTGGCAATCCACAAGTCCAGGCAGCAATGTAGCATCTGGGAATTCAGAAGTTTCGAGTATGGCACCATCTGGAACTCGTATCCGTTCAGCATGGTCAACTTGAACTATAGTGCTGTTTTCCACCAAGACGGCCATATCCTTCATAGGCTGTCCACCATTCCCATCTACCAGAGTTCCTGCCTTAATCAATCGATGCGTCACGCCATTCGAATACATAGTTTCTCCTTCAGTGCTCAGTCACCATTTTTAGCATACCAGTCAACAATTTGAGCGCCAGTTGCTTTCCATATATTACTGTGCCCTGTTATATAAGACAGGGCCTCGTCCAAGTACTTGCTCCGATACGGCTGACCTATCAACCATGGATGCAAATTTAGGGTCATAAGTCTACCGCTAACCTTTCCATCAAAATACAGCCTGTCAAAGCTATCCTTCAACAATCGGCTGTAGTCCATAATCGGCAAGGTACGTGCCCACAACATGTAAAAATCGTCCAGATCCAACAAAATGGGTAACGAGTGCATCTCCCCAGTAGGGACTTTCATTTTGTATGGCTGTTCATCATTAGGCCAATCGCAAACATACCTTATCCCCTCAGCTGCCAACAATTTTGGCGTCCGAGTGGACTCAGAATATGAAGGGCCCATCCAGCCTATCGGGCGTCGTGATGTAACTCTTTCGATAGCATTTATGCTATTTGATATGTAGCTTTGCTCTTCTTCTTCGGTCATAGCACTTGTAATCAGCCGTGTCGCCGTTTGTCCATGACCTATGAATTCCCAATCGCGCTTCTGACACTGTTCAACAAGAAACGGGTAATTCTCCGCAACAGTGCTGTCCATAGCAACCGTAGCCTTGATATTGTATTTATCGAGGATGCCCATCACTCGGAATATTCCCACCCTGTTACCATACTCTCTCTGAGAAAAATTACGAATGTCCGGGTAAGGAAGCGACGCCCTGAATCCTGGCATGCTTTGGGGTTTATTCTCAATCTTAGAAAGATTCCATTCATAGTGCTCCAAATTCACTATCACGCAAAGTGCTATAGGCGCACCACCCGGCCAAATTAAGCGCTCTCTCGATTTGATGGGCAAAAATTCATAATATTCATTGTCCATGCCCGGCTGTCTAATTTCGCTGTTCATTTGCCCTGCTCGAGGTGATTTACTACCTCATCATAATAGTTATCTAAATAGTACGCAGCTATCTGATCCGCAGTGGCCTGCCACACTTGGCTGTGCGAGAATATGTAGTCGAAAGCTTCGTCAAGATACCGTATTCTGTGCGCCTGCCCACTCCAATATGGATGAAGTGCAATGCACATGACTCGACCACTCTGTTCCCCTTCCCTATATAGAACGTCGAATTGGTCCTTAATGATTTGAGCCAAGTAGTCAGCTTCAAACCCGAGTGAGTTCACAGCCCCGTCATTCGTTTCTATTGAATAAGGAACAGTAATAAATCTTCCCTCTTTAACTTTCAAAGGGAATGGCTGATCATCATGAAACCAATCGGTGTGGTAGGTGAGGCCAGCCTCAGCCATCAGATCAGGGGTCCGCTCGGTGTTAGTTAAAGCCGGCCCTAACATGCCTTTCAAATCTTTTCCGGTGTGTAACTTAATAGTATCTATGGTGTCCTTATAAAAGGCTCTCTCCTCTTCTTCAGAGGCTCCCCACAAATACCGCGTGTTATAAACACCGTGCGACATGAAGTCCCAGTCGCGCTCGACCATTGCATCCCGTATTTCTGGATAGTGGTCTAGTACAGCAACGTTAAGAGCTGGGGTGCAACGAATCGAATATTTATCGAAAACTTCGAGTAGTCTCCAAAAGCCTACTCTATTTCCGTAATCGTTGTAGGAATAACTCATTACATCTGGATGGGGGACGCGAGGCCAGGCATTCTGGTGTGGGTTATATGGTGGCAAATGATCATAATGCTCAACGTTCGGAGCAACCCACAGGGCAACCCTAGCGTCATTAGGCCACCTGATATCAGGTCTGTCTATGATAGGCAAATAGTCAAAGCGGTCAGGTTCCACCTACTCCTCCATCCTTAGCTTGGGTGGGATCATATGCAGGTAACTGAATCCTGTCAAACATGCCTACCAAGGTTATATCTGGTAGACATTATTACTGCTACAAACGCAGGTCACGGCGTTGGTAAGCCACGTACCCAATCACAAATGCCACACTACACAATGCCACCAGCACAGCGACATGCAATAAGTCCAATCCATTCATCATAGGTTGGTTACTTGAATAGTAATAGAACGGGGAAATCCATTTCGCTGGCTCTAGGGAATCCACCAAAGCTGATATAGCGTTGAGTACAAAAGTTCCTGCAGCTGTGGCTGATCCAACCGCAATACTCAGACCTCGCTTACCGGTAATTGACCCAACCCCAAACGATAGTGAGCCAAATACCATTGCAAGAAATGCACAGCTCAAGATTGCAGCGGCAAGATTTACAAGACTCACACTCACAGAAAATACCAGGGCTGCACATGCAACTGATATCCAGACCATCAGTCCAAGCATTCCAATCCCTACTACCATAAATGCATACTTTTCCAATATTAGTCTTGACCTTTGAATGGGCTCGGATATAAGGATCTCTATAGTCCGTTTGTCCTCTTCTCCCGCTATTGAAGCACTACCCAAACCGATGGCAAACACTATCAGCAATATTGGCAACATGAACCCGAAAAGTTCTGAATTCAAAAACCCATCGCCCGTTGAGTAATCCAGTTCTTCAATGCCGAAAATCGCTATCATGTCTTTGTCCATGGTATCGGCGAACTGTTGCAAGGAGTCGTTTTCGGAAAATAATGGAAAAATCGAAACGAATAAGACAGCGAGTAAGCTGACTCCCAGTAACCAAAACAACATGCTCATGCGTCTGTCTCTTAACGACTTAAAAAAAACGCTGGAAAGTAGCATTTATGAATCACCTTCATACATTGCAAAGAACTCATCTTCTAAAGTAGGCTCCTGAATATTCATATCGAAGACTTCAAACTTAGCCACCGCCTTAATAAACTGATCGAGCGACCCACTCACATCGCAAGCCACTCCGACCTCAGAGATCACAACGTTTCGCACTCCTTCTATGTTGTCGAATGCGTTTAGAGGTATCTTTTCAGCAACTCTTGCCTGAAGCCGCCTAACACTTCTAGCCTTCAAGGCAGACACATCGTCTATCGCGATCAGCCTACCTTCTCGTATCACGGCAACTCTATCGCAAATCTCCTCTACCTCAGGGATTATATGTGAAGAGAGAAATACGGTTCTCCCGGAAGATTTCACTTCCTTAACAATCCTGACAAATTCCTGCTGCATAAGCGGATCTAATCCGTTGGTAGGTTCATCTAAAATGAGGAGTTGGGGCTCGTGCATAAAAGCACGTATTATGGCGATTTTTTGTCGGTTTCCGTGAGAAAGAGTGCCTATTTTCCTAGAAAGATCACTCTCGAGTCGATCTGCAAGCAACTTAATCTTGATCGGCTCTACACCACCTTTTAGATTTGCCAAGAATGTCAGTAGCTCGGCCCCCGTAAGGTTTTCATACAAGGCAGGGTCCGCTGGAAGATAGCCAATCTGCCTCCGCGCATCCACAGACTCTGTTTGGGGCGAGATCCCAAAAATCTTTGCAGAGCCCGTGGTTGGCCTAATCAAATCAAGAAGAATCCGCATCGTCGTAGTCTTGCCCGCACCGTTCGGACCCAGATAGCCAAACACAATCCCTGCGGGAACTTCCAAATTCAAGTCAATAACCCCTCGCTGGGTTCCATAATACTTGGTTAGCTTGTCTAGGCTGATTGCTGCCACCATAAATCTATCTCTTCTCTAGATTTTCGATTAATTTAAACATAAAAACTAGCTTCCGCGAATTATACATGTGAATAATTGGGGAAATAACCAGTAGACTGTCTCACTTCTTGTTCTTCTTACGCCACGCGAGAGAGCTAATTGCCTCCAGAGCTACCCGGTGAGCAGCTTCGGCTGCCAGCCCGGCCGGTCCATCATAAGGAGGCGAAACTTCTACTATATCCATTCCTACCAAATTTACCGAGGACGCAATCCTCCTTATCGCACGCAGTAACTGTTGGCTCGTGAGGCCTCCAGGTTCCGGAGTGCCAGTACCTGGAGCGAAAGCTGGATCAAGGACATCTATATCCACAGAAAGATAAATATTTTCAGGCCCATCCAGCGCCTGTGCAATCGCATCATTTAGTACCACATCAAATCCTCGCTGTTCGATGTCCGACATTCGATGCGATTGCATTCCCTGATCTCTCATCCAATCTAATAGCTCCTCATCGTGGGAATACCCTCGTAATCCAACCTGCACAAAGTTCTTCCCAGGGATAGCTCCACTTTCAATCAATCTTCTCATCGGACTTCCGTGAGACACAGTCGCCCCGTATATAGAGTCCCATGTATCTGCATGTGCATCAAAATGGATCATGCCGACTTCACCGAAGCCATATCGCTCGGCAATCGCAGTGCCGACTGGCAAAGTAATGGAATGGTCGCCTCCAAGTACTAAAGGCTTAGCTCCAGCCTTCAACACTTCGGAAACCTTCGATTTGATAGCTTTGTGACTAAGCTCAATTGACAATGGCGTACAAGCGGCATCTCCATAATCCACTATTTTCAGCACGCGCGTAGGATAAACTTCAAGTTCCATATGATAAACATAGTCATTTGGGGACTCAACGTACCCTGCTTGCCGAATCGCCCTCGGACCAAACCTGGCCCCAGGACGATTGATTACCATTTCCGCTGGAGCGCCGACTATGGCAACATCTGCCCCTTCTTGCTGAAGTTCCACAAATGACCGAACAAATGGCGCGTGTATAAACGTCGGTATTCCCACAAAGGAAACCTGCTCTTCATCACTCGAACGATCTGACATACACCACTACTCACATATAGATTACATTTATGCTTTTACAATAATTCAGGAAATGGATGTTCCCAATTTCCACTAAATACGAAATCTGAGAACGCCTTCCGCTCCCTGCCTTGTTGTTCACGTTCTTTCAAGTCATCAGAGAGGAGATCAGGAGAGCCTTTGTAGCCTACGGCCGCCGCAGTAATCGGCTCAAAGCCCTCAGGTATCCCTAGCGTATCCCGTGCCTTATCAACTGAAAAGCCAGCCATATAGTGGCAATGCAAACCCATGCCGATCGCCTGCAGGAAAAGGTTCTCAAGGGAAAGTCCCACGTCATGAGCAAAATGCCTATTGGGCCGGTCATTTCTGGTAGTCTTGCCTACTGCAATTATTAATAGGGGCGCATTCTGTGCCCAACGACCGTTGCTTTCTGAGATACAGCCTAGTATGGCTCGGTGCTCTTCATTGAAATTAACCCCGATCAAGTATCGCCAAGGTTGTTCGTTTGATGCCGATGGGGCCCACCGTGCTGCCTCAAAAAGTGACCCTATTGTGTCTTTGTCCAAAAGTCTTTTCGGATCGAAAGAACGGGGGCTCCAACGATTCGCTATAACCGAAATTACTGGATAGGTAGTCACAGCAAAGTTTTCCATAAAACTAGCTCCTTATCAGTCTAGAAACCTGTTTGCCTATGTTACTATAATCCACAATCTTAGTTCGGAGGGCTCTTGGAGCCGCAAAGCAAATTCGTAGACACTGGAGACCTGCAATTCCACTATTTGGAGTGGAGCGGCAACGGTCCTCCTGTGCTGTTACTTCATGGGAGAGGTCTTTGTGCTCAAGTCTGGCGGTTGACCGCTAATGCACTAGCTTCACATTTTCGCGTAATAGCAATGGACCTTCGAGGCCATGGTGCCTCTGACAAACCTGGTAAATATGGCTGGGATGAAGTCGCGCCGGATCTGAAAAGATTCATTGAATCGTTAGATCTTAATGATGTGCTCCTTGTCGGCCACTCCCGAGGAGCTGTAGTGGCGACTCTGGGTGGAGCTTTAGTTAGAGATCGGATACGTGGCGCAATATTAATAGAGCCTGGTATACCGGTCCCGAATCCAGAAAAAGGCAGCCACGATGACCGTAGCGCAGCTGCTAGAATCGCGCGTGGTCGTAGATCGACTTGGCCTGATCGGCAAACCATCTTTGATAGATATTCCAAGGCCCCAGTATTCAAATATTGGAAAACCGAGATTCTATGGGAGTACATCAACTTTGGAACCGAGGAATTGCCTGATGGGCAAATAGAGTTGAAGTGTACACCAGAAATAGAGGCAGAATTTACAGCGGCTCAGGCACCAGATAATCTCAACGAATTGCTAGAACTTATAGATTTCCCTATTCACCTGATCACTAGCGAGAACAAAGCAAGGCACCCTGAATCTAGCGCCCCTCTGCAGCAACTGAGAACGATAGCTCCCAGCTTTAATCACGTAATTTTTGAGGGTACCGGGCATTTCATTCCCCAAGAACAACCAGAAAGACTTGAAAAAGAGATTTGGCAATTTGTAGATAGTGGGGTTATGAATCCTCTTTAATGCAGTAGAATTGCGGTAAGCGGAGATTCAATTGAGGTTTAACAAAAAACATTAAGAACAGGACTTTTTATGACTAACGAACTTTTATTTCAAACGGCAACTGAGTTGATTGGGAAAATTCGTTCTCGTGAAGTATCCGTGCTTGAGGTACTTGAAGCCCACTTGACGCAAATTCAGGACGTTAATCCCACAGTAAATGCCTTCTGCACGCTCGATGATGAAAGAGCTAGGGAATATGCGAAAAAATTAGACCATAAGCTGGGCGAAGGCATCAATCCTGGCCCGCTATATGGACTTCCAGTTGGAATTAAGGATCTCTCTCCAACAAAAGGGATTCGCACTACAAAAGGATCGCCAATCTACGCTGATTGGATCCCCGATTACGATGATTTGATTGTGGAAAGGTATAAAAAGGCTGGAGCAATTGTAATCGGTAAAACTAACACGCCAGAATTTGGTGCGGGCTCACAAACATTTAACTCCGTATTTGGAACAACTTTGAATCCTTATGATCTAACTAAGACCTGCGGTGGCAGTAGCGGAGGATCTGCGGTATCTCTAGCATGTGGCATGATACCCATAGCGAGTGGCGGAGACCTAGGTGGCTCACTCAGAAATCCTGCAGCTTGGTCCAATGTCGTGGGGATGCGAACATCGATAGGTCGCGTACCAAACTACCCTACCGGATTAGCTTTCAACTCATTCTCTGTGGCTGGGCCAATGGCGAGAACAGTGGAAGATTTAAGTTTACAGCTTTCCGTGCTCGCAGGACCTGATCCAAGATGCCCAATGTCCTTACCTGAATCTGGAGAACAATTCCTACACCCTTTAATGAAGGATTTACGAGGTGCCAAATTAGCATGGAGCCCCGATTTAGGCGGCTATCCCATTGACCCGACAATAGTCGAACAACTGGAAAATCAAATCCAGATATTTAGTGACATGGGCTGCAAAATAGAGAATGCCAGCCCAAACCTAACAGACGCAGATGAAATTTTCGAAACCATCCGAGCATACCAATTCGCATTCGAACACAAATCTCATCTTGAAAATCACCGGGACAAATTGAAGAAAACCGTTATTTGGAACACTGAATCGGGTCTAACGCTTTCGGGAACGGATATTGCTGAAGCAGAAAATAAAAGAGGCATGCTTCACAAAAGAATCGTGGATTTCATGGACGACTATGACTTCTTGCTCTGTCCAGTAACAAGTGTTTGGCCTTTCTCTATAGACCAGGAATATATTAGTGAAATTAATGGCGTGTCTCTGAAAAACTACATCGAGTGGATGGCACCATGCTATGCAATAACGGTAACGGGACTACCAGCAATCTCAATACCTGCAGGATTTTCAAAAAATGGGCTCCCTTTGGGTTTGCAGATAGTAGGAAAATATCGGGAAGACTTTCAAGTGTTGCAAATAGCAAGAGCTTTTGAGAATGCTACCAAGTTTAGTAGTGTCAGACCCAAATTACCTCTATCAGACCATTCTTGACATCATTATGCCCAAACAAGTTTGTTAGGGCGCTAAATCTACTGGGAATACGACGTTTGGATACTTCTCAACTAAACGTCTCCAAGCACGCCTGCCTATTTCGTCTGCGTCTCGTACTATTCTCTCTTCATCAACAGTGAGTATTTTGCCTTCGCGCATTATAAATTTTCCATCTACCATAACGGATCCTATATCCGATGCTTGTCCATTATTTACAAAAGACGACACTACTCGCATGTTTGGAGATAAGTTAGCTCTCATCTTGTCCACAATGAACAAGTCGGCCTTCTTCCCCACCTCTAAGGAGCCTATCATCTTCTCCTTTCCAAGAGCAGTAGCACTTCCCATAGTAGCCATATCCAACACATCTTCAGGCTGGGGGCTAGCAGCATCATCCCGAATAATGCGTTCCGTAAACATACCAATCCTCATCGCCTGCACCATGTCCTGTGTGTTGTTATCAGTACCCATAGAAATTGTGCATCCAGCATCCCTAAGTGAAGGAATCGGAGGAATCACTCCACGCCTCGCAGCCATCGCGGGTTGATGAGATATAGCGACTTTGTTTTCTCCGAGGAGTCTTATCTCATCGTCATTCGGATAACGTACATGTGCAGCGAGTAGCCGTGGGCTTAGAAAATCACTATCGGCAAGATACTGTGCTGGCCTCTTACCATGCATTGCCAAGGCTGTATTTACTTCCAATCGACTTTGGTTTAGATGAATCGTATATGCGCACCCAACTCGTTCAGATAATTGCCTGATCTCAGAAAGGAGCCTAGGTGAGCTAGTTTCAACCAAAGTCGTCCCAGTCATAAATGTGATACGACCGTTGTCATGACCGTCCCATTTTTCGAACAGTCCAAACGAATTTTCTAGCACCTTCTCTCTTTGCGCATCAGAAAATTCGGTGACGGGTTCACCAGGCTTATATCCGGGTCCTACCACAGCGTCCCCACCGCATTCTGCCAAGAACCACCGTAATCCTGTGCTAACTATCTCTTCAGCGTAACGCTCAATACCACTAGCGACTTCTACTACTCCAGTACTCCCCGTACGAATACACTCAATGGCTCCAAGCATTGCAAATACGGAAAGCTCTTCTTGGCTGATTAAATTTCTTACGTTCTCTGGGAATCTGAACGGAAAAGGAAATCCGAAGTCGTCAGTGATTCCCCTATCAATAGTTGCGGTAATGTGAGCATGACAATTAATGAAACCAGGGAAAACCGCCTTGTCTCTGCCGTCTATCACTTCAGCTCCGCTGTAGTTAGGCGAAACATCTCCATCCTGGCTTATCTCCCTAATCAAACCATCTTCTACTACTATGTTTGAATCATAGTAAACCGATCTTTCAGAATTCCCTGAAACTACGGTGGTGTTTGCTATAACTATCGCCGCCAAGGTTACTGCTCCCTTCGCAAATCAGCCCAACTAGAAACCGTTCCACCTCCATCAATAACATAAGCACCACCTGTAATAAAAGATGAATCGTCTGAAGCAAGGAAAAGCATCAGATTAGCTATGTCTTCTGGCTGACCTGCACGTCCTAATGCCACCTCTGAGGCCCGCTGATCAAACCTTTCTGTGCTTCCAGTACTTCCCCTAGCTTGAGGAGTATCCACCAACCCAGGGACTATCGCATTGGCCCTAATCCCATTCTCCGCATATTCGCGAGCGGCAGTTAAAGTAAGATTTATTACCCCAGCCTTACTTACACCGTACGATGCCGCCATAGGTGTAGGGCCAATTCCTGCGACTGATGAGATGTTAACTATTGAGCCACCTCTTTCCAACATATGCGGTATCGTATATTTACACCCATAGAACACTCCTCTTAGATTTGTGTTCAGCGATAGGTCCCATTCCATATCTGATATATCAGCTAAACGAGATTGGGTTCTTATTAGGATTCCCGCACCATTTACAAGGATGTCCACTTTGCCATATTTATCCAAAGCGGTGGCAACCATGTTCTGAACTTGCTCAGACTTTGAAACATCGGTGTGTGCAAAAACAGCATCACCTCCAGCATTTCTTATCAAAGCAGCAGTTTCTTCGCCTGCTCTGTCATTACGGTCCGCTACTACCACTTTCGCTCCTTCATTGGCAAATAAAATGGATCCAGCCCGCCCAATGCCTGTGGCCGATCCAGTAATAATTGCTACCTTTCCTTGCAAGCGTTCTCCCATGTTCTGCTCCTTATTAACCTATATTCCTAACCACTTATAGCAGCTAAGCCCGCTGCGGCACACACCTCATCCTCATCAGCGGTCCCTCCTCCAACTCCACATGCCCCGATAATCTCTTGCGCGCGTACGATCGGAAGCGCTCCTTTGCTCAAAATCATATGACCACCTTCAGCTAAAACTATGCCTCGATAGATCGGTGCATCCGCTCGTTCCTGCAACTCCCCGCTGGCCCTACCTGTCGCAGCGGAAGCCACTGCCTTGCCTTGAGAGCCGTACATGCCCGCCCAGGCGGCGCCGTCCATTCTTGAAAACGCCTGGAGCCTACCACCGCCATCGCACACAGCGACATTAATTTTTATCCCGAGCTCTTCAGCTTTAGCTATTGCCGCTTCAATTATCTGATTCGCTTCTTTTAACGTGAGTGACATTTTCTAACCTCATAAGGTAATTTGCATCGATGTTACTACAATATGGCCAGCTATCAGTAGCCTCTTCCAAATCGGTGTCAATAAGTCTTCATATCGATTCAACACTCAGTGCTATACTCAATTCTACAAAATGTTCGAATTTCGAATAAAATCATGGTGAAACAAACAGATACCTACGACGTTATCGTTGCGGGAGTTGGTGGCATGGGCAGTGCCACCATCCATGAGCTGAGCAGTCGGGGGCTCAAAGTCCTAGGCTTAGAAAAGTTTAATATCCCACATAACATGGGCTCATCCCATGGCATGACTCGCATTATAAGATTAGCATTTA
>CEUS01051297.1_pt1 | contig 16601 bp, 14 predicted proteins | sample 427031 | NCBI WGS metagenome assembly CEUS01 (sample SAMEA2622837, study PRJEB7988) | marine metagenome | biome: marine biome (ENVO:00000447); feature: marine epipelagic mixed layer (ENVO:xxxxxxxxx); material: "saline water (ENVO:00002010), including plankton (ENVO:xxxxxxxx)" | depth 140 m | reverse complement strand
TGGCGACAGTTGCATTCATATTGATCAGATCTAATGGTTCGGCAGTGCCCGAGAACGTTGATATCCTCACTATGTCAGGTGATAAATCTTATCTGGAAGATTTATCACGGCCGGGCACTCTGGTGTTTCCCAATACACTGGAGTTAAGTTTTTCCAGTAATGGCGAAGTGGGTTCTGTCCATGTGTCTGAAGGAGATAGTGTAGAAAAAGGCAGCGTTCTAGCTACTCTTGATGATGTGACGGTGGCAAGCTTGGAAGAGAAAGTCGCTATAGCAAGATCAGATGTGAACAAGGCGATTGAAGCACTTGATGCGGCAACCGAAGAGTTCAATTCAATCCCTCTTGAGAAGGCAACCCTAGATAATAATATAGTCGCTGCCAATAAGACCCTAAAGTCTGCTGAAGAACATCTGATTGATTACCGAATGGATTACGAGAAAGATCTTGCAGTTGCTCAAAAAGTTTACTCGGATGCAAAATTGGCCTTAAAGACTGCGGAGGAGCTACTGGAAGATTTTCAGAGAACCTACCAATCTAGCCTAGCAAAAGCAAGAAAGGCTAAAATTACCGCGGAAACGACTCTGGATAATGCGATAGAGAAATTGGAATATTATGATTCGGACCAAGCACATTTAATTGCAGATGCCAACAAGACATTGGCAACTAAAGAGGCTGTGTTAGAGTCCGCTAAGGAAGACTTGGATAATTTTGAGGTTGATTTTGAGGAATCTGTCGCTGATGCTTTTTTGGTGAAAACTACAGCCCAGACGGCTCTGACCGTGGCTGAGGATAATCTGTACGCATTTAGACGTGATCCAGTCAAAGATACAGTCAACCCGGGCATAGTTGTGGATGCCAAAGCGGAAGCTGCAGTTATTGCTGCTTATGAGGAAGCGTTAACTAATTTCCAACAATCTGAGGATGAATTGGCTGAACTGGAAAATAACAAGGGTCTGGATAAACAAAAATTAGATACAGCTGTGTCAGTGGCAGAAGTAGAATTTGCAGATGCTGAAAAATTATTAAAAGATTTGATGGATTCGGTAGACCAGGCACTGGACTTAGATACTAGACAGTCAGCAGTGGAAGTGGCTAGGGCTACCTTAGCGCAGGCAGAGATAGATTTGCAGAAAGAATTGGACGGTCCAGATACAGTAAATCTCAATGTGTTGGAGTCAAATGTAGCCGATGCTAAATCTAAATTATCTGTCGCAGATCAGGAGTTGGCGAGAGAAATGCTTGGAGCTGACGCTGTGGAATTGGAAACAAGAGAGATTGCGGTGGCGCTGGCCCGAGAGGAACTTAATGATCTTATGGATGGTCCGGACAGTTTTAACGTTGATGTCAAAACTGCGACGTTAAAGTCGAAAGAAGCGATTCTTGAAGATGCGATCTCTAATCTGGATGGGGCTAATGTATTAGCGCCTTTTGATGGGATTATATCTATAGTTAATGTCGATGTGGACGATAAAGTGACTAACAATTCGCTTGTGTTAGAAATTATTGACCCTAATGTTGTAGAAGTCCATTCAATAATTGATGCATCAGACATTGATATGGTTAACGTAGGGAAGTCTGTTTCGATAAAAATAGGTTCTGACGGCATGAAACTCTCAGCAAGGGTTTCATATGTTGATGAATCGGCTCGTACTGAACGAGGAGTGGTTACTCACCGTGTCGTCATGACACTCGATGATAGCGATGATGCTGTGATACCCGTCACTCTAAGTTCCGTGACTGTCAATATTGAAGCTGATTAGAAGCTGGGTTCAAGGTATTATTGTTACCTTCTAGTTAGATGTGTTAGTCTAGCGCTGTGAATATGCCTCCCGAATATCGCAATTAGGAAGGAGTGAATCATGATTGCACAGAAGATAAAAGTGTTCGATCCCACTGCAGATGATCAAGTGGGAAGTGATGATCTTGCTAACAGGCTTAATACTTTCGATGGGAAAGTTGTGGGTCTCCTCAATAATACAAAAGACCGTACAGACGTCATTTTAAACCAGATAGAAGAACAGCTTAGCGAGCAGTTTCCAAATATCGACGTTCGTCATTACCGTAAACAAAGTGTCAGTGGCATGACCCCTGACATAAAAGAACAGTTGATTGAAGAAGTAGATGCATTGATCACCGCGACTGGTGATTGAGGATCCTGTACGTCGTGGAGTGTCCACGATTGCATGAGTCTAGAGAGAATTGGCATACCGACGGTTGCCATAGTGACTCATTCGTTCGCAGAATATGGAAAACGCCTTACTAGACTCCAGAAGATGCCGAATCTTCCCATAGTGATAATTCAACACCCAGTATCTGCGCAACCAGAAGATAAGATACGTGCTGATGTTTCCTCTCATTACAGTGAGTTGGTACAGGCACTGCTGGACGCGTAAAGGACGCGCCGGAAATGCGGAATCAAGGCCCTGCTGCCAAGCAATTAGATTTAAATGACTCTGCGTACGAGATATATGAGCATTTCTACGATGCTGGGTGGACTGATGGGCTTCCAATAATACCCCCCACGCAGGATCTGGTAGAGGCTATGCTTCGCTTCACGGACCGCGATCCTAGTGAAGTCATTTCCATAGTGGAACCCAGACAGGGGCAAGCTACTGTAGAAAAAATTGCTATCAATTCAGTTATGGCAGGCTGCAAGCCAGAATATCTGCCAGTAGTTATTACTGCCATATCGGCGATGGTTGAGCCACAATACAATCTCTATGGACGTCAAACAACGACTCATCCCGGTGCTCACCTTGTGATAATTAACGGGCCAATGCGCAATGAGCTGGAAGTGAATTGTAGGCAGAACGTATTTGGGCAAGGCTGGCGTGCGAACGCTACCATAGGCAGGGCGGTCAGGTTAATATGTACCAATATTGGCGGCGGTATACCTGGTATTACAGATATGGCTACTCATGGCCATCCAGGTAAATATTCGTACTGTATTGGGGAAGACGAAGAAGAAAGCCCATGGGAATCATTGCATGTGGAGAGAGGCTTTGAACCGGGCACTAGTTCTGTAACGGTGTTCTGTACTGAGGCTCCTCATAACGTTAATGACCTGGTAAGTAAGACCCCCGAGAGGTATTTGGAAAGCGGCGCTTCTGCTATGCGGCACCTAGGTGCTAATGGAGTTTACCGAAGCGGTATTGAGGGTGAGCAGATGATGGTTCTTACCGCTGAAGCTGCCTTCTGGCTGCAGGAACGTGATTGGTCAAAAAGCATGGTCAAACAATTCCTGTTTGATCGGGCACAGAACAAGGTCGGGGACCTTAGGGAAGGTGGTGGCTGGGGCACTGTGAAATTGCCTGACTTTGTTGACACTAACGACGATGAGGCAATGATGCCAATCGTTCCTCGCCCTGACAATATTATTATTGTAGTCGCTGGTGGATATGGTAGGCACATGAGTGCCGTTTTATCAGCGGCATACAACATGAGTGTCACCAGACAGATCGGGCTGAAAGATGGGACACCCGTTGGCTCTGTAAACGATTATCTGTAATAGTTAATGGTTCTGTCTAACAGATCCTTAGTTAGGGACTTTTCCTTTTCTTCGGGGGGCAGCCATGGCTTCTCTTATTTTATCTACATCTATGCCAAGTTTTTCTGAGGCAGCTTCAACATCTGGAGGTGGTCCACCAAGGGCATTCTGAAATTCTTTGAAGTCCACTCCTAATTTGTCTGCTGCTATTTTTAGGGGATTATTGTCACGGGGGCCCTTATGCCCCTCTGGATGTTCTCGTATGCCAAGGGCATCCAGAAGTCTTTCTTCACTGATACCAAGTTTCTTTGCTCCCTGTTGTATCTCTGGAGGTGGTCCACCAAGGGCTTTCCGAAGGGCTTCAGGGGAAATCCCTAGTTCTTTGGCCGCCATCTTCATATCCCTGGGAGGTTTACTTTCAAATTCGTGTTCTTTCTGATCTCGATCATGACGTTGTTGACCACGGTGTTCACCGCTCTCTCGGTTTTTCTTGTATTCGGCTTCCCTGCGTTGTCTTTCTTCTTCTCGACCAGCACGCTCACCGTCGCGACGTTGCTTTTCGTCTTCTCGGTTTTCCCGGTCCATATTACGTTCAGGTCTGTCGTAATCATTTGATGGGTATTCGGAGGAGGTATCTGAACTGCAGCTCATCGTGGAAAATATTAAACACAGTGTAGTTAATAGGAAAATATTGCGTATCAACATTAGGTATTTCTCCGATAGGTTATTAACACTACAGGTAAGGGCGAAACGATTTGAAGATTTGCACTCTGTTTTATGAGTTCTGGCGAATAACAATAGAGTGGAGCCGGTGAAGGGAGTCGAACCCTTGACCTACGCTTTACGAAAGCGTTGCTCTACCACTGAGCTACACCGGCAGTACTGTTTTGACCTTATTCTAAGTGTACTCTGACCGAAAAAATTGGTCTAGTATATTGGTGAGATGTTTATTAGATATAAATGGTTATCTCTCTTGTCGGTTCCATACTGGTTTTTTTGCCATCAGGAATGCAAGACCTCCGAACATGAACAAAGGTGCTGTAATGAGTAGAACTAGATCGTAACTTTGAGTTGCGTCAAATATCCATCCGCTTATATATGGGAATATTAGTGATCCAAAGCAGTGGCTTATGGTCATGATTCCAACGAGCGTGCCAAAGTGCCGCCTCCCAAAATATTGTCCCACTGCGAGCCAATTTGTGGTGGCAATACCTTCTACTATCGCTAATCCCAGTACAAAGACTATGGCGATTTCTGTACCTGCAATCATATACATTAGGGCTGTGGCAATTGATCCAACCGCCATCCCAGTGAATAGTATGAGCCTTATGGACACGTATCCTCCCATGATTCCAAGACCGAATCTAAGTGGTATTGCAATAAGGAACATGAAAGAAAGGTAATAGGCTGCGGTTTGTTCTTCGATGCCTCTCCACACCAGCATTGGTATCTGGTGGATTATCACTCCGTCAGCTACTGATACTCTGACAACTAATCCTATTAGTAGAAGCCAGAAAGCCTGGGTCATCAAAGCCTGACGGACGGTATATTGAGGTTCATTGGTCGTAAGAGGGGATACGGGCCTATCTGCTTCAGAGCTTACGGAGTCGCCATCGGGGAATAAACCCATATCTTCTGGTTTATTACGGAGTACTGCAGCGACGATTACCGATACTATTGCGAATATTACCCCGCAAGATAGTATTGTCAGTCGCCATCCAATCTGTGTGTTACCAATGGCTAGAATAGGTACTACGCTGGCTGCTCCGGCCACAAATGATGTGCTTAACACGGCCATTGCTAGTGGTTTACGCCTGACAAACCATTGGTTTACAACGGTTAATAGTGTGGGGCTCAGAGCTCCAACTCGACCGACTGAAACTATCCCTGAATAAAATAATAATAGGTGCCAGTAGGACTGGGAATACGAAAGCATAATCAATCCCAGACCTGTAATTACACCTCCGTACAGTACTAATTTACGGGTTCCGAACTTGTCAGACACCCAACCAGCAGGTACTGCGACTACTCCACTTACTGCCCAGGCGAGCCCGATTACCAGAGACATTGAGGCAGCATTGATATCTATGTCGGACTGGATGGGCAGGAAAAATACGAGGAAGCCACTTATAACCATTCCTACACCCAGGAAACCTTGGATAGAAGCCGCGATTAATACTAGCCACCCGTAAAAAAATCGAGCTGATGCGGGTCCAGTGTCAGTATTAGCTGACATTATTAGTCATTCAGTGGAACTACAGCGTAGAACCTGGGTTCATTGCCTACTACGCGCGTAATATGCCCCTTACCGGTAAGATCTTCAGCTAGCAGAACATCACCAGGTCCCACTTGTTGCTTGGTACCGTCACCTACCTCTATCTCGGCAGCACCTGATAACGTTATGGTGTATTGTCTCCTAGGAGCACAGTGCCATTCGAGTACGTATCCGACTGGACCTACCCTGAAAGTTATGCCACCGTTTTCTACTGGAGTTCCTTCTCCATAAGCACCTTCAGTGTCCACGAATGGTTCCATGGGTAGCTCAATCGTCTCTATATGGGATTCTCCATCATCACCTGAATAGACTCTAAGTATGTTTGCCATCGTTACTCCATTTGTTACGTGCGATTACTTCGCTACCATTGTCTGTCCCCTTTGAAGCAAGGTCAAGGTGATAATTGAAAAGTTGCGGAGTAATTGACGGTCCTCAATCACTCTTATAATATGCCCTGTAAATGTCATGCTATTCAGGAGGTAAGATATGAAATACGACTATATTATTATAGGTGCTGGGTCAGCCGGTTCCATTATGGCCACACGTTTAACTGAAGATCCGAGTTGCCATGTTCTGCTATTGGAAGCTGGACCTGACTATCCGAACTTTGAACATCTGCCTGAAGAGGTAAAGTTTGGATACGCTACAGAGACTGACATTATGGTCAGTGATCATAACTGGCAATTTACCGGGAAACCTACTCCTGAATCTGACAATATGTTGGTACCTAGAGGAAAAGTTACCGGCGGATCAAGCGCCATTAATGGCCAGGTATTTCTGAGGGGTGTTCCTGAAGATTACGATACCTGGGCTGATATGGGCAATGATCAATGGAATTTCCAAAAACTTATGCCTTATTTCAGAAAAATAGAGACAGACAGTGATTTCAAGGACGATTTTCACGGCAGTGATGGCCCCATAATTGCTCGACGGTTTAAGCGTGAAGAATGGTTGCCAGCACAAGTGGCTTTCTACAATGCCTGCCGAAATGCGGGATTCCCGGACAGTCCTGATCATAATCATCCCGATTCTACTGGGGTTGGCCCAACCCCATTTAATAATCCTAACGGCATTAGAATGAGCACCGCCCTGGGATATCTGGATCAGGCGCGACATCGTCTAAATCTGACAATTAAATCTGATTGTCATGTTCATAGAATTATTTTTGAAGGTAACCGAGCGTCCGGAGTCCAGGTTGAAAGTTCAGGTGAGACATTCGTAGTAGAAAGTGATGAAGTTATCCTGAGTGCTGGTCCCATAGGGTCACCGCATATACTGATGCTATCCGGTATTGGCCCATCTGAAGAGTTAGGGAAGTCTAATATATCTCAGGTGGTTGACGCCCCAGGTGTCGGACAGAATCTCAGAGACCATCCTTCGGTTGCTGTTACCTGGAGAACTAAGGAAGGATTTCCTTTGGACGGTATGGCTCCTAGGATGCAGGTAACCCTGCGGTATACGGCAACCGGATCAGATTTACGGAATGATATCAAAGTGAGTATGCAGTCCTTTGCTACTGAGCGAGTAGACCGTGGAGGTGATCGTATGAAACCTCTGGGTATTCGCATCACCGCCGGCCTCCAACTAGCATTAGGGGCGGGGCACATTGGGTTAAACTCTGCGGACCCCTATCAGCAACCAGATCTTAATTACAATTACCTTCAAGAAGAATGGGACAGAGAACGTATGAGAGAAATGGTAAGAATATGTGTTGGATTTGAAGACCATCCAGACATGCAGGATATAGTCCAAGAGCGTATAGCCCCTACTGATGCGGACCTTGAGGATGACTCTGCTCTAGACCGATGGATGCTTAGGGAAGTAACGACGCAGCACCATATTTCAGGTACATGTAAGATGGGTCCTGATTCTGATCCAATGGCAGTGGTAGATCAGTACGCCCGATTAAAAGGAATTGAGAATATGAGAGTAGTGGATGCTTCAATAATGCCAGATTGTATCAGGGCAAATACAAATGTGACGACTATGATGATAGCAGAGCGGATAGCGGATTTTATAAAAAATGGTAACTAAACGATAAACCCAATAGTCATTCAATACAGGCTCCGGATAATTAGGCCGGAGCCTTAATGTTCTCGTAGGGAATTATGGAAAAGCAAGTAAAGTTCTGTGTTCGTATCCATCAAGGTAAATACAGCTATCAAGATTTACTGAGAGTGTGGCAATCTGCTGATAATTTGGGATATTACTCTGCTAGCCTCTATGATTTAATCAATATACCCACATTGGAGTGTTGGACCACTCTTTCTGCATTGGCATCTGCTACAGATCGTATTCGCATGATCCCAATGGTTCTCGCGAACACATATCGTGAACCCGTTTTATTGGCGAAAATGGCTTCAACGTTAGATGTCATAAGCAATGGGAGGCTTGAGCTGGGGATAGGTGCCGGCGGTGGGCGTACCGACCATACTGCGTCAGGTTATGATTTTCCATCAACGAGAATTAGATCTCTCATGTTAACTGAAGCCGTTAGTTTGATCAGAAAGCTTTGGACAGAGGACACGGTCAATTTTCAAGGTAAATATTATGGCGTTGCGGACGCACACCATGACCCTAAGCCAGTACAGAAACCACATCCTCCTATACTTATAGGGGGGCATGGCGAAAAGCATGTGTTGAAAGCTGTCGCACGCCAGGCGGATATGTGTAATATTGGGAATGGTATGTCTTTGGCAGAACATGACGACAAGTTACAAATATTGGCTGAATATTGTGAGGAAGTCGGTAGAGATGTTAAGGATATAGAAGTTACTCATAATACTTCAGTCGTTATAGCTGAAGATCAGGCTAAGTATGAGCAGTTGGTAAAGGATAATGCTCGCAATATGGGAAGGGATGAATCTGAATATAGGGAATCTCTGAAAAGAGCTATCGCTGGCACTCCTGAGCAGTGTGCGCGTAAGATACAGTCTTATATAGACCATGGCATAAGGTATTTTTTCCTAATATTTGCCGATCCAATTCCATCCGATCAACTAGAACTATTCGCTCACGAAGTTATGCCTAGGTTTGTTAAGTAGGGATTATTGGCAGCTCGATATAAGACGGGTGATCTTTGTCTTGATATATGGTGTTCCTAGTGGGTATTTTGACTGGATCTAATCCGGGGTTATTTCCAGTATTTCCGTTGACATCAAGTCTTGGGAAGTTACTAGATGAGATGTCTAATCTAATACGGTGACCTTTCACGAATAAATTGCTTGTCGGGTATAGTTCAATCGTAACTTGGTAAAGTTCACCAGAGTGCATCAGTTCGGGCTTGTCCCAGGAGTTTCTGAATTTAGTTCTGATGATTCCGTCTGTTATGTTTAATGCGTATCCTTCTGGATAATCAACTGATGGGGGATACACATCAATTAATTTTGCTGTGAAATCGGTGTCTATGGCCTCTGAACTAATCCACAATACTGACTTTATTGGTCCTGTTACTTCAATAGCTTGTTCCAATATATGGGTCTGGAAAGTCAGGACATCTGGCCGCGAGCTGAGCGGTAAATAAGGTTTGGATGAACCGTAAAACTCCGGATTTTCAATCTGGTTGAACCCCCCAGGCTCCATGATTGGCAGGCCCGATGAGATGTTTCCCCCGATGGTGGGTACCGGATTGTTAGGGTCATATAAGTATGTGATGCCATCTGCCCCGCTCTCTGGGATAGTAGTAGTCAGTGTGCTCTCATGAATAAAATATTTAGTATTAATAGCCCGTAGGAGAGGCCATTCATTTTCTTCCCTCCAATATCCTCCGTGGTCCAATCGGCCTGTAGCATTCTTGGTTCCGCTACCACCTCCCATGACAAAGAGCGTTACCGCTGGCATGGTGTGTTGAGCTGGTCGGTCGTCTTTAAGGTGATTATCAAAGAACCTCAAACGCAAGTGGTTGTAATCTATATCAAGATTCCCTTCCACTGAAGATTGCAATCCGAAATCTATATTTCCCGAGTAGGTAAGAGACCTACCGCCATGTGTCCAGGGGCCCATGATAAGGCGCACGGGGCTCTTTTTTCTCTCGGTAAGTAACACAAAGTTATCTGTCGTGCTTTTTGCATATGGATCATACCAGCTCCCCAGATGTACCTGGGGGACGTCAGAAAACTGCTCTTGGTGATGTTCTACGCATAATCCAATTTGATCCCAATATTCCTCGTAATTTTCCCGAGCCCATATGTCCAATAAGTACTTCTCGTAGTCAGGAGTCCATTTAAGCGGTGAATGATCCTGTTTCCATGGTAATCTATGAAACCAATCATGCATGTTTTGGTTTTTCACCGCTTTGGATTTAACCGTATCTGCGGTAACGTCAGGACTCTGCAGAGCTTCTTTGTAAGCCCAAGTTAATTGGCGCAATTCGAACGCTCCGCCATTCCGACAACCTGTTAGGAAGGCATTCGAAAATCCGCCGCAATCCAACCACATGCATACTAAACCAGGTGGATTCATACACGCTGTCGCGGCCTGGGTGTGAGCGGAATAGGATAGTCCAAAGGTGCCTATTTGACCATTTGACCAAGGCTGGTTGATCAACCATTCTATAGTGTCATATCCGTCAGGGCCTTCACTGATATATTTTGTGAATCCGCCTCCTGATCTATGGCATCCTCTACAATCCTGGAACGCAACCACGTATCCGCGTTCGGCAAAGAAGTGGCATTCTAGCATCCGATTAGGATCTGACTTGTTATATGGGGTCCTCTGCAAAAGGACAGGATATTTTGCATCGATGGGAGTCGTATTTTTGGATGGTAAGAATATGTTTGTCGCTAGTTCAACTCCGTCGCGCATCTTAACCATCACGTCGTGAAGCACTGTAACATCGTTTACCTGGGCGCTGGCTATATGTGTTTTATCCAAGAATATTATCCCTTTCTTGATTCTAAAGCTGCAGGATATACTAACATATTGATCTCTAACACAGGCACTAACTGTGCGAGTGAATACATCATATTGAGAGAGGTTTTACTCCTGTGAACTGAATATACTTTGGGGGAAGCCTATGGTATTCTCCGGTATATGTTCAAAACGGGTTGAGTAGATTGTATTAACTAGAGGACCGAACGGCATTAGAGTAAATGCTGGACTAATGACTCTGCCAGATCTAGGAGTTGATGTAATGTCTCAGTTTGTATTTATTCATGGACCCGGCGCTGGGAGTTGTTCAGACTCCTTTTGCAATCAACTAGACTATTTCGAAGGTAGTTTGGCTCCTGATCTTCCTGGTCACCCTGTTGGGGCTCCGTGCGAGGATGTAGATAGCTATGCGAACTGGTTAAGGGGATGGCTATGGGGTAGCGGAGTCACAGAAGATTTGGTGCTATGTGGTTTTACGTTAGGTGCTTGTATAGCCCTGCAATATGCTTTGGAATTCCCAGAAGAAGTTAAGGCGCTTGTGTTAATGACGATCTCTATGAGAGCTAAAGAGCGTCCTCCGGCTAGCCTGCAGTTTAGGTTAGACGCTGCATCTGATCAGGAAGTTTACCAGCAATGGAAAGATGCTATGGCCCATTCTATGATGTTCATGGATCCGGATCTGAGAAGACATCTTCTGTCTAGGCATGACGCTATAGGTCCCATAGCTCAGTATAAAGATTTGGTGACGATTGATAAGTTTGATGTTAGCGACCGTATTAATGATCTGAAAACACCTCTGCTGTTAATAAGGGGAGTTGATGACCCCGGAAAACCGCCTGAGTATGAACTCGAAATTAATAAGGCTGTTCCTGGTTCACAATATTTGAAATTAGACAATGCGGGTCATTTCCCCATGGCGGAACGACCTGAAGTTGTTAATTCAGCGATAGAGCAATTTTTAGCTAACATAAAATAATGTGTCTTAACTCGACTTGGCTTGACTCTACTCTAACTGGATAGTATATTCGCCCACGTCTTTTCAATCAGTTTATTTGGGGTGGTGTGATTTGGTTATATCTAAGGTAGAGGCAAGTTGTCTTAAAGTTCCTATAAAAACCCCTTATTCCGGTGAGCCTCGAACTGTTGGTATGGTACTGGTTCGTATCGATACGGACGATGGCCCTACTGGATATGGGATCGCGCGTGATTTGGAGCGATTTGGTACCAGGGAGTTGATAAATAGGGATTTGGCTCCTTTTTTGGTAGGCCGGGATCCAATGTTTATAGAAGAGATATGGGCTGACGCTTCAGAGGAAATTACAGCTACTTACAAAGCGCGGATGGGTGTAGTAGGGCGTGCCATTAGCGCCTGTGATATTGCTTTATGGGATATCAAAGGTAAGTTTCTGAATCAGCCCATCTACAAGCTCTTGGGAGGAGCTAGTAGAGATTCAGTTCCAGTTTACATAACGTGCGGCTTTAACGTTTTTGATATTGACGATGTGGTGGGTATTTCCGCAGAAATGGCGGAAGAGGGGCATCCATATCTTAAGTATCAAGTGGTCGCAGCAGATAGAGGCAATGATGTTTCCGTGGATGTGGAACGCCTTCAGGCTATCCGACATGCGGTAGGAGACGATATTAAGATACTAGTTGATGGTAATGCTAGATTTGATCTAAATCATTCGAGGGAGTTTGTCCGAAGAATTGAAGCATTGAACATAAGCTGTTTTGACCACTCCGTTTCTACTCGGGATGTACGATTAATGCTAGAGCTCCGGAAACATACGTCGATTCCTCTAGCGGCCCGAGCTTTTACTGAAAGTCCTTGGGACAACAGAGAGATGATTGTAAGCGGAGCGGTGGATATCATGCACGCGAATGTTATGGACGGAGGCGGCTATACAACCTGCTTGAAGATAGCCCATATGGCTGAATTGTTTCACTTGCCGTTTGCAACGGGTGGTGGATGGCAGATTCATAACGGACATTTAATAGCAGGAATTGCCAACGGATGGTTGAGCGAAGTACACCTTATATTTAACGAGGCATATAACGCTATACTTATAGACCCACCAAAAGTTGAGAAAGGCAGGTTGTACTTCTCTGAAAAACCTGGTTTGGGAATAGAATTTAACCCTGATGCGATTGTAGAGTTCCAGGATCCGTAAAGTTTTCTATTTGCTGTTGGTGAGTCTATTCGGTATAAATAAATATGAATGACACTCTCGACAATCGTGAAAGGAGACAGGTTAGTGGCCACTGATTTCACAAATTTGAAGCATGCACTTATCGAGCTAGCAGGAGATAAATCAGAAGAATGGGTATGGTCGTCTTGTGGTCTTTGGGGAGATCGTCAAAGCCTGCCTGTATTTCTTCATGCAGATGGGTATGTGCCTAGTACAAGTAGAGCTAGGATATTGGTTATCGTGTCTGATAAGGACGCCCTTAAATCACAAGTTATCGCAGAAGGCGTGTTTGGGTGTTACATTAAGCATCCAGATCAAGACAAAGTTTCTCTGAGCATGATACCTGTTACTGACCTGTATTCAGGCTCTGACCCTGGATTGGAATACCATAGTACGACCTCCCAAGGATATCCTCCAACCCGACCCTTTTATCAAGACACACATGGTCCTCAGAAACAGTATTTATGGAGATGGATATCATTTAATGCTCCGGATCTCATAGTGGAAATATGTTCTGGAGATTCTGTGAGGTGGCAAGCTAATGATGCGATAAATGACTTGCCTCTTACTGTAGGGGCTACTCGTATACCAGCGGACGACTCATTGGTATCCGCCATTGGAATCGAAGCTCCGGATTCGGTTGGTCCAATCCCTGGGGTTCGTTTGATAGCTAACCAGTCTGATTTGCCGTTGGAAATTAATCGTCTGCTAGATGTAGTCGGCAAAACAAGACGGTGGAAGGTTTCACGAGCACGTACTGAACTAGATCGCAGGCGTGCACGCAGTTATTTGGAAATTGCCACGTCTTTGGCTGATGAATATGGTCATGACTTGGACGTAATGGTTTATACCAAGGGTGTGGCTATAAGCGGAAGGTTGTTACTTGCTGAGCTTTTGCCGAAAGGCGAGGATGCATTGAAAGATTTAGACTCAATAGTCGAACCGTTCTTGTCTGGAGGTATAGATTATTTTGGCGATAACCCTGGAAGTTCATCGATTGGTGGAATAGTCTGGGCATACGATTTGGTTAGGATCAGGCGAGATTCTCGTGCTAAAGATTTGATCGTAAAATCGGCAGAATTATTCGCAACCAATGGTTTAGGAGTTCCTCCTAAGTGTACAGATCCCTCATTTAGGGTCGAGGATATGTTCAATTGTAATGCTATCTTGGGAAGGGCTTACGATCTTACTAATGATCCAAAATATTTGGACATAATGTCAGGCCTATTACTAGACGCTGGAACTCAGCAAGAAGACGGTCTGTTTTTCCATGCTCGCGGAGCGCCGTATTATTGGGGACGCGGTAACGGATTTGCTGCTATTGGTTTTTCCGAAAGCCTTACTTATATGCCAGAAGATCATGTGAATCGGAGCAATCTTATTGATATTCACATAAATCACCTTTCGGCCTTACGACGCTTGCAGCAACCGTCAGGTATGTATTGGCAGATGCTGAATCTGCCAGGGTCTTATCAAGAATTCACTTGTACTTGCATGATTGGCTATGCTATGGCAAGAGGTATTAGGTTCGGATGGCTGGACTCTAGTTTTTCCGATTCAGTGAATCTGGCATGGCAAGGAGTTTCAGAAAGAATCGATGACGATGGTAACGTTGTTGATGCTTGTATAAGCACAGGTGTTCAAGATAGTGTCGATGCATATTTATCGCGAGAAGCTATTTTTGGACGAGACGATAGGAGCGGGTCCTTGGCATTGTGGTTCGCATTGGAGATGTATCACATGAACGAATCTTTAGCTAGAGGCGTTTCCCAATGAAATATGGATTTACGGTTCCGAGTAGAGGTCCTTTAGCTACGCCTGAAAGCATCATTACTATTGCTAAGAGAGGCGAGGAATTAGGGTTTGATTCTATATCACTAGGAGACCATATTTTAGTGCCTAGAACCATAGAATCTAGTTACCCGTATACTGAGAGTGGTGAATATCCCGGCAGTTCAACGGGGTCATCGCTGGAGCAGCTGAGCGTTTTGTCGTATCTTGCGGGACAGACCAGCAAAATACGTCTTTCCAGTAGCGTTATGGTAGTGCCGCACCGGAATCCCCTAGTTGCTGCAAAGTCTTTAGCTACTATTGACGTATTGTCTGCAGGACGGCTTGTGATAGGTGTTGGTACAGGCTGGATGAGGGAAGAGTTTGAAGCGCTGGGAGTCCAACCATTTGAAGAGCGCGGTGCAGTTACTGATGAGTATATCCAGGCTATGAAAGAGTTGTGGACCAGTCCCTCACCGTCTTTTAGTGGACAATATTGCTCTTTCCACGACATTAATTTTTTGCCTAAACCGGTTCAAACGCCACATCCCCCTCTATGGGTTGGGGGTGAAAGTAAAAGAGCTATTCGGCGCGCTGCCAGATTTTGTGATGGTTGGTGCCCAATCGATGTGAATCCGCAGTTTCCAATGGATTCTCCAGAGAGGCTGTCTATAGCGATGGAGGAACTGCGCATATGTGCGGAAGACTCGCATAGGGCAATAGAGGACATTGAAGTCATATACCGTACACATAGGTTAGAACTTTCAGGCACAGCTAACAATTCCTCTGATCGGTGTCAATTTGTTGGAGATCCTAATCAAATAGCGGGAGACATTAGTAAATATAGGGATATAGGGGTTAATAATCTCATGGTTGATTTGGCCAGGGTAAGCCCCAGTCTTGAGGATATGCTGGGTAAAATGGAAGATTTTGCTGTAGAAGTATGGCCAAAAGTCTGAATTATGCAGACAGAAGGTCTCGCAACTTCCAGATAAGTTTTGTTATTGAACTAGCTTCAGATCCGGATATTCCCGAGTCTAGGTAAATCTCCAAATCATCAAGTGAGTCTCGGTAGTTCCCTAATTGAAAATTGACTATTCCTCTGTCGCGTCTTTCAGAGAGTGCTTCAGGATTTACTTCCAATAAGAGGTTCATTATGATTTGTGCTTCTCGGTAGGAACTTTCCTTCAAATAGATTGACTTAAGATTACGTAACATCCTCGCTAGGAACTCGGTATTAGAGAGGGGGGTCAAGTAACTATCGTTCCATGGTAGCCTTCCCTGGGTTATGGACGTTACTCGTTCTATGCATTCAGACTGAGATAGCAGGATCCCCCCGTGGAAAGGATCAATGAATAGGTCTGTTATATCGGAGTGCCGAATTACTAGATGTCCTGGCATACCTATGCTAACTAGTTCTACTGACAGGCGTTTGGCTACCTCCATACATAATAGCGACAATGTGATTGGTATACCTAATCTGGTAGATAGTACTTCATTCAAATAACTGTTTTTGGGATTGTAATAATCTTGATCATTTCCGCGAAACCCAATCTCCTCAAATAAATAAGTGCTGATTGCGTTTATCTTCTGAAGAGGGTCACTATCTGGTGACATGCGTGTTTCCGCGACTGATGCTAATGAATCGAAAAGGCTTAATTCTCGTTGTATGTCTAAATCAGGGTATTTGTGTGTGGCTATGATTAATGCAGCGTGGCCTAAGTCAATTTGACTATCGGGTACTAATACCGCCTGTCTAAAAGCGCTTACTGTGTCGCTGCGTTCTAGGGTCATTCTATTTTACTCTACTGCCCTTACTGGAGGATAACTGTCTTGTTCAATTTTTATTGAGTCTGCTCTTCCCGCGATATCCCTGACCTCATTAGTGTCTTTGTTACAAGTGGGACACCAAGTCAGATCCTCAGTAATCAGGCGCATATTATCTTTTTTGACACTGATAGTCTCAATTTCTGTATTACATTCCTTGCAGGATCGGATAACTTGGACTTCA
>CEUS01016777.1_pt1 | contig 16608 bp, 14 predicted proteins | sample 427031 | NCBI WGS metagenome assembly CEUS01 (sample SAMEA2622837, study PRJEB7988) | marine metagenome | biome: marine biome (ENVO:00000447); feature: marine epipelagic mixed layer (ENVO:xxxxxxxxx); material: "saline water (ENVO:00002010), including plankton (ENVO:xxxxxxxx)" | depth 140 m | reverse complement strand
GCAATTTGAACACGTATAAGTTGACATGATTAACTAACTCCTCTTTTTGAATCGAAACACTGAACGAAAACGGTACATTTAAGTCACATAGATGTCAATCAAATAAATGAGGCTTGTTCCATTAAATTCTACTTCATTAGCAATACATACATCTAGAATTCTCTTTACTAAATACTAGATCAGTATCTGCATCTTTGATCGCAAAATCAATCAGTACCCTGATAACTTTAGATTGATCCTTTAGTTTGTACTCGTCTGCTATCGAATCTATCCATTGCAATTGTTCACGCTCAATTTTCAGATTCACATCAATCTTGTCTTTCGGCATAACTCAAACCTCACTTACTATTGTCTGTATCTATAGATCAGAGAACCTATTACAATAATTTGTAATAAATACGAATGTTAACAGAAAATTTGACAGTGAGAATAATTAGACAACCAGGTATAAAATGGTTATAGGAAAAGAACGAACCAACTGGTACAAAGACCATCCATCGGCTTGTACTTGCGCAAATTGCGAAGAAAGAAGGAAATCTCAACTACGATTTGATGATTCGGCTAAGGGCAAGAAGATAGGACGTAACGAAAAATGTCCCTGTGGGAGTGGTAAGAAATACAAGAAATGCCATAGCGATTAAGGCAAATTATAAATTATTGTACCGGAGAGATGATAGTATGAAACTAGGCGTGATTTCCCAAAACTTAATGCAATTCGATTTCGAAGAAGGATTGCAATATGCACAAGCCCTAGGGTTTCAGGCAGTAGAAGTCGGTATAGCGGGCTTGTGGGGAAGAAAATTCTGCGAAATCGATAAACTTTTATCTCAAAAAGGTGAACTTGAAAGATGGCAAGACACCTTCAAAAAACACAGTCTAGAGATAAGTGCCATGGGTGCCCACGGGGCACCCCTTATGCCTGACAAAAATATATCTACCCAATATGCACTAGAGTTTCGAAAAGCGTGCAAATTCATGGAATTAGCTGGTATAAACCGAATGACCCTTTTATCCGGTTTGCCGGAAGGAGCAGAGGGAGATAAGTCCCCGAATTGGGTAACTTTCGCGGAGTGGCCATACTTGAGAGATACACTAGAATGGCAATGGGAAAAGAGACTAATACCTTACTGGAAAGAACATGGCAAAATTGCTAAAGACCATGGAGTGACACTATGTTTTGAAATGCACGGTGGAGACATGATCCATAATCCCGGCTCTCTAAAAAGACTACGTGAGGAAATAGGTGATGTTGTGGCGTGTAATTTCGACATATCTCACATGTGGTACCAGGCAATAGATCCGATAGAGGCAGTCCGTGAATTAGGATCTTTGATACAGCACGTCCATGCGAAAGACACCATCATTCATAAACATAACTCACGTATCCAAGGCCTGATGGACCCTGGAACTACCGAACAGCCCGAAACTCGTTCTTGGACTTACACACTCGCTGGTTGGGGCCATGGTGCGGTCACTTGGCGTGAATTCATAACTACTTTACGACTAACAGGATATGACCACGTTATATCAGTGGAAATGGAATCTGAATACATAGACGTCGACGAAGGCCTTAAAAAGTCGGTTGAATTCCTAAAACCAATAGTACTAGAAAAACCTCCTGGTGCTAAATGGTGGGAAATAGCCGGTATGGAAAGAGCTGGAGGCCTAGACCAAAATGTCAATGGAGATTAGATATGTCTGTGAATCTTGAATGGGTTGCACTTGCATGCTTCAGGATATGGGAAAATGATGGCCCAGTAATCGTTACAGACCCTTACGAACCCTGGTCACTAGAACTGACAAAAGAAGAGGATATCAACATCCGCCTTGAGGGAGACATAGTGACATGTAGTTCTCTAACTGATGTAGCTCATTCAAACTATAAGTTAGTGGATGGGAATCCAGAAGTAATTAATGCACTCGATGTATCTCGTAGCGATGAAAGTCCACTCATCTATAACGAACCACTGATAGCTGTGGAAGCAAGGGAATCAGACAGACATCCGGACGGACCCGATGCCAACGCTCTCTACTCTTTCAAAGTGGGAGGTTTATGGTTCTTACACATGGGAGATGTTGGATTTGGACTAAGTAACGATAGAATCTCCCTATTCAAAAACCGATGCGACATACTCTTAGCGCTGACAGGTGAAGCATTAACATTGCCATTGCACGAACTGGATCCAATGATTGAATATCTAGATCCAACATGGATAGTACCAATGCACTACAATCTCGCACCCGTATCGGGATCTGGACCCGGGGAAATGACAAAAGTGGAAAAATTTATAGAACGTCGTTCAAATGACCCCGTGATATACGCTGGAACCAATACTGTGAGTTTCCCAATGACAGAATCGCAAACAAGTAGACCTACCATAGTCATACTTGAACCTTCAGGATACGTACCCACCACGAAATAATCAAACTGTCAAATTCTTTTCCAAGGACCGCTAGGAGGGGATCTGTCTAAACGTTCAAGTACATCTTGAGATATTTCGTTGGACCTAGCAAAGATTTCTTGCTCATCAACTCTGGTAGAACATGCACCTTTAACTATAATTTGACCATCTACTATCACAGTATCAACACTCCTAGACCGACTTGAGAATATCACCGATCGTATTGGGTCAAGCTCTGGAAATGATTCTGGCAAGTCCGACTTTCTAATAACTAAATCAGCCTTTTTCCCAACTTCCAGTGAACCCAAAGTATCCGACATACCTATAGCTTTAGCACCGTTTATCGTAGCCATTTCAAAAACATCTTCAGCAACTAAAGCGTCAGATTGCTCAGTTTTCTCTCGAGCAGTTAAAAGAGCTATGAATGCCTGTTCACCAACGTCGAAAGAACTAGTCCAATTAGCAGAATCGCATCCCAACGCTATGTTCTGACCCTGTTTATAAAGCTCGAGATGCTTCCCCTGTATAGAACCCCCAACCCCGTACAGCATCGACGCAATAGGACACCATGAAATTGACATACCGCTATCAATTACCGGTCGCATTTCATCATCCCTAACAATATTCACATGAGAGAACGTACAGTTCTCACCAAGTACCCCTATATCAAAATAATGTACTAAAGGATGTCGACCCAAACGAAGATCATCGTTTTCAGCATCACCCCGCCAGTATGATTGGTGCATATTAAAAATCACGCCATGTTCGTCAGCCATTGATTTTGCCGCCAATAGAAGCTCATCTGAAGCTGAACCCATACCACTGATAGTAACTACACCACGCACTAAACTATCAGGATTTGTGTTACGACCTAACTCCAAACCCATATTACTGACTGCTTCATCTAGAGAAGCTGGCGTGGAAACCGGATTATCAGGACTAATATCTTTGACAAAAGGACCACCTAGCATACCCCGTATACCAATTTCCTCTATACATTGAGCTGCCAAATCCCCCTGGCTAACGCCACCCGCTTCAAGAAAACAGGTAGTGCCATTTCGTGCCATTTCGAGAGCAGCCAACTTTATACTAGCCTCCGCTATATCATCGGAATCCTGAACTGCTTCAGTTAACCCCTGACCTAGCAAAGATCCATACTCCCCATGGATAGGTAATGCACCTGTATCCCACCCTACCCCATCTTCGTTGGCCCACCTTATATTGTGATAGAGCAAATGAATATGTGTATCAATAAAACCAGGATGCACCAACGCCCCGTGAGCATCAATAACAGTTTCTGCACTCACTTCAGGAGATATATCTTGGATCAACCCTACTTCAGTAATAACACCATTTTTTATGCCTATGTATCCATCATTTATAACTCTTCTCTGAGAATCCATAGTGACCACATAAGCATTTTTTACTAATAAATCAATATCGCTAACCTTCATACAATTCCCCCTTATAAGATAGAACTGTTATTTCTTTTGTACTTATACAGAAAATCTGCGTAGAATTCCATCTATGATTCTTACAAGAATCAACTAATTAAATGATACTACCTGATCGATAACGTTGAATATCAATACCTAACTGACATATAGTAAAGTTTGTAGATTTTCAAGATTATTTTAATCCATGACTACAAATAAGGAGTATCCATGTCAAAATCCGAATGGAAGCAACAATTATCTGGAATATCAGCTTCACTTCCGACATTTAACGATCAAAATCACAACCTCGAACTGGATAAAACAAAGCTACATATATCCTGGCTGCTAAAAAACGGGATTTCTGCAGACAATTCTATTCTCTTTATCGCAGGAGGACTTGGTGAAGGATATTTCCTAGACGACTTTGAGTGGGAATCAATGGCAAACGCATTGGCAGAAACTGTAAATAACAGGGTTCCTACAGGCATAGGCATATTCGAATTAAGCGCCAGAAGAGCCGCCAGAAAAGCATCATATGCAGCAGATCTTGGTATAAATTTTATACAGTGTGCTCCACCAAGGTATATGCAACCAACAGAAGATGAAATATTTGGACACTACAAACATATCAGTGATAATGTCGAAATAGGCATAATGGCTTATAACACACCCTGGGCAATGCCGGGTGGATACAATTTTTCTGCCCGTTTGATCGAGAGATTTTTAGAGATAGACAATTTTGTAGGAATAAAATGGTCTACAACTCGAGTCCAACATTACATTGACATGATCAGACTTTTCAGTAAAGAGTTGAATTTCATTAGTAATGGAAGCATCATGTCAATTGGGTACAAGGTTGGCGCGACTGGTTTTACTGACTTTTTAGTTAATGTTGCACCTAGGCTTTCTCTTTATAAATTGCAGCTAATAAGAGAACGTAGATTCGATGAATTTGACGAACTAGAATTAAAGCTGAATATCGACCCTGTCCTTAAATTGGAAAAAGAAAAAGGTCCTAACCGAGCACAACGCATTGACGGTATGGGGGAAGGACCTTCAGCACGACTGAGATTAAAGTCACTGGGAATGGATACAGGGCCACATTTCCCGGCACAATCAAGTTACCCACAAGAAGTGATTGACGAAACCAATACGATAGTAAAGTCTAGTGGCATACTCGATTGGGTGGATTGGAACGATGAGCTTTTCAAGTAATCGAATGGCTTGATGGTTTAAATAGGAATAAACGAATGTCATACAAAGAAATCTGTAATATGACTGCTGTAGATATGGCAGATAAGATCCGAACAAAACAAATATCAGCCCGAGAAGTGATGGAAGCCCACCTTACTCAAATTGAAAATGTAAATCCAAGAGTTAATGCCATAGTAACTCTACACCCTGAATTAGGACTAAAAGGAGCTGATGCAGCCGATAAAGCTATTTCGAAAAATGAGTCAGTTGGAATCCTCCATGGGCTCCCCACAGCACACAAGGATCTGGCACCAACGAAAGGAATTCGAACAACTTTCGGATCTAAATTATTTAAAGACAACATACCTGACCACAACGCTCTGATAGTAGACAGAATGCAAGCCAGTGGAGCCGTAACCATAGGTAAAACCAATACTCCGGAATTTGGAGCAGGATCACAAACATACAACGAAGTATTCGGGAAAACGCTGAATCCATACGACACTACTCGTACTTGCGGGGGAAGTAGTGGAGGAGCAGCAGTATCATTAGCGACTAGAATGCTCCCCATAGCAGACGGTAGCGATACTGGTGGATCCTTGAGAAACCCTGCAGGATACTGCAATGTAGTCGGATTCCGAACTTCACCTGGTAGAGTTCCAATGTATCCCGAAAAAATTTCGTGGTCTCCCCTGTCAGTCCATGGTCCTATGGCAAGAAACGTAGAAGATTGCGCTCTGTTCCTCACTGCAATTGCAGGACCAGATTTACGTGTGCCAATTTCAATTAGTGAACCTGGAGATAAATTTCTTGAGCCATTGAAACGTGACTTCAATGGGGTAAGAATAGCGTGGAGTCGAGATTTGGGAGGACTTCCAGTAGATCCCAGAACATCCGCTGTGATCGAGTCTCAGCGCGTAACATTTAATAATATCGGATGTGATATTGAAGATGTAGACCCCGACCTTACACACGCTGACGAGACATTTTTGACATGGAGAGGCTGGGCTAGAGAACTTAGCCAAAAAGACTTACTAAAAAATCATCGTAACGAACTTAAAGAAACCTTGGTATGGGATATAGAAAGAGGTGTAGAACTTAGTGGTCCGGACATCGGTGAAGCAGAAATTAAACGAACTGAATTGTTCTTAAACATGAACGATTTCATGAACAAATACGAGTTCATAATCTGTCCGGTTAGCCAAGTTCCACCATTTGATGTAAATCAGTATTGGATAGAAGAAATCAACGAGATTAAGATGAAAAATTTCATCGAATGGATGAAGTCTTGCTACTACATATCAGCTACAGGCCATCCTGCCATATCTGTCCCGTGCGGATTCACACCAGAGGGATTACCAGTAGGGGTACAAATAGTTGGAAGATACAGGGATGAACTAGGAGTGCTACAACTCGCGAAAGCATTTGAGGATGCTACCGGATTTTGGAAAAAGCTTCCACCAGTATGTGACTAGCTACCGTTATTGACCTCTTTGCACTACTTATGAATAAACCTTAATATGTTCCTGAAGTCCTTTAAGACCCCCACCTCACTAAAAACAAAACTTTGACATCGAATCAATATCAACTATAGACTCAACTCCAATGAGTTATCTTGGCAGGGGGGGCAAATGGCAGAACACAGAAAAGTTTATTTAAACGGAGAATTCGTTTCTGAACAGGACGCTCGCATATCTATTTTTGATTCGGCCGTGATGTTCGGAGATATGGTTTTTGAAATGACTAGGGTGTACAACCATGAACCATTTCGTCTGAGACATCACCTAGAACGTCTTTATGCAAGCCTTAAAGTAACTGAAATTGATCCAGAAATGTCAATAGATGAAATGGAGGAGGCAACTCTTAAAACCATAGAGGTTAATAAGGAATGCTTTCCTAAAGGCTTAGATTTTCAGATCATGCATAATGTTTCCAGAGGTCCACTCCCAAACTATGTGAGACTCTTCCCTAACGGCATTAAACCTACAGTAACTATAAATTGCTGGCCTTTAATATGGCACCTTGGTCCTCATGCACATGAGTACGAAACGGGAATACATCTAGTTATCACGCCTCAGCAATCTGTGCCGGCACGTTTCCTTGACCCTAAGGTGAAAAACAGAAGTCGTCTGTACTACCAGATAGCTAACTTACAAGCTGAAAAATTCGAAAAAAATGCTTCTGCATTGTTAACGGATGAAAATGGATTTATCACCGAAGGCACTGGAAATAATTTCTTCCTGATTAAAGATGGAGAATTATTCACACCTGAAGGACGAAACATACTACGAGGAGTTACCAGAGGAGCAGTGATAGAACTTGCGGATGAACTCGGTATTCCCTGCCATGAAACCAATCTCGAGCCTTATGATCTTGCGAATGCGGATGAAGCGTTTATAACCAGCACAACAATTGCAATAATGCCGGCGACGAAATTCAACGGTATGGAGATTGGAGATGGTAAAGTAGGACCGATGGTTAAATCCCTCACCGACGCATTCAGCGAAATGGTTGGAGTAGACATCGTGGCTCAAGCAAAAGAATACATGGAAGAAGCTGGGGTATCAATCTAAGAAAATATAAACGATTGGAGTAACCATTGAATCAAAGTTCGCTTCCAACAGCTGTCCTAGGACGTACAGGACTTAAAGTTACTAGATTAGGGTATGGGTCAGGCCATAGAAAACCTATGGATAACAATCAACGTAACAATATCCTGAACGCTGTTTTGGACTCCGGAATAAACCTTATAGATACTGCTATATCATACGGCAACAGTGAAGAACTAATAGCTAAATTTATAGGTCACAGACGATCAGAATATTACATAGCCACTAAAGGTCACACCTGGAACCGGAAAGGCATAACAGAAAGTCTACACGATAGCCTACGAAGACTCGGAACTGAATATGTGGATATCTTGCAACTACATGGCCCTAGTGTAATTGAATGTGAAAATGGTGAATTGGTGCAGGCATTGAACGAAATGCGTAAACAAGGAAAAGTTAGATGGATTGGTATTTCAACCAATTTACCACATATACGAACTTTCATAGATTGGAACGTATTTGATATATTCCAAATTCCATACTCAGCCCTGGAACGAAATCATGAAAATTTAATTAGTAAAGCGGCCAACGCTGGAGCAGGAATTCTAATTCGTGGAGGTGTCGCTCTTGGCGAACCTGGCATAGGTACTGGTAACACGGACCAATGGGCTAACTTTGAAAAAGCAGGATTAGACGAATTACTAGAACCCGAAGAAACACGTACGGCCTGGATGGTGCGATTCACTCTCTCTCACCCGGATACTCATACAAACATCGTAGGTACAACCAACACAGAACACCTAAACGAAAATGTTGCATCGATTATGAAAGGACCCTTATCTCAAGATGTCTACAAAGAAGCCTGCCAACGTCTAGATTCTATCGATATAAGTTCAGATAAATAGCCGGTATAAATGTCTCCGAATCTAGTGTAAGTGATTTATACCAAACTCCACTTCACCAGAACATTTAGGGTCCTACTACCTCTAACCCTATCTCTACCAGCGGTTCCATCATCTGACGAATTCTAGGACGGTCACTATCAACTAATACTCTTCGTGGTTTAAATGACACACTGAAGCCACTTACGTAAGATATCTGCTCTTTAGTCTCTGGTCGTTCCGCAAAAACAAAAGTGAACATACGCCTGCCTTCACCGCCATTAAAGGAAGCATGAAACAGACTCTGGTGGAAAAATATTACATCGCCTGGTGATGTTTCAAGAGGATACCCGGGGATCTCTGATTGACTAACTCCAAAGTTATCATTGTCACGATTCTGAAGACTCAGCAAACTAGAATGTAAAGGTTCTTTATGAGAGCCCGGTATGACCCTAAGACATCCATCATCCTTTGATAACTTATCCAAATAGAAAATAACCTTGATCTGCCTATATCCTAATCTCACAGCTTCACCACCTTTGTCCGGATGCCACAACGTATCACCGGTGTAGTGATTCCCATCTGAACCCTCCCATACAAATCCAGAACCCAATAACTGCTCAATCGGCTTATATATACGATCATCATCAGCGAGGCTAGTTAAAATTGGCTCTTTTTCTGCGAAAGGCTCCAGGCTTTGTCTTTCCCCTCTGTACTCTTTCCTTCCACGATCTTGAACCATTATTGTTTCGAATCCATCTTCAATTGACTTCATTTCCCCTTGAGAAAATAGCCCTCTCATCAATATGAACCCGAAGGTGTCAAATTGCGCAATCTGTTCGCTCGTAAGCACTAGATTCTCTCCTTTATGTAATAGGTACAAAGCAATATTTATGCGACCAATAGTAATATTATTACCGGAATAACATGCAAGATCTAGCCAAGTATTCAATACTTTTAATAAATAAATACGTGTGAAATTTAATACAGCACTGACTAAAAGTACAATAACAAGTGAATATTTGGCATGTTACGCTCTAATTATATCTTTACACTCCACTACCAATATTAGACCATTATTAAAGGCTTGATAAATCTAACTATGCTGTTTTGTTTCGTTAACAAGACTGGCTTAAAACAAAGGATTTTCAGTTTGGACCTATTCGTGTCTCCTGCTGAAATTAGAAACATCGCCATAATTGCTCATGTAGACCATGGCAAGACAACCTTAGTCGATGCTCTTCTAAAACAGTGCCAAATCTTTGATACACACCAGAAGATTGGAACTCTTATCATGGACTCCAATCCACTGGAACAAGAGCGAGGAATAACTATACTGGCAAAAAACACAGCAGTAACTTATAAGGGTACAAAAATCAACATCATTGACACCCCAGGGCATTCCGATTTCAGTGGAGAAGTAGAACGTATCATGAACATGGCTGACGGATGCCTTCTACTAGTTGATGCAATTGATGGCCCAATGCCACAAAGTCGTTTCGTCCTACAGCAGGCTCTTATACACGACGTGTCGCCAATGGTGATAATTAACAAAATTGACCGCTCTCAAGCCAGGGTCTCAGAAGTAGTAGAGTTGGTACAAGACCTATTCCTTGAAGTCGCAACAAAAGACGAACAATTAGACTTCCCTACACTATTCGCATCTGCAAAAGATGGGTATGTAGTCAAAGATCTAGACGATACCAAAAAAGACATGGAGCCACTTTTACAGGCAATGATAGAAAATGTGCCTCCTCCGACAGGTGATCCTAAAAAACCGTTCCAAATGTTAGTCACAGCATTGGATTACGATAATTATTTGGGTCAAATAGCTATCGGTCGCGTATCTCGCGGAACGGCTACTAGTAAGACTATGGTGGACCGGATACGAGAAGGCTCTGAATCACTATCTCAGAATTTGGAGAAGGTATTTGTATTTCATGGATTAGAACGTACGGAGGTACAGAATGCGCCGGCCGGAGAGATAGTAGCGATTTGTGGAATAAATGACATATCTATAGGAGACACGATAGCCGATAGCAAATGTCCTGAAGCTCTTCCAGCTATAACAATAGATGAACCTACCGTAAAAATGACTTTCGGTGTAAATACATCACCTTTCATGGGTAAAGACGGCACACATTCTACTTCACGAACCCTGCACGAACGGCTCCTTCGTGAACTTAGAACTAATGTCAGCTTAAGAGTAGAACAAACTGATACCCCTGATGAATTTCTCGTATCAGGGAGAGGTGAATTACACCTGACTATACTAGTTGAGACTATGAGACGAGAGGGCTATGAATTTCAAGTTTCAAAGCCAGAACCCGTAACCAAAACAATCGATGCTATTACATACGAACCTTATGAATATTTGACCATAGACACTCAAGAGGAATACATCGGAGTATTGACTGAAAATCTATCAGGACGCCTGGCATCACTATCTAATATAGTAAACGACGGTACAGGCAATGTCAGATTAGAATATGAAATACCAACAAGGGGTCTAATCGGGTTCAGATCAGCCCTTCTGAGAGATACGCGTGGTACCGGAGTAGCAAACAGGATTTTCTCAGGGCATAAACCTATGTCCGGAAATATAACATCTTCAATACACGGTGCGCTGGTAGCTTCAGAACGTGGCTCGGCTATCACGTATGGGCTAATAAATGCACAGGAAAGAGGTAAGACTTTCGTAGATCCCGGAACCCCAGTGTACGAAGGTATGGTAGTAGGCGTGCACCCCAAGGATCAGGACATAGTCATAAATGTGTGCAAGGAAAAAAAACTTACAAACATGCGGTCATCAACTGCAGATATTTCAAAGCGATTGAGCCCTTCAGTAAAAATGAGCATTGAAGATGCCTTAGATTTTATATCTGAAGATGAACTTTTAGAAGTTACCCCCTTGAATTACAGACTTAGGAAAAAGGTGTTGTCCGGCGGAGCGCGGTATAGACATAACCGAGATATTTCGAAAGGAAAAACTGAAAATAATCGCTAGAATATTCTCACAATAGTCTATCAAGTATTATTAACTACTAAAGAAGTATCTTGAAACACTATTTATATTACCAACTGAAACGCCATGATACCGCTAACTAAGCCACTTCGGCGCTGGACTTCTGACGTAAACAGATCTGAATTGGCATTCCTCGTAACAATTACAGCTGGTCACCTAGTCATACACTGGTACACCAACCTACTATCACTGTCTCTTCCTTTTATAAAAGAAGATCTGATGTTGACCAATATTCAAGTTGGAAGCATTGTGACAGTACAGATGGGGGTGAATGGATTTTTCTACATAGTCTCAGGTTTTCTGGCAGATTCCTTCAGCCGCAGAGGAGCAATTATAGTTGCCAGTGCCGTATTAAGCTATGGCATCGCCTTTTTTATCATCGGTTTGTCTCCATCATACACATGGACTCTAGTAGGAGCAGGCATGGTAGGTCTAGGAACAGCACTGTGGCATCCTGCAGCGATGCGAGCACTATCGCTGCAATTTTCAAGTCGCAGAGGAGTTGCTCTTTCAATACACGGAGTTGGAGCAAGTATGGGAGATGCGATTGGTCCAGTAGTGGTAGGAGCAATCATACTAACTTTCAGCTGGAAAATTGTCCTTGAATTACACCTTATCCCCGCAATCATTGTTGCAGTAATTTTATGGCGTGGATTACCGCTGATGAAAAAGATTGACGATGGTAAAACTACGCTAAAATCATATACCTCAGGCATCTGGGAAATGTTTCAGGACAGCCAAGTACTGACTATTATGTTGTCTAATACATTAATTAAAATGGGACAACTTAGCATACTCGCCTTCTTCCCGATATATATCAAGGAATCTTTAGGGTATTCTGCTTTTGCTCTGGGTATATACCTGTCACTGCTTTACCTAATGGGAATTGTTTCTCAACCAGTAATGGGAATACTATCCGATCAGATAGGCCGTAAATCGATATTGGTTCCAAGTTATGCGATGATGGGCATTCTGTACGCTGGAATCGTAATCGCGCCTACGGGTGCTCTCCTAGGGATAATAGTAGGCATGCTCGGAATGTTTTTTTATCCTATTCTTAACATGACCCAGACCGCCATAATGGACGTGGCGCCCAAGCAGGTTCAGGCTAGCACTATGGGAGTGATGGGACTATTAAGCCAACCTGTAATTCTCGGATCTCCTATTTTAGCTGGATATCTAGTAACTAATTCGGGAATTGAAAGTGCTTTCTGGTACGCTGCCATCACAGCCTTAGCCGCTTCAGTCGTTTTATTACCTATCAGATTTCGAAAAACTATTTGACAGGAGAACAGATAATGAAGCAGAAAAATGTCCTACGAAAGTTACTTAATGAAGGGAAACCAACCTTTGGCATGAGAGTGCTTTCAATATGGCCCGGATTGGTGGAAGTAATAGGACATAGCGGAGTAATCGATTATGTAGAATTTCAAGGAGACTACGCGCCATATGATCTATACACCCTGGAAAATTTCGGTAGAGCAGTAGATCTATTTGATGATATGTCAGCAATGATGAAAATCGAACAACAGCCGAGAACGTTCCTAGCAATAAGGGCGATTGGATCTGGTATACAGAACCTGATCTTCGCAGACATACGTACTCCTGAAGATGCGGCAGAAGTCGTAGCATCATCGAGGGCAGAAACTCCAGAAACCGGAGGAATAGCAGGAGTGGGTATGCGGCGAGATGTAGGATACGTGGTTCACCCAGGATCACCTGAATACGTGGAATCTCTGGAACAGGGAATTGTGGCACTGACTATTGAAAAACGCTCTGCTATAGAAAGACTGGAGGAGGTACTTTCGGTAAAAGGTGTGGATATGGTCCAGTTTGGGAAAGCTGATTACTCAATGAGTATAGGTTCTCCTGGCGAATGGGAAAGTGCCAAAGTGAAAGATGCCGAAAGTCAAATGATACAAACAGCACTTAGAATGGGGATAACACCTCGGGTAGAAATTCAAAAATTTGAGCAAGCACAGTATTACATGGATATGGGTGTAAAGGATTTCTGCCTTGGAACCGATGTAGAAGTGATATTTGATTACTGCCGTGATCAGGTAGAAAAACTTGCAAATTTACTGGGAAGATAATACCTGTATCTTCATTTTTTGCTTGTTTGAATGATAGTATAAGCAACGGCGTTATAATTAAATAATTAAGAAGGATAACCATACAACCGTTTGTCGGTATTTGGATGTTCTGTACCGCCGAAAAATATGTTTGTAAACAGGAAAGAGGAGTCATGGATAGAGAACAGACACGTAAACTGCTTCAAGGGCCCTTTGCAACTGTAGCTACACCATTTGACTATAATTTCAGGGTAGATTATGGAAGGATGTACGAGGTTACTCAATGGTGGATAGACATGGGCTTGGTTAACGGCAAATCAGTCATTAAAGTCGGCGCCGCAATGGGAGAAGGACCTCAATTACGGGACTCCGAATGGCCGACACTTCTTCATACAGTGGTACAAGCCGCTCAAGGAAGGGTGCCAGTCATGGGAGCTATATCCTACAAAGATACTGTGAGGGCTATTGAAGATGCAAAAATTGCTCAAGATCTAGGAATTATTGCTAATCAGGTTACGACTCCAGCGCTCAATAGTCCAACGGAAGATGACAACCTTAGATTTTTTGAAGACCTATCTAACGCCACAGACATTGGGATAATGATATACAACACCCATGGAATGGCTGGTGGTTCCGTTTCAGTAGATGGATTCCGAAAAATGGTTGATTTTGAAAATGTAGTTGCGATCAAGTGGAGTCCTCCACCTGAAGACAGAAAGGTTCCCGGAAAATTTGAAGAGGTGTTTGAACTCAATGATGTGTTCAACATTATTGTGAACTGCTGTCACGGACCAATAGAAGGTCATAAGAATGGTGGTAGAGGTCACATTAACCACACAGCAGAAATATATCCCCCGCATGAATTACACGTATGGGACTTGATGGAAAATGGGGAATATGAAGAAGCCGAAAAACTCTGGTACCAGGTAGAGGGTGGATTGGAAAATTGGTGGGCAAGTAGAAATCTTGATGATTCTGGTGGACAGGCCAGATTTAAGAAGGCAATGATGGCGGCAATGGGACACCCTGTAGGGTCATCAAGGCCTCCATCTCAACCAGTAAGTGAAAATGACATCAGTAGCTTAAAAGAACTGATGAAGTCTTTCGGTTGGCCCGTATAAGGCTCAAAACTTTTAAGTGTTGATACCAGAAGGCCATCTGCAGCATGCTGCAGATGGCCTGACTTTAGAAATGTATATCCTAACCTAAGTGAGCAAATCCCTAACCTCAGGATGTGAAGATAGGATGCCTCGTATAATATCTACATCTGATTGATTAACTGGCGTACGTGGAGGCCTAAGAGTACCTCCTGACCTACCTAGCATTTCAAGAGCAATCTTTATACCGCTTATCCCACCATTCTTAACCTGACGTATCTTCAATATCGGTTCAATATCACGTTTAAACACTTTCATCATTTTATCTTCATCACCGTCTATACCACACTTCCAAAAATCATAAGAGGCCTTAGGTACTAATGATGAAACTGCTGTCGTGTACGCACTACAACCATGCGGGAATGACCGAATGGCATTATCTTCATTCTCTGCTAACCAAACGTACCTATCTGGAACCAGAGAATTAACCCTATTCCCTATATCATTGTTTGCAGGTAGAAAACCTACTACATTCTTTAACACCGCCACCTTCTCCAAAATTGTCGACCATATCTTACTATCAGACATTGGGAAAACAATTATTCCTATACTTACAGTTTCTGACAACTCTTTAATGTATGAATAAACCATTTCCTCCTTGACATGATCTTGATTTGGACGAAAAGGGGAAAATACTATTAAGGAATCGGCTCCAGCTTCTTCAGCATTACGGGCCATACGTTTCTGCATTCCATAACCCCCAACAACTCCAGCATTAACGTGGATTTTCCCTTGAGCCCCATCAACAGCTGCAGAAACACAGTCCTTATGCTCCTCTAAATCCAAGGTGTCACCTTCACCATAAACTGCGCCAACAGTAATAATCATGTCCTGATGAAAATCATCTGCGTGAAACGCGACATTATTCCTCATTCCATCTAGATCAAGACTAAAATCAGACAAAAACGGCGTGGGCATATAATTATGTACACCGGCAATAGACTGCCTCAAAGCGACTAAATCAGTCACATTAATAACCTCGAGATTAATTATTTGAATGAGTATATACCATTAAATTAGGATATACTGGCCAACGCAAATAATGAATAGGTCAGTAAAGGAGATCGAAATTGGACCGTAACGAGTTAAAAGATATGATCCAGGGAACACCAGCGCCTATACCCACTGCATTCGATAATGACTATAAGCTTGACCTATCAAGAATGTCCGATATGACTCAATGGTGGGTCGAACAGGGTTTAGGCACAAAAACAACTGCTTTTAAAGTAGCATCTGCCGTAGGATCCGGTCCTGATCTCAGTGACGATGAATGGCCACACCTACTTCGCACAGTTGTAAATTCCGCTGGTCCCGATGCCACGGTCCTATGTGCCCTTAAATCAAAAGACACTATGCATACTATAGAAGATGCAAAAAAAGCCCAAGACCTAGGAGCAGTAGGACTTCAAATAGACTTACCATTTTTCCATCATATGGATCAAGACGGTAACATTCGCCATTTCAGTGCTATATCAGATGCAATAGACATAGGAATAATGATTTATAACACCTGGTGGTTTTGCTTTTCTCCTGAAAACGAATATGTAACAGCAGAAACAATGCTGCGAATGAAGGATCTGGAACGATTAGTTGCAATTAAATGGAGCGTGCCACCCGGGGAAGATTTCCACGAGATGAGCAAATTTTCCAATATTTTCAATGTTATAGACAATTACGGAGATTACGTAGGAACTTTCAAGAATGGTGGACATGGATATATCAGTGAATTTGTATGTGCTTACCCCAAATACGACATCGAATTGCTACAGCTTTTAAAATCAGGTAATTATGACCGCGCAGAAAAAATGATCACAAGAACAAAGGATGTATTTGACAGGGCAGGCACACGAAGTTCCAGAATACTTTTGGAAGCCATGGGACACCCCATGGGC
>CEUS01007820.1_pt1 | contig 16633 bp, 11 predicted proteins | sample 427031 | NCBI WGS metagenome assembly CEUS01 (sample SAMEA2622837, study PRJEB7988) | marine metagenome | biome: marine biome (ENVO:00000447); feature: marine epipelagic mixed layer (ENVO:xxxxxxxxx); material: "saline water (ENVO:00002010), including plankton (ENVO:xxxxxxxx)" | depth 140 m | reverse complement strand
ATCACCCACAAAAGAGCAATAAGTCGGCGAGTTGAAGAACCTGCCGATCCTGCCGTTATAGTTGATCCCCTTGGGCTGTCCCATATCATTCACAAGAACCGAATTGTGAGCCTGAGTCGTCCTGCTCCATCCAACATGGTAGGTGTCGCCGGAATACGTGTAATAACCTGCATCACAGGCCATGATCTCCCCGCCTGCGTGAAGGACGAATCCGTTTTGATCCGAATGCGCGTGACTGTGTCCTCCCCAGGGGCTGCTCCTAAAAAAAATGCGGTTGCTCCTGTGATCGTACATCCGATCGAACGCGGCCAGTTGGCCCACCTCCGGAAAGACCCGCGCACTCGCGATGTCCACAGGTGGCTTCCCCTCGACCCCACTCCCCGAGAGGTACCACATCGGGAGGTGAACCGGATTGCACACACGCGTGTCACTCCACCACTTGACATAGCGATTGTCTGTCATCGAAGCCAGGAAAGATGTGATATAGGTGTCTGCATCACTTCCCAGGTTGGAATCGATCAGCGAATAACAATCTCCCCAGTGATTCCACCAATAGTTCATGGACATGCAATACATCCAGAAGACGCCCGTGTTCTGCCAGCGCGGCTCACGGAACAGATCGAGTCCTGTGGCTGTCTTCAGGGCTGCCAGCCCTTCGAGCATAAACTGTACTTTGTGTCCATATTTCTGACCTTCGGTATATCCACCGTCGTTGTTGCCCCAGGCGACTCTGTTCACATATTGTCGAATCAAATAGTCCGCCCATTTCGCCCCTTTTTCCGTATCTGTAGCAAATGCCATCACTGTGGTCAACAAGGCATGCATGCACTGCTGTCCGTGTGAATTCTGGTAATTCAGGTGGATCTCCATCCTGTCGTGAATCCACTGGTAAGCTGCCTCACAATGGTACTCGAGATGGCCCAGGATGGCACCTTTTTCACCCTCACTCAAGACGTGAAAAAGCCGGTCGAATGCCAGTGCAACTCCCTTCAGGCCATATTCGTAACAATAAACGACCGTGTCGTGCTGACCTCGATCCTCCAGATGATAGTCCACTCTGAACGGTATGACGAACTTCAACCAGCGCCTGGCGGCATCGGCATACCGGGAATCCTCTGAGATCAGATAGGCGAAAGACAGCGCATTCACCCTGGTGGCCGCGGCATTGAGGTCTCTCACGCTGAATCCTCTCAGCGACATCGGCCTGCCCGCATCTACGTAGAAGACGTGCCCTCGGTCCTCGCCGACGTCACCAGGCATCGTGACCAGATCCAGTTCGGGCAGCTCCTGGTCCAAATATCCCTCGACCTGATGTTCCAAGTACTTCCAGGCCTCTCTTGCGGAACCATCCTTCTGAGCTCGGAAAGCATCCAACGTATCAGGTGTAACGAACACCCTGGGGTGATCGGGCATCTCCGACACGACATCCTCGGCTACCGGCAGCGGAATAGATTCCGGGGTGATCCAAAAGGTCGAAATTGAACTGGGTGTAGAGAGGGTACCATCCGAGGCAACTGCAGTATAACGCCAGTACCATTCACCTTCAGCAAGCACCTGATCGCCATTGTGATAGGATCTGTCGATACCCGACCACTGGATCACGTCTCCGCTGAAGTCTCCGGACTGACTCAACTCAACCGTGTACGTAGCAGCCCGGTCGTCCACACGCCAGATCATGGCAGGAGGATTCTTGATCGCAACAGACCCCTCGGGCGGAGATAGGGGCGGGTGTCCATCGGGTTGTGGTGAGGTCTCCAAATCGAAAGTTGAATCTGTCATCAGGGGTCTCGTTGATTGAGTATGTGAAATCGATATATGGATTTGAGCTCTAGATCTTTGGTACCGGGCGACCCAGCGGGTCGCCCCTACAGCGATTGGGTAGAGGCAAAGGTGTGCCCGAAATCACTTCTTCAGATCTACAAGGACCTGGGGGGCGCCACGCATGGGGGAACAGATGGACTTGCCGACACCGCGGTGGAGTTTCACGCGTTTGGACCTAGTGGTAGCGATTCCTGCCTTGAGTACATTCAGGAATTTCTTCTCGCCCGAGAACTGGTAGGCAGTAGCGACACCCTTGAGAATTCGCATGTCCGCGGTTCCTCCTACGGAAGACTCGGGACAGGAGGTGTAGCGGAATGTCTTCGTTTCCGGTACCCACATCTCATCGATACAGTAGGCCGCTGCGTTCACAATGGCATCGGCTACCCGTTTTTCACCGGTAGCCTCGTAGAATCGCTTGAGACCCACCATCAGGATTCCGACCATGAATCCTGCATTGCCCGTGTGGCGTGGCGGGTTACAGTGACAATGTCCCGGAACCATCAACCTGTCCCATCCACCGGTATCCCGCTGGCGTTCCAGCACACGGTCCACAATGATCCTCGCAGCGTTCAGATAGACCCTTCTTCCCGTGGCTTTGAAGGCTGCCGATAGATGTATCAGATGCCAACCGCTGTTGCGACAATTGGTGAAATCATAATGATTTAGCATGTCGCCTACGAGCAAATCGCTGGCGCCCATTGCCCCCTGCAGAGCCCTGTCGTCTCCGGTCAAAAGATGGTAGAGAAACAACCCCTCAACCCAGGTATGCGAAACACTTGACCTGCCGCCAAACATCGCCCTTTCGCGGTATCCATCGGGATAATATTCGCCCACGTGTCCAACGGAATGGATATACTGTGATCCCGCCGCATCCCCGTTGTGGTGACACGTGTCCACGTCGACAAGATGCCGAACGGCCTCTTCCGCCCAGGTATAGAAATCGGGATGTCCTCCTCTCAGGAATTCCTGAAGGAAGCACCATGGAGTATCATACTCCATATTACCCCAGTTGTAGGTCCGCTCACCAAACCAGTCCCCGTAATTCAACATTCCATACGCTCTGGACATCTCTCGGTCCTCGGCGTAGGCGGTCCGGGCGGAAGCCACCCATCTCTCATAGTCCGGATAGGGAGAAGGAGATTTATCGGGCAACTGAGTCACAGCCCGGCTCTTGTTGAAGGCATCCAGAGAGACGCTGTAGAGTGGCGGTATCTGCACAAGGGATGAAAATCGTGACCGTGAGCTCTGCCCCCCAAAACTGAACCAGAACTCGTGCGTCCTGGAAACACCTGCCTTCAACTTGTAGCTGCCGTCCAACAGATAGTAGAACAGACGGTCCTCGAGTTCACCCCCCTTCGGGTAGTCATCCTTGCCTATCGGAGGACAGATTTGAATGGTCATACCTTCCCTATCAACCATCAGCCCTTTGGGATAATTCTGCCAGAAATCTCTTGAAGCCAGCGAGATGCTTCCCTGAACTCCCCTCAACTCGAGGTCCCCTGCGTGGCGATTCCCTTTGGCGACCTCCGTTTTCCCCTCGAGGAGGGAATACTCGTAATCCTGGCGTTGAAGAACCGATGCTCCCTTCCGCAAATCAACTCCGGTGCCACCGATCTTCCCTGTCGGATCCTCACCCAGGTCGAAGGCGGCGTGGAGACTGAACTCTCTTATAGAGGCAAACTCCTCCTCGACCCGATCGTTCTCGAAGGTATGGAGTACGCGGATATCGGGATTTCCCCGAAACAGGTGAAATCGGAAAACGGAACGGAAGAGTGATTTGCTACGGTTTCCATGGGTCAACTCTACTCTTACACAGACCCGTTCTGGGCCGGACTCTTCCAGGGAAACCACATCAGGCTTTCCGGAACGAAACCTTGTCCCTCCTCCATCTACGATAACGGCTGCGGAACCTGAGTCTTCGCCGGTCACCCTGACATAACTGCCGTCTTTCTGTCTCACCGAGACGATTCCGGGCAAATGTACTTCGTGCCTTGGGAACTCGACCTGAATTGGGCCGGTTGTCACCTGGATGCCTTTTCGAGATTCGGTAACCGAAATGGGGCTCGCCGTCTTCTTCCGTTTTACACCTCGCCCAAAATCCAACACATAGTCTTCAGCCCCATCTCCCTGGTAATCCAGCAGTGCCCATCGAACAGACCCGTCAGGCCAGGTTGCCAGTGTCCTTGTCTGTAGCGGAACCTCTCTACGTCCCTGCCTCAATCGCGTCTCGTCACTCGCACCCAGTGCCCCTTTCGCAAACGGCACTCCGATAGAGACCGGCCAGGTTCCGGTTCCCTTCGACTTTCGTCGAACAAGCAGTGGAATCCGTCCCCTCGTCTTGATAACGGGTTTGACCATACTCGTCTTGAAGGACCCTGAGAAGACTGCTTCCAGTTTTCCAGTCCTGTCCCGCATTCTGATCTCATAGTTGTAGGTCCTGTCAGGTTTCAGATCCTCCAGGACCACCTCGTGGCTCATCAGAAGCCCTGGGACCTTTCGGCTGCGTGTAAGAATTCTCACACTGCGGTACCAGAGACGACCACTTGCAGGTCGATCGGTCATCCAGGTCAAACAGACGGTAATACCGATGTAGGAATGTCGTAATTCAACCTGCGGATCGATGATCTTCAGATCGAAAGCGGAAACCCTGGGCTTCTTGCTGAGAAGCACCAGATTCTCTATGCGACATGCGCCGGTGGTCTCAGACGTGACAACTCTGACCGGCTCCCCGCCTTGAAAGGAAAATCGATTGGGAACCACAAACAGATGCGTCCTGTTGTCCGGATCGGGCATACGAACGCGGGCAACCTCGCGATGCCCGATCCATATTCCCACCTCCTCATCCTGTCCCGCCGCCGTGTACATCGTAACGGCCAGATAGTATTTCCCGGCGGGCTTGATCGTGTCCTGCAGGGTAGTCACCAACCTTGCCTTACAGACGGAAGGAGGTCGGTAGACCGAAGAATTGGCGTACTCGGTGAACGTGTCGTTTACAAAACCGTCAAGTCGACAGGCAAACGCCGGTATGACAACTGAATCCTCTCGATCCAACACGCTCCGGATCCTGGCGTCTCCTGAAACAATTAGAGCATCTGGAACACTGGTTCTGGCAGGCATGTGAAGCTCCGAATGATTGGAGTTTTTTGGGGGCACGGCTAGCAATATACCTCGCCCTAAAGGAGCTTGCAAGCACCTTGACCTGCCAGGGAACAGGGCCTATCTTTCACGATCAATTGACCACCATAAGACATGGAATCTCAATGGCTGTCGTCCAATCCATCGCTACTGATTCACCCGGAATCGCCCTGGAGAAGCGGGGCATTACCCTGCGATCCATTATCCTAGGTGCCGGAACCGCGGCGGCATTGTGTGTCTGGACGAACTACACCGAGTTCGTCATGCACTCTGCAGCTCTGGTCATGTCGAACCTGCCCATGTCCGCCTTCCTGCCCTTCGTATTCTGGGTGTTTATCAACATAGGATTGCGAGCCTGGTTTCCTAGAATTGCCCTTTCCGGCACTGAACTTCTGGTCATCTTGTGCATGGGTTGGATGGTGGGAAACGTTCCGGCAATCGGATGGACGGGCTATTGGATGGGCACCGTGACAGCACCCTCCTACTATGCCTCACCTGAAAACGGATGGCGTGAGGCCTTCTTCAACGACTTGCCACTTTACCTTCTCCCTGGCCCGCAGGCCGTCGAGTGGTTCTATAACGGCCTGCCACCGCACACGCCGATCCCCTGGGGAAGCTGGTTCTCACCCCTGTTGTGGTGGTTCTCTGCGGGAATCTCCGTGGTCGCTATGGGCATCTGTCTGACAGTCATATTCCGCAAACAGTGGGAGGAACATGAACGTCTTACGTTCCCACTGGCCACCATACCCATGGACCTGACAGACGGATTCAATCAGCCCGGTCGCGCCATTCCCGCTCTGTTCAGGAATCCACTGTTCTGGCTGGGATTCCTGATCCCCGCCTTCGTAATCGGCTGGAACATCATTGGCTACTACAACCCGGGAATGCCCCGGATGACCGTCTTCGACGGATATATTCGCAAAAACGTGACCTTTGCCAGGCAATTCCCACCCTACTCCTTTCGTATCTTGCCTTCCCTAATCGCATTTACGTATTGGTGCAACCTGGACATTCTGCTCAGCTTCTGGCTCTTCGGATTCCTCGCACCCGTTAAGATCGGACTGATGAATCGGACCGGTTTCTCAGTTGGACTTCACGGTCAACTGGCCGATCCAACACAGACTCTCCATATCGAAAGCCATGGGGCACTTATGGCTTTGGCCATCTGGTCGATGTGGGTCGCCAGAAGCCATCTCCGTGACGTGTTTCGCAGGGCATTTTCTCCCGATCGGTCGGAGGATCCGTCAGAAGGATTGATCTCATACCGCGTTGCGCTGCTGGGTCTCGCCTTTTGCTGGACCTTTCTGATCGGGTGGCTCACCGCGGCCGGAGAGGGCATACCTCTGGCCATCTGTTCGGTAATTCTGATGTCCGCAGCATACTTTTGCGTCACCAAATACCTTGCGGCCAGCGGATTCGCCTATATCTTTCCTTCAGATGTGCACGGTGGCACATTTATAAAAACACTCTTCGGCACGGCGGAAATGACAACGAGACAGCTCACCGCAATCCAGCTGCACAACAGCGGCGCCTTTATTGGGGCAGCACGGATTATGGGAATGCCGATGATGCCGCACTACATCAAGATGACTCACGGTGTCAAGTCACGGTATCGGCTCATCCCTTCTCTCTGGATCGCATTTGCAGCGGGAGCCGGCGCCTCATTCGCCTACGTGTTAAACCTGTGTTACGCTCACGCGGGGATGAATTTGCGGACCTATACCTTAACCACGGGAAACACGCGGGCCTGGGATGCACTCGCCTCTGCGATCGACAGCTCCAACAGGACTGTTCCTGATCCGCAAAAGATTGGGGTCTGGCTTGTCGGCGCAGCGACGGTACTCCTGCTCAGCGCGCTCAAAACCTGGATACCCAGGTGGCCACTTCATCCTGTCGGCCTGGCGTTTCAGCGCACAATGGGGCCAATGGCCTTCGGCTTCAGTGCATTCCTGGCCTGGATCATCAAACTTACCGTACTCCACTTCGGAGGCATTGGTCTCTTCAATAAGACCAGACCATTCTTCCTGGGTCTGCTCATTGGATACACCACCTTCATCGGCGTCTCCGCCTTCGTTGACGCGATCTGGTTCCCCGGCCAGGGCCATTGGGTCCACGGATGGTAGTCTCGCGGAGCTGGTAGAAGCGACCCATCGATCGAAAGAGTTCTTGAATCTACACCCACAGATGGACGTCTAATCAAGGATGGCCTCAACAATTGGGGCAATGCAGGATCTCAGTCTGAAAATCCTGGAGGAAGATATGAAGGAACTGAGATGGACGAGATGGTCAGTTGCTCTGGTCGTGGTCTGGCTTGCTGGCTGTGGAGGGCCGCGCGATCCTGTCCAAGAGATGAAGAAGAGCCTCTCTTCAGCCCCGGAGTATATGATTATTCTCGAGGACATGAGGCAAGAGGACGGTTTTTTCACGGATTACTTTCACCGGTATCAGGTAACCCAAGGGAAAAGGAGTCATACCACCAATTGGGTCGAGGTCTCAGAGACCATCTACCGAAAATACGAGCCCTTTCTGGGGATGGCCCTAATCGCCAAATCTGACACCGGCGTGAACGACACGCCCCATCCGGCGGGATATCACTATGTTGGGAACCCGCAATACGGCAGTTGGAACCAAGGTAGTGGCGGTAGCTTTTGGGTATTCTACGGTCAGTACTCCCTGATGCGTGACATGATGGGCTATGGGGGAAGATCCACATACCGAAACGACTACAACGACTACCAGAACCACCGAGACCGTCGTCAACCCTATTACGGACGCAACAGGGAGTGGGGAACCGGAGGTTCGGTCACCAAACAGCAAAAAACCACATTCTTCCAACGCCGTAAACAGCGTCTGGCAAACAAGCGGAATTCCTTTTCTAAGAAAGTCAGGAACCGTTCCGGCCGGAGTCACTCCGGATTTGGTAGCCGCAGCAGAGGGAGGTTCGGAAAATGATATGGAATAATCTGATAGAATCGGGCATATACCTGGTATGTGTTTACGTCTTGTTCTGGTTGGGCAAGTTGGTCTACGATCTCACCACGCCCAGTTACAAGCTGAAGGAAGAGCTTGTAGAAAAGGACAACACGGCCCTCGCCGTGGCTGTCGTCGGATACTATTTTGGTCTGATCCTGGCCATCGGAGGCGTCATCGTTGGACCCTCTCAGGGTCTGGAAGCAGATCTGATAGATGTGCTCATCTACGGTCCGCTGGCCATCATTCTGATGAACCTTTCCAGGCTGATCAATGACAAACTCATCCTTCACGGATTCTCGATCCGGGAAGAAATCATCAGAGATCACAACGTCGGGACCGGCGTCGTGGTTTCTGCATCCTACATCGCCACGGGACTGATCATCTTTGGCGCGGTCTCTGGAGTGATGGGTGATCTGGTCACCTCGATCGTTTTCTGGATCCTGGGGCAAGTCGCACTGGTGTTGGCCGGGCTCTTCTACAATTGGATAACACCATACGATATCCATGCCCAGATAGAGAAGGAAAATGTGGCGGCGGGGGTTGCCTTCGCTGGAGGCCTGGTCGGCATTGGAAACATCGTTCGGCATGCTGTTGCCGGCGACTTCATCTCCTGGTCGATGGAACTGCAGACATTCGGTCTGTATATTCTTGTAGGACTGGTCGTTCTACCGATAGTCAGAGTTGCCACCGACAAAATTCTCCTGCCCGGACAAAAGCTCTCCAACGAAATAGCGAATCAGGAAAAACCAAATCTTGGAGCGGGATTCATTGAAGCCTTCTCCTATGTCGGCGCTTCGTTTCTCCTCGTCTGGATCTTGTGACATTGAGGTGTTGAATGCTCAAAGATGTGTATCTGGCCGGTGGCGTTCGTACTGCCATTGGCGGCTTCGGTGGTGCCTTCAGCGAGACGCCAGCAACCGCCCTCGGCAGTGCGGTTGCAAAAGCCGCCTTGGAAAAAAGCAAGATTCCTCTCGACCAGGTCGATGAGGTCATCTTCGGCAATGTGCTCAGTGCAGGGCTCGGTCAAAATATCGCCCGTCAGGTATCGCTGGGTGCAGGCCTGTCTCAGGGAGTTGGCGCCACAACGGTAAACAAAGTCTGCGGCTCCGGTCTCAAGTCGATCATGCTTGCTGCGCAGGCCATTCAATGTGGTGATGCCGATGTGATCGTTGCCGGAGGCACCGAAAGCATGTCTCGTGCTCCCCATCTGTTGGAAGGTATGCGCGACGGTCTCCGTATTGGCAATGGTGAACTCGTAGACACCTTGCTCCGGGACGGACTTTGGGACGTATACAACGATGTTCACATGGGAACCTGCGGCGACAGGTGTGCGAGCAAGCATGGCTTTTCTCGTGAAGACCAGGACGATTTCGCCGTCGAAAGTTACAAACGCGCCCTGAAAGCTTTAGAGGATGGCATCACCTCGGATGAAATCATCCCGGTCGAAACAGTCTCCGGCAGGCAGACGGTAACCATCACACAGGATGAAGGGCCTGGTAGATTCAACGAGGAGAAACTCAGGCAACTGCGGCCCGCGTTTGAAAAAGACGGAACGGTAACCGCCGGTAACGCCTCGAGCATCAACGATGGTGCAGCCGCCTTCGTCGTATTGTCCGGTGAAAAAATCGAATCGCTCGGAATAACCCCTCAGGCGCGAATACTCGGCTATGCCTCGGGTGCCCGCGAGCCTGAATGGTTCACCCTGGCCCCGATATTGGCGATATCCCAACTGCTTGAGGACCTCTCCCTCACCGTCGCAGATATAGACCTGTTCGAGATAAACGAGGCCTTTTCCACCGTTGTAATGGCTGCAATGAAAGATCTGGCCATCCCTCACGAAAAGGTCAATGTACTGGGTGGCGCAGTTGCCCTGGGTCACCCCATTGGCGCAAGCGGAGCCCGAACGCTTGTAACGCTCGTCAACGCCATGAAACACAAGGGTGTATCCAAGGGTGTCGACAGCCTGTGCATTGGGGGCGGCGAAGCTGTTGCGATGGCTGTTGAGATTTAGAACTCGGTGCACGTCTTGAAGGAAAAAGGGCGACCATACGGTCGCCCTTTTGGAGTTCAACCTCCAATTTAATATGACCATTACCTCTCAATCGACCAAAGACGATCGCCCCACCGGGCACAGCTACCTGCTGAAAACTTGCCTTTTCGCCACGGGTCTGGCGGGCATTGTAGCCGAATTCGTCCTCTCTACCCTCGCCAGCTATCTTCTCGGGAACACAACGGTTCAATGGACGCTCATCATGTCCCTGATGCTGTTCGCCATGGGACTTGGCAGCCGTCTGAGTCGACACATCACGAACCGATTGCTGGACCGGTTCATTGCTGTCGAATTCCTGCTCTCTGTTCTGTGTGCAACAAGCGCAGCGGCGGCCTACTTCGGAACCGCGTTCGTCAATGAAACCACCTTTCTCATATATTCCTATGCCGGGGCCATAGGCCTGCTTATCGGTCTCGAGATTCCCCTGGTCGCCAGGATGAACGAAGTCTACGAAACACTTCAAACCAACATCGCGTCCGTAATGGAAAAGGACTACTACGGCGCACTGTTCGGTGGTCTCCTGTTTGCCTTCTTCGCTTTACCCAAGCTGGGTCTAACCTATACACCCATCGCCCTTGGGTCCGTCAACTTTGTCGTTGCCTCAGCAATGCTCTGGCGGTTAAGAAACCTCCTGGAACACAGACGGAAGTTGATGGCCGCCTTCTGGCTCACTGCCGCAGCGTTGATCTCTCTGGCGATCTTCATTCGCCCTATTGTCCGCTTCGGTGAACAGAGCATCTACCGAGACCGTGTCATCTTCCAGACACAGACTCCCTACCAGCGAATCGTCATCACCGAATGGAAGGGATATTACTGGTTATACCTGAACAACAACGTCCAGTTCAGCACATATGACGAGGAAAGATATCACGAGCCCCTAGTCCACCCTGCCATGCAACTCGCCGCCTCCCGTCGCAACATCCTCGTCCTTGGGGGCGGTGATGGACTGGCGGTTCGCGAAATCCTCAAGTACTCCGAAGTTGATTCAATCACCCTGGTGGATCTGGATCCGGAGATAATTCGGCTCTCACGTACCCAACCTGCGCTATTATCAGCCAACGAGGGCTCACTCAATTCTCCAAAGCTACGCGTGGTCAACAATGACGCAGGAAGATTTCTCGACGCCTCTTCCGACCTGTTCGATGTCATCATTGTGGATCTGCCCGACCCTAAGGGCCCCGACCTCGCAAGACTCTACTCCAGAGAATTCTACCGGAAGTGTCTCAAGCAACTGTCTCGATCAGGAGTTATCGTCACACAGAGCTCAAGCCCACTCCACGCAACCAAGGTCTTCCTTTGCGTAAACAAGACAATGGCGTCATCCGGGCTGTCCGTCCTCCCATATCACAACACAGTTCCAACAATGGGGGATTGGGGGTGGAACCTGGGAATGCGGGCGGAAATCATCTCACCGAATCAGCTCAGAGGTCGCGCAACAAAACTGTTATTCGACAATGTGGACACTGAATTTCTCAATCAAGAGTCATTGCAAGGCATGGTCCATTTCTGGAAGGGCTTCCGCGAAGCCCAAGAGGAACTGGAAATCAACACGGAACTCAATCCGGTAATAGACAGGTATTATCGTGCCTCGGAGTGGGGATGGTAGTGCGAATCAAGGGCTGATCTTCAAAACCTGCCCACCCAAACAGCAAAAATAAAATCGGGCTCCCGCCTTGTAGGCAGGGGCCCGATTTCTGATGCTCAAGCGTATACCACCTCATCCCGATGGCAGGATATCGCTGAACTGGAATTCTTCTACAATGTTGCCTGCTGAAGCCTCATGCTCGTCGTCACCCCACTGTTCGATGCTCAGGGTCCTCTTTTCCGAACTGTCCAGATAATCCCACACGATAAATTCCTGTCCCTCGTCACCGCAATTCTCATAGAAATGTCCAACATCCGACGACTCGGCTGAATACTCAATACCGTTGTAAGAGATCGTCTCCGGTGGATCTTCATGCTCCTTCAGATGGGATCGCAAATCTCCATCGATATCGTTCAACCGAATCTTCTTGCTCAGTGTCCATTCCAGTTCGTCGTCGTCCTCCCGATCCAGGTAGAGCACCTCGTCCGCGCAGGAAATTTCCCATTCGTCAACACGATCGCCGTCGTAATCGTAGACGTGCTGGGCGGTCACTTGCCAGGTCTTCAGATCGTAATCGAAGACAAAACCTGGCTTCAAATCAGAAAGGGTAAGATCCCGCAACGGATCTACCTCGGCTTCCTTGTCTTTCTTCTTGAAGAGATTCCAATTCATTATCGCTGCACCCTGACCTGCCTGACCCGATGTAACGGCGGACCTAGGACATTCCCATTTTGGCCTTCAGCTCTGCTAGCTGGTCCGAACCGGCACCCTTGTCATCGATTACGGCATCTATCTCATCGTCCAAACTTTTCGAAGAATCCGCCATATCACCGTAGGCTTCAGCCAGGGATTCATCCTCCTCCACCCTTTCCTTCATCCGTTCTAGCATCGCCAGCGTGCCGTTGGAATCAACCTTCGACAGTTGCTTGTTGATCTTCTTCGTGGCGGCGGCGGTTTTGGCCCTTGCTCTCAGAGTCACAAGATCATTCTCGTAGGTGGCAATTGCTGCTTTCAACTTGTCGACCTGTGCCTGCAACTGTGCGGCCGTAGTCTCCTGCTGCTTGGCGTCACCTGTCAGGGTAGCGGCACGTTTGGCAGCGTCTTCCTTCCGCGACAGCGCCTCTCCGGCCAAACGATCGGACTCACCAGAATCCAAATCTCCTCCCTGCGCTTTCTGGAGCACAAGCATGGCCTTCCTCTCGTAATCGCCCGCGGCCTTCTTATTCTCTGAGGCCTGTTTCCGCAGCCGGATACCCTGTCCTTTGACTTCGGCGAGAGCCGTCATCGCACTGTTGAGGTCTTTCTTCAAGTCCCTTATCCCCTGCTCTGTCATCTTGATCGGATCTTCAAACTTGTCAATAGTGGCGTGTGCTTCAGCCTTCCCAACTCGGAATACCCTCTGAAAAATTCCCATGATCTAGCTCCTCGAAAAAACGATCTACTTGACGTGATATTGCGTAATTCTGTCTAATAATCGCTGTAACTCAGCAGCTCTCCTGCGTTTTCTGCAAGGGCGAGTCCAAGCGCGTTTATCGTACCCTCTATCTCTGCCCTATCCAGTGTGTCAAGCCTCAGAGTATCCCGAAACAGGATCGTTCCAGTCTCCTTATCCAACGCGAATGCACCGTGAATCAACGTCCTGTTAATCTCCAGCAGACGTTCGTACAGGTCCTTGGGATCAGACGGAATTGGCATAATGGCCTGTTCCAATATCAGAATAGGATCTTCGCAATCCACGATCAGGTTGTTTATGCCCCTTTCCTCATCACTGACCACCACCAACTCTTCCTCTACATCCTCGTCCTGGATATCCAGATCCAGATCCTGAAGATGGGCTTTCACTGCCCCGAGAAACTCAGACATATGAACTTCCTTTCTCATTGGAGATGCCGCAAACTTGCGTATTCAACTGTTCGAGATATATGATACCTGAATGCCCAATTTGTTTCAAAAAACGGGAGAATGGCGCCCCGCGATCCTTGCCGCAATACTCACCCAACCTTAAACTTTCAGCGCCTCCTCGACACAATACCGGACCAGAACAAACTCCTTCACACCTCGGATATTTTTGGCGGGCCAGCGGGCGAATTGTCTTGGCTAACATCGGAAAAACTCCCTGGGGCCTCAATTTACGGAAAAACAGCCGTTCCGAATTTGTGAGTGAAGATAATGCAGGAGCAAATTGGACGCAAGGGTGAAAGGTCGAATACGCAGACAGGAACTGAGGTAATTGACTTTACTCACCCGGTCGATTACTTTCTAAAGCGTTGATTCGAATGCTAAAGCAGGTATGCAAAAACGAGCACATGGAATCCTGGCGCGGGGTTTGCCCACTTTCCCCATTTACGGTGAATTCAATTCGCCATTTCCTCCCTCTGTCGCAGATCCTTGAGCAGGCAATTCCGACAATGCCTGGCGCACCCATGCACCGAATTCCTCAGCCGACGAAGATTTCTCGAAGATGTGTTTCTTCCGGACTCCGAGCTCACCCAGTTCCTCGAGTATTTCTTTCTGCATTGAATCTGTCACGACCAGAATGGGCAACCGGTTGAACATTTGGCGAACAAACATGATGCATTCTCTTCCACTGATCTCGGGCAAATCGAATCCCAGAACCACCAGATCGTAGTAATTTGGCGCATCAGAGAGATGTTGTATGAAGCTACGCCCGTCCGTCACGGCATCCACTTCCAGATGGAGATCACCCATTAAGGAACCTGAAAGCCGCATTAAATCAGGACCATCTTCGGCAAATAGGATTTTCATAGCTAGATTCCATTCAAGGGAAGTTCGGTCGTTTCGCTATCGAAATATACCAATTATTCGCTGGGTCAGGCATAATTCAAGAACAGCTACTCCTGTACAAAAAAGAACCCCTCCCCGAGCAAAGTAGCGTCCACTTTACCCAAAAGAGGGGTTTGACAAGCGGCACCACGCCTCGACTGACGTAGTCGCCGTACACATCGAGAAAATCTCAGTCTATTGATGGCAGCCGTTTTGGGCCAGGTCGGCCGCCGACCTGGATATTCCGCCCTCCGCGATGCCTCCTCAATGCTGCGCTGCGTGTGTGTGTTGTTCGGTGACCTCTGGTCCGATTTCCCCGAGCCTGCAGCGAACTGAGTCCAGCGATTCAGGAGAAGGCGATTCCCCGCCACATCAACATTATCGGCAAGAACTTGAGCACTCTTTAGTTTTTATTTCAGAAATATTCAAGGAACCTGTCACACCCCTGCTGCACGATCTCTGTGAGGTATGAATGCAACGGTTTGCGAAATGGTCTGTTCGTCATCCCGGGGAATACCAATCCATTGTTGAGGTCCTTCTGAGCAACAGATCGCTCACACCTGAGGATATCAGCAATAGCCCGGATGTGCTTCAGGACCCCTGTGGTATGCAGGATATGGGAACCCTAACCAGACGAATTCTGGATGCGATAGAAAGAAATGAAAGAATAGTTGTATTCGGGGACTACGACGTGGACGGTGTAACCAGTACAGCCGTTCTCCTGGATTTCCTGGACAAAGTTGGGGCTGATGTGATGCCGCTTCTACCGGATCGATTTCGCGACGGATACGGAATGAAGCCCGGCGGAGTACAAAGGGCGTTGGACGAAAAGGCAAGTCTCATCGTTACGGCAGACAACGGGATCGCCTCCTTCGACGCAGTAGACCATGCCAATGCGTCCGGAGTAGACGTTGTCGTAATCGATCACCACAGTCCCCAGGACAAGCTTCCGGAAGCGTTGGCCATTGTCAATCCAAACCGTCTGGATTGCACCTATTCATTCAAGGGTCTCGCTGCCGTTGGTGTTGCATTCAAAGTCGTACAGGCTCTCGTGGGCGAATGCATCCCGCAACAGGAACGAAGAAGCTACCTTAATTCCCTGCTGGATCTTGTGGCGCTTGGAACTGTGGCGGATGTCGCACCGATGGTCAGTGAAAACCGAGTCCTCACCAGAAGAGGGTTGCAGGTACTCGCACAGACGGAGCGCCCAGGGCTGCGTGCTCTCAAGGAAGCCTCTGGAACGAGGGATCAACCGGTGGACACAACCACGATCGGCTTCTTTCTAGGTCCCCGTATCAACAGCGCCGGTAGATTGGCCTCTGCAGACCTCGCCTTGAACCTCCTTCGAAGCAAATCGGGTCAGGAAGCCGAAATATACGCAGAGGAAATAAACGACCTGAACCAACAGCGACAACAGCTACAGAAGGCAGGAGTCAGTCAGGCCGAAATGCAGGTTGAGGCGGAAGGCCCTGTGGACACCAAGATAATCGTTGTCAAGGGTGATGACTGGCACCTGGGGGTCATCGGACTTATCTCAGGTAGACTTACCGAGTCTTACCGAAGACCGTCGGTGGTATGTACAGAAATGCGGGATGACGACACGTTCACCGGATCTGCACGATCAGCCGGGGGATACAACATGGTTGAAGGAATCTTTCGCTGTGCCGATCTGCTGACCGAATACGGTGGCCACGCCGAAGCGGCCGGCTTTACCGGTCCCACTGTTAATTTTCCAGCATTCAAGCAACGTCTCGAGGAAGATGCGGACGCCAGATTATCCAACGATGATCTGACGCCTTGCCTCGAGTTGGATGCCCACCTGCTTCCCCACCACATTTCACTTCAGACCATTGACCAACTCGACACCCTTGCTCCCTTCGGTTCTGGAAACGAGCCCCCGCTCTTTCTGGTACCGAAGTGCCAAATTGAGCGCATGGGAGCGGTCGGCAAAGGCGCACACCTAAAACTCTCACTGGACGTTGGGGGACAGAAATGCGACGCCATCTGGTGGCGGCAAGGAGAACGGGTTTACGAGCTCTCGGAAGGCGACACAGTAGACGTGGCCTGCGCCCTGGAGAAGAACACGTGGAACGGTAAGACACGGATCCAGTTGGTCCTTGAAGACCTTCGTTCTTCAGAATAAAAAAACGCCGCCACATTGTGGCCTGCGGTATGCGCTCACCTCGCACTCTGTCCTCCATCACCTCACGGGCAGCCCTTCCAAGGCACCTGCAGGAAGATCTATAGATCCAACCGGTACCCAACCGGGCTGCACGCTGTCCCCA
>CEUS01104976.1_pt1 | contig 16645 bp, 14 predicted proteins | sample 427031 | NCBI WGS metagenome assembly CEUS01 (sample SAMEA2622837, study PRJEB7988) | marine metagenome | biome: marine biome (ENVO:00000447); feature: marine epipelagic mixed layer (ENVO:xxxxxxxxx); material: "saline water (ENVO:00002010), including plankton (ENVO:xxxxxxxx)" | depth 140 m | reverse complement strand
CGAGTCGATGCGACATTGGACCCTGTATCGGAAGTTATGATCAGTGGTCTTCAGGCTGTTGCGGTGTTGAGATCGACAGAAATGCGCGACACCGTAGCCTCATTGATAGAGAATGATGTGAGTCTCAATGTGCGTGAGGCGGCAATGCGGACTCTTGACCTACTTGACTCTGGCGTGACGGAGACGAGTGGGGTCGTAAGCTATCAAAGGTAGGAGTTAGAACGAGCGAGATGGCTGAATATCAGAAACCCCCATCAGATTCCGTAAGCGGAACGGCTAAGGCAGAAGCGCCTCCGGTTAAACCGAAACCGAAGCCTGCGCCGCCGCCACCGATGAACCCGGCGTTGGCCGGAAAGACGACGAGCGCGGCGGCCGTAAAGAGACCGGCTGCTCGAACGAAAGCGAAGGTCCCGGACGATACATCTCCTCTGATGGGTCGGCGCGGCTGGTTGGGTTTGGCGTGGGGTTCGTTTACTGCGGCTACCGCCGGGTGTTTGGCGGCAACCGGGCGCTATATGTTTCCCAACGTGCTCAACGAGCCGCCTCAGCAATTTACCATTGGCTTTCCCGCTGATTACGGAGAGGGTGTCGACGAGCGATGGAAAGATCGATTCGGTGTTTGGATTGTTCGAACCCCGTTTGATGTAGCTCACGAGGCTCCTGGATTTTATGCATTGCTTGTGACGTGCACGCATCTTGGCTGCACACCAAATTATCTGTCAGCTGAAGCGAAATTTAAGTGTCCTTGCCACGGGAGTGGCTTTCGAGAAACCGGTGTTAACTTTGAAGGACCAGCACCGCGTCCGTTGGAACGGGCGCGTATTGTGTTGGCGGAAGATGGCCAGATCCTGGTCGACAAAAGTCGAAAATTTCAGCAGGAACTCGGCCAATGGATTGACTCTGAAGCATTTCTGAGTGTGTGAGTAAGAATAATGGCCGATTCTAAGACCATCCAACCTGAAGAAGGCGTGCTAGTACGCGTGTGGACCTGGTTGACCGAAACCCAAGTGTGGACGTCGATCTTTCGACACAATGCCCCGATTAATGATCGGAATCGTGTCTTAGTAATGCTGTCGAACGTCTTTCTACATCTTCATCCAGTCAGACTTAAGAAGCATGGTGTGAGACTTCGGTACACCTGGTGTATGGGCGGACTAAGCTTCTTTTTGTTTTTGAACTTGACCTTCACGGGTTTGCTCTTGATGTTTTACTACCGTCCGACTCTGGAATATGCCTATTCGGACATAGTGGGTCTTCGAGAGCACGTCCCATTGGGCATTATGCGAGAGATGCACCGATGGGGTGCCCACGCAATGGTTATCACGGTTTGGTTGCATATGTTCCGAGTGTTCATGACGGGTTCCTATAAACCGCCGCGCGAATTCAATTGGAATGTTGGTGTCATCATGCTTGTACTGACACTGCTGTTGTCATTTACGGGCTATCTTTTACCATGGGACCAACTGGCCATTTGGGCGATTACGGTTGGCGCGAACATGGCCCGTGCGACGCCGTTTCTTGGGTATGAGGGACCAGGAGCTCAATTTATGGCCATAGGTGACGTCCAGCTAGTCCACGCCGCAGACGACGCACGGTTTGCGCTGCTGGGAGGCACGTTTGTCGGGGAAGGCGCCTTGTTGCGATTCTACGTGCTTCATTGTGTGGCGTTACCACTTGTAATCGGATTTTTGATGGCCATTCACTTCTGGAGAGTTCGGAAGGATGGTGGCATCTCAGGACCTTTGTAGGGGTCAGTTGTTTGTGGTGGATGTAATAAGACTTTGACACTGTAATGATTAGAAGAATAGTGAACTGAGCTTATGGACGCGATTAAGGGATTCATTAATCTGTTCGCTGATCCCCGACTGTTCTTCGTGCTGTCGGTGGTTGCGCTGGTGTTTATTGTTTGGAAGCGAGAAGTGTTTGCCAAGAATGGCGTTGGGTATGGCCTTATGGGCTTCCTAACGGTATTTTTTGCTTTCGGCCTGTTTGATGAAAACTTCGTCCTCATCATAGCCAAACCTGACAATGTTCCGATTGTCGGATTGATCTTTCTGGTTGTGTTTTTTACTTGGTACTCCATGCGAGAGGCTGTGCTGAATGACCGTCGCATCGATGCTGGGGATGACCCGATCGAGAAGGAGGAGTCGGACCGAGTTTGGGTTTGGCCAGACTTGGTTTATAGCGAATTGATTTCGTTGATTCTGTGCACGGCGGTTATCGTAGTTTGGTCGATTCTTTTGGAAGCTCCGATCGAGCAGCCCGCAAATCCAGCGAACACACCGAATCCTTCGAAGGCGCCGTGGTACTTCCTTGGCTTGCAGGAAATGTTGGTTTATTTTGATCCTTGGCTTGCAGGTGTTGTCTTGCCGACCTTCATTATTATTGGGTTGATGGCTATTCCGTATGTCGATACGAACCCGCTAGGAAATGGCTACTACACCTTTAAGGAGCGAAAAGCCGAAATAACCATCTTTCTGTTTGGATTCGTGATTCTCTGGAGCTCACTGATCGTTCTTGGGACATTTTTGCGAGGACCAAATTGGAATTTCTTCGGGCCGTTTGAGTACTGGGATATACACAAACTTGAGGCTCTGACCAACGTTAATTTGTCTGAATTTATTTGGGTTCGTGGGCTAGGTCGGGCCTTGCCAGACTTTTGGCTTGTTCGAGAATTTTTTGGTATTGGCTTGACGCTATTTTATGTGGCTATTCTACCTGTGATTCTCGCGAAAACTGTGTTTAAACGATACTTCGACAAATTGGGGTCAACGAGGTTTTACGTCACCGTCTTTTTGTTTCTGATGATGTTGTCGTTGCCGGTGAAGATGTTGACTCGGTGGTTGTTTAACTTGAAGTATGTTGTTGCGATACCGGAGTACTTCTTTAACATTTAGAAGAAGTTTGCAATTCGAGTAAGAAGAAATCGTTGATGGCAATGAGCAGCGCGAGTGGTAAGGCTGCGGTGTCTTTGGCAGTGAAGGCTGGCTTATAAGTGGAGATGAACTAATTACCGATGGCTGACAAGAAGTCTGTTGGGCACGCCTATAACATCGATTTTTTGAACGTGGTCTTTGCTGCATCAGGCCTGTTTTTGTTTTTTAGCAGCGTATGGATGGTGTGGGACGACTACGACCGAGAATGGAAGGGCTATCAGCGGCAATTCGTTCTGCTCGAGACAGAGGTGACGCAAGCTGGCCTGGCGTCCGCCGAGGGGGAGCTTGATCGAGCTCGGATCGCTGAACTCGAAGCGGAACGAGTGACGGCTGAACAGGAGTTGGCGTCGAATCAAGCACAGATCGACGCATTACAAGTTGAGCTTGAAGTGCTCGAGGCCGACCTGTTTCGGGTTAATCAGGATTATATTTTTACGAAGGCTGAATATGACGTAGAGCGTTATGAGTTCGAGGAGTTACAAGAAGAGGACCCGGAGCGTGCAGCTGAATTTCGTGCTGAGATCGATGAAATGTATCAACACTGGCTTGATCTCGGCGTCCAGGTTGAGCAGTTGACTGCGAGTCGAGATGGAGTGAGATCTCAAATTGGCGAATTCACGAGGCGAGTCGGCGAGATAGACGGGGAAATCGGAACCCTGACGTTCGAAACGGGTCGACTCCAAAACCGATTGGATGACTTGGCTCCCAACGTTATCAATGATTACGTTCTCAACGCACCGCTCTTGGATTTTATGGCGCCGACGATCACGGTTCAGCAGGTCTTGACACCCGGGATCGTGGACGACGTGAATTTTACGCGTGTGGCCAAGATGGATCGTTGTACGAGCTGTCATTTAGCCATTGATCGTGAAGGTTATGAAGAGTACCCGCAACCATTCACGACTCACCCGAATCTGTCGGCGTACGTCGGCAGTGCGTCCTCGCATCCGCTGGGTGAATTCGGCTGCACGGTCTGTCACGAAGGTATGGGGCAGTCGATTAATTTTGAATATGCTTCGCACACGCCGGTCGACTCAGATCAAATGCACGTGTGGGAAGAGGAGCATGACTGGCATGTACCTCATCTGTGGGACTATCCGATGCTGCCAGCCGACATGACGGAGGCATCGTGTGCGAAATGTCATCAGGAGTCCGTATTTATTCCTGACGGGCCAAAGCTGAGTCTGGCCTACGGGTTGTACGAGCGAGCCGGTTGTTATGCCTGTCACAATACGGAGGGATTTACTGATCTGCGTAAGCCCGGTCCTGACCTATCAAAGATTGATGCAAAATTGGACGAAGATTGGGTTGCGAACTGGATTCGTGAGCCTCGAGAAATGAAACCTAGTACTTGGATGCCTCGCATTTGGTACAACAGCAACACGAGTGCACCGGAGGATGCGCCGAGGAATGAGGCTGAGATCGATGCTGTGGTGGCTTATCTGTTTGCAAACTCGGAAGATCATGAATATATGGTCGATTCACCCCCACGTGGTGATGCCACTAGAGGACAGGAGATAGTCGAATCAGTAGGATGCCTGGCGTGTCACATCAATGGTGATGAGGGGCGTCTGGAGGCTGGTCCACGCCGCACCTTTGGGCAACCGCTGCAGAATATTGCCAGTAAGACCAGCTACGAATGGTTGTTTGATTGGGTTCGTGACCCGACACACTTTAGTCCAGATACGTATATGCCTGATATGCGGCTTACTGATGGAGAGGTTGCGGACGTGGCGGCGTATCTCTCTGGTCTCGAGGGGCCGTCCGGTTCTGGTCCTCGTGCTACCTACGACCAGAGCGTCGTGACCGAGACTTTGACGGATTACTACCGGTCTGTGGTGCCCACCGAAGAGGCTCAAGCGACGGTTGCTGCCATGACACCAGAAGAACAGCAGCTCGAGCTCGGCCGACGGGCGATTGGTCGTTACGGATGTTACAGCTGCCACACTATTGCTGGATTTGAAGATACCCAGCCAATTGGGATCGAGTTATCCGAGGAGGGCAGTAAGCTCGTCCAGCGTCTGGATTTTGCTTTCGTGCATGAAATTCCACACACGAAAGTAGAATGGTTTAAACAGAAATTGCGCGAGCCTCGGATTTTCGATCGCAGTCGGGTGCTACAGCCACTCGAGAGACTGAGGATGCCGAATTTTGGCTTCAGTGAAGAAGAGACGACACTGTTGGCGACGGCCATCATGAGCTTCCAGGCGGAAGTCCAACCAGTTGGTTCGCGATGGCCTGGGTCGGCTCGAAATGACGCTTTGCGAGAAGGGCGAAATCTAGTTCATCGACGGAACTGCGTTGGCTGTCATGAGATTGAGGGCAACGGTGGAGATTATGTTGATGTGGTCGGTGATCCATCACTAGCGCCGCCGACGTTGACGCCAGAGGGGGCCAAGGTTCGCCCGGAATGGCTATATGCTTTCGTTCGTCAACCAATTACCATTCGGCCGTGGTTGGATGTCAGGATGCCGACGTTTGGTTTGGACGACCCGCATTGGAACACGACGATAGATTACTTTTCTGCCATTTCAGAAAGTGTGGGACCGTTTCGGACCCACGATCTGACTCCGTCTGAAAGCGTGGTTAATACGGGGGAAGAATTATTTGATCTTCTTCGGTGCCAACAGTGTCATGTTCTAGACACGATACCCGATGATCAACCGACAGATAACTTAGCTCCAGATCTTCGGATGGCCCGAGAGAGACTGCAGCCAGACTGGGTGGTTGATTGGCTTCGTGCTCCTCTTGAAATTCAACCGGGTACAAGGATGCCTATGTTCTGGACAGAGTATCCGGGTTCGTTCTATCCGCAGTTTGATACGGATGCGGTGCGGCAGATCGAGTCTATTCGAGACTATCTGTACACATTTAGCGGCGGCCCGAGTCCTTTCACTGGGAATTAGTCTGAGTTGTTTCGGCTTCGATTTCTGCCACAGTCGTGAAATGTGCGCCGGCTGCGTTCATCTCTTGTAAAGCTCGATCTACGTCCCCAGGGCTTCGATCAACCCCGGCTATGAGATCTGTTACAAGACTCACACTTAGGCCTATCTGAAGGGCGTCCAAGACGGATTGACGGACACAGTAGTCCGTGGCTAGACCCGTCACATAGATCTTCCCAATAGCGCGTTTGGCCAATTCGTTGCTGAACTGGACACCGGTTGAAGTGCTACCATCGAAAGCGGAATAGCCGTCTGATAGCCGAGATTGACCCTTTGAGACGATGACGGCATCTGCCGGTAGATCCAGATCTTCATGGAATTCGGCCCCCGGTGTGCCGGTGACACAATGACTAGGCCAGATGCCTCCATATTCAAGGAAATGCTGCGAGTCGACCGGGTGCCAATCTCTTGTTGCAAATATGGAATATTCAAGTTGAGAGCATAGGGCGATTAGTTGGTTCAGAGTTGGCAGAATCAAATCTCCACCTGGCACCGCAAGTGTGCCGCCTGGGCAGAAATCGTTTTGGACGTCAACGATCAGAAGGGCAGGGTGAGAGTTCCTATTCATTGAGGTGAGAAGACCGATGATTGGAGCCTGGCAATTTATTTGGTCCCAACTCCCTTTCGAATGTTAACGATTGTTTGAGGTAACTCCTAGGATGTGATGTTACATTTAATAACCGATGCCAACGTCGTTATCCACTGATCTTTATGAAGTATTGATGGTAGCCGGGTATAGAGATCTCGGGCGAAATGAGCCGGCCTGTTTCGAACTTTCACTTCGTGAACTTCAAAACAGCCGAGGTTATGCTGTCGCCGCTGGCCTAGAACAGGCATTAGATTACTTAGAGGAACTGCAGTTTAACAGAGACGAGATTGATTACCTTCGTGAGTTGCCAATTCTGGCGTCGGTGCCGGCCAGTTTCTTTGACGAATACTTATCGAAATTCCGGTTCAGGGGCGAGGTGTGGGCAGTTCCGGAGGGGCAAGTGGTGTTCGGCATGGAACCGCTGCTGCAGGTGATTGGATCGCTCCCAGAGGCACAGTTGATTGAGACGACTCTCTTGTCGGTCGTTCTATTTCAATCCATGATCGCTACGAAGGCTCGACGGATTGTGGATGCCGCAGCGGGACGCCCTGTCATGGAATTTGGAGCGCGCCGAGCCCACGGCGCTGAAGCGGGAAAGTTGGGTGCTAGGGCAGGTTTTATTGGAGGCTGTTCAGGTAGTTCTCAACTTGAATGCGGAATGGATTGGGGTATTCCAGTATCTGGAACGATGGCTCATTCTTGGGTCTTAGCGCATGAGTCCGAGCGGGATGCATTCCATCGATATACAGAGCTCTATGGGAACGCAAGTGTGTTATTGGTAGATACCTACGATACATTGAAAGCCGTTCGGATGATTGTGTCTGAGGGGCTCTCACCTTCAGCCATTCGGCTCGATAGTGGAGATTTGGTTCAGCTTAGCCGTGAATCTCGGAAGTTACTCGATGCAGGAGGCAAGCAGGGGGTCAAGATTATTGCGAGTGGTGATTTAGATGAATATCGAATTTCGGACTTGATCGCAGCGAATGCCCCAATCGACGCATTCGGGGTTGGTGCGGCATTGAGTGCAGCGCCAGATGCGGTATCACTGTCGGGTGTCTACAAGTTGGTAGAGATGGTTCGAAACGGTCGGCGAGTACCCACAGCGAAGTACAGTTTGCAAAAAGCGACATGGCCTGGTCGAAAGCAGGTCTGGCGCGTCTACCGTGACGACTATGCCGTCTACGATGTTCTGTGTCTGCATGATGAACCGCCTCCCGAAGGAGGAGTGCCCTTGTTGGAATGCGTGATGAAGGATGGACAGAGAGTAAAATCCAGTAATTCGGTTCGAACAGCGCAAGAGAGATGTCTACAATCGGTGGAGGCACTGAGTAAAGGCGTGAGAAGTCTTCAGAGTCCAGATCGGTTCGATGTTCGACTCAGTGATGAACTTGCGGAATTGAATCGAATGACGCAGCAATCGTCTGTGGAATAACTTGCGATTTCATCTTTCTTAAAAAGCTAGCTAGTGCCTCTAATTGCTTCTATGGCTGTAAGCACTTGGGCGGCAGAACCTTTGAATCGCGCATCGACGATTTCAGTATGTGGGGTGTCTTCAGGATTGATCTCAATGGTTAGGGCTCCATGGAGTTTGGCCTCTTTTGTTAGAGATGCAGCAGGATAAACTACTCCGGACGTTCCGATTGTAAGAAACACGTCACAATCTGCGGAAGAGAGACTACGAGTTAGGACATCTTTGTTTATGGACTCACCAAACCAAACCACGCCAGGTCTGGCAAGGTGTCCGCACGCTGGACATAGGGGTGGAATGGGTGACAGCGGAACTCTTTCGTCGGTCCAGCGTTCAGGCGAGGACGAGCAGCGATTCCAGCAGCATAATTCCCAGATAGAACCGTGAAATCTGATTGTAGTGGCTGTCCCGGCTCGTTCATGAAGGCCGTCGACATTTTGTGTGATTAGGCTGAATTTAGAGTAGGTCTGACTCCACGTGGCGAGTGTAATGTGGGCAGCATTGGGTTGACATTTCGCGACCAGACGTCTTCGCCAGTCGTACCATTCCCAGACGAGTTCAGGATCACGGGTGAAAGCTTCCGGCGTGGCTAATCGCTCTGGGCGATGGGTTTTCCATAGACCTTCTGAGCCGCGAAAAGTCGGAACGCCACTTTCGGCGGAAACGCCAGCGCCAGTGAGAACTGTGATCTTCTCGGCCACCTTCAGGTACTTGGCTAGCTCGATGACTGTCAAGAAATCTCTCGCATGAACGATCTATTCTAGTCTGGTTCAGAACGCCGGCAGCTGTAGATTGTTATGGTATGTAATTGAGGTGTCTGTCGGCGGTAACGAGAAGTGTGTGTTCAAGCATCTTGCGTCGGATAGGATGTCCCTTGTTTGAATGTTTCTAGAGTAGGTGAATACGGAATGTGGTCGACGGATTTAACAGAGGGTGTTGAGCGGAAGCTCGGCGAATGGGAGAGGGAGGAGAATATTCGTCGTCTCTGGTCAGGAGACCAGTCTCTGTGGACCGGTGAGGATGAAGCTGACTGGCTCGGATGGCTGGAGATTCCTAGTGACACGGATGTTGAGAAAACTCTCGCTTTAATCCCATCACGGATCAGTGGAGATCTAGTGGAGGATGTCGTACTGCTTGGAATGGGTGGGTCCAGCATAGGTGCGGAAGCTATGGTTCGTAGCGTTGACAGTGATGTCATGAATCCGAAGTTTTATGTCTTGGATTCAACAAACCCTTGCCAGATTCGTTCTGTGAGAGACCGATTGAGGTTAAGTCAGACACTTTTCATTGTCTCTAGTAAGTCGGGAAGAACTTTTGAGACGTACAGCCTCATGAAGTACTTTCTTCAGCTCGTTAGTTCTTCGAGTGGCAACCCTGATCCCGGAAGTCAATTTCTTGCCATTACTGACCCTGGTTCTGAACTTGAACAGTTCTCTTTGGGACAAAGGTTCGCACACGTGTTTCACGGTTTGCCAAATGTCGGCGGGCGATTTTCAGCCCTCTCGAGTTTTGGATTGGTTCCAGCGGCCGCCGCAGGTGTAGATGTGTTTCAGATTTTAGAGCGGGCGAGAAGGATGAGGGATCGGTGCATGGCTGAGGTTCCAGCAGGCGAGAATCCGGGAGCTTTGCTCGGTATTACTATGGCAATGGCTGTTGAGATTGAGCTTGATAAATTGACCTTGGTGTCAACGACGCGCTTCCATGAACTTGGTACTTGGATAGAGCAAATGTTGGCAGAGTCGACTGGAAAGGATGGAACCGGACTCGTTCCGGTTGGACAGGAAAATCTGGGCGATCCGGTGGTGTATGGGAATGACCGACTGTTCGTGTACCTGAGGAATACACAGCCCTCTGAGTTTGATCTAGATGAGAGAATATCGTCTCTGCGAGCAGGAGGGCAGTCTGTTATTGAGATTAACCTTCGGGACGGCTATGACGTAGGATCGGAGTTTTTTCGCTGGGAATTTGCCACGGCCGTCGCCGCGTCAATATTGGGTGTGAATCCCTTTAATCAACCCGATGTTGAGGCGACTAAGCGGGAGACACTTCGTTTAACTGAAGGCTATACGACGGGCGGAACTTTTCCGGAGGACAACTCGCAGTGTGTGGATACGCTTGGTGGATTGTCAGTGTTTGTCGACGAAAGTAATGCCAGAGCGTTGGAAATTGACTCTAATGATAGTGTCAGCATAGAGGACGTGCTTGCTTTGCATCTTGACAGAATTGGCGCGGGAGATTATTTCGCAATTCTGGCTTATGTGGATATGAAGAGAGAGACTCAAGATGTCCTGCAGTTTCTAAGACATGCTGTACGTGACGCAAAACTCATAGCGACTTCCCTTCAGTTCGGTCCCAGATTTCTTCATTCTACCGGTCAGTCTCACAAAGGTGGTGCAAATAATGGGGTGTTTTTGGAGATAACGTCTGATTCGCCACGAGACCTAATGATACCGGGCCAGAATTACAGTTTTGGACAAGCTGGAACTGCTCAGGCACTCGGTGACCTAGCAGTCCTGAATCGTCTGGAACGACGGGTAATTCGTGTGCATCTGGCGGGGGATGTGAGAGTGGAGGCTGAGCGACTGAGAGGCCTGGTGGAGGACGTTCTGGCTGAGGGTTCTGGTAAAGGCCACTAGGTTCACTAGAACGCGTCAGGCTTAAAATTCATGACCCCGTCCAATGCGGTTTACGTTTGGCAAGAAATGAATCAACGCCCTCTTTGAAATCATTACTGGTATAGCACATCGTAATCAGGTCTTGAGTAGTGTTTGAGGATAGGTGGTTATTAGTTTGAATTCGGCGAATCATTTCTTTGGTAGCTGTGATTGTCAGAGGAGCGTTCGAGGTAATGCTGGCAGCCAATTTTCGAGTTGCCAGATCCAATTGTTCGGCATCGACAATTCTATTTACCATGCCGATAGCGAGGGCCTCTTCAGCATCTACGATGCGACCGGTGAAGATGAGGTCTTTAAGCCTGGCTGGTCCGATAAGGTTCAGGAACCGACTATGGTTTGCAGCGGACAAGCAATTTCCGAGAGTACGAGCAATCGGCACCCCAAACCGAGAGGTTGTCGTACAGATTCGAAGGTCACAAGCAGCGGCCAACGCACAACCTCCTCCAGTCGCAACGCCATCAATTTGAGCGATTGTTGGTTTGCTGACCGACTCGAGGCGATCGATTACTTCGTCGAGGCGTTGTTCATACTCAAGACCAGCCTCTGGAGAAGTAAAGGTTCGAAATTGACTAATATCGGTACCAGCCACGAACGCCTTTCCTCCAGATCCACGGAGAATCAAGAGTTTGACAGCGGCATCGTTTTCGATGGTGTCACAGCATTCGACCACAGCCTGATACATCTCCCACGTCATGGCGTTTCGGGCTTCTGGTCGATTGAACGTTAGAAATGCTAGAGGTCCATCTTGTTCATAGATCGTATGGGGGCTAGACACGGGTTCTCCTTATTGCAGAGTTAACGATGAAACATTCACTACATGGAATCAAGGTCTTGGACGTTACACAGGTGATGGCTGGGCCATTCTGTGCAATGTTACTGTGTGATATGGGCGCTGATGTAATCAAGATCGAACCGCCGGGTGGAGACACCACCCGGCATTGGGGTGAGCACCCAGGAGCTGATTCGTCGGCGTTTAACGCGGTTAATCGAGGAAAACGTGGCGTGGTGGTCGATTTAAAGAAACCCGAAGGTGCCGAAATCGTAAAGCGTCTGGCATTAGGCTGCGACATTTTCATTGAAAACTATAGACCAGGAGTAATGAAACGATTCGGCCTTGATTACCCGAGTCTTCGAGCTGAGAACGAAAGTGTAATTTACGCATCAATATCAGGATACGGTCAGACGGGACCCGCGGCTCATAAGGGTGGGTTTGACCTTGTTGCACAAGGTGTTTCTGGAATCATGTCAGTAACCGGTGAATCAGGGAGGTCCCCGGTTAAGGCTGGAGTGCCATTGACAGATTTAGGTGCTGGATTGTTTGCGTTAGGAGGTGTGCTTGCAGCCCTACATCATCGAACAAAGACTGGTATTGGACAACAGATTGACACATCTTTGGTTGAATCGGGTCTAGCTTTGTCAATCTGGGAGGCGACCGAGTACTTTGAGACTGGACGGACACCGCAACCCTTCGGATCGGCTCATCGAATGAGTGCTCCCTATCAGGCCTTTCGCTGCGCTGATGGATTCATAACAATTGGAGCCGCAAATGACAGGCTTTTTCTGCGCCTCTGTGAATTGTTGGAGCATCCTGAGTGGGCGAATGATCCAAAGTACGGTAGTAACGCTGAAAGAGTACAGAATCATCGAGAACTTGCCGACAAGGTCGAGGCAATTACGGTGTGCCGGGACAGTTCCGAATGGTTGGAATTACTAGATGCAAATGGTATCCCCTGTGGTCCCATTAATTCTTACGCAGATGTGGTGGAGGATCCTCATATGAAGGCCCGCGAAATGGTCGTAGCTACGGAACACGAGACACTAGGTAAGATTCGGACGCTAGGGACACCACTGAAACTTTCAGAGACGCCTCTTCGCCCTGGGCGTCCTGCTCCGTTATTGGGACAGCATACCGACGAAATATTGACTGAGTCCGGCGTGACCAAAGAGTTGCTTGAACAGTTGAAGCAGAGTGGTGTCGTCGAATAGCTAGTCAAATGATGGCATCTTGAGTCGTATGCATCCGGAGCGACTTGGGTCGAAGGGTTCTACGTTTCCACAAAGCGATCGCCCGATCGCTGTTTTCTTGAATGTTTATAAGGGTTGGTTGCGGGGGGGGGATTTGAACCCCCGACCTTTGGGTTATGAGCCCAACGAGCTACCGGACTGCTCCACCCCGCGTCATTGCGACCCCACGAACCAACGATGGTACCATGTGAGTTAAATAATGGTCAACGAGCTGCGCGGCCAAGAGCCTATTTCTCCGGCTTCGGCGGTGCGCTCTTTCTCAGGGATGTTTGAGTTGTTTGGGGTGATCATTTGTGAATATTAGTAGTCGTTCACCCGGTTTAATTAAGCCTAGTTCGTTTCTGGCGATTTCTTCGATAGCTCGTGGATCCTCTTGAAGTCGTTTTGCTGTCTGTCGAAGAGACTCGTTTTCTGTTCGTAGTCTAGACAAATCTGCAAGTAGGATGGCGTGATTGTTTTTTGTGCTCAACAAATCAATAAAGCCGTTGTTGCCAGTGAAGGTATTGATGACGAGAATGGTCCCGATAGCCCAGATAATTGAGTGAACCACCCTACGAAACCACAGAGGTGGTTCCGAGAGAAACGTGGGGTGTTGCCGTTTAAGTCGAGTATTAGAGCGTGGCATCAGTGATTAGGCCCTTGTTTATACAGATTGATTACTGTCTGGCGGCACGGCCATAGTTTCGGCGCGAGGGATTGAAATGATTAGAGAGAATCGAAATGAACTCGTCGTGGTTTTGACCACATTTCCTGGCGAAGGGGACGCTTCGACGTTCTCCAGGATACTGATTGAAGAGGGGTTAGCAGCGTGTGTTCAAAGGTATTCGGCGTGTCGGTCTATATATGAATGGCAAGGACGAATCGAGGAAACCGTTGAAATTCCTCTGGTGATCAAGACAATGAGTGACTGTCTTTCAAAGCTCAAAGAGCGAATTGGTTCACTACATCCTTATGAGATACCAGAGCTAGTAGTGTTGGAGACTAGGGACAGTTTTGATGAATACAGAAGGTGGGTGAGTGAAATAGTCGATCGAAGAGTATGAGAGAGTAGGAATTAGAGCAACCTTTATCCTTTAGAAGAATCGTAGTGCGAGAAATCCGCAGACGAAAAGCGCAAAGAACAATAGCGCGGCTAGGTCGAAATGCTTCTCCAGTGCATGTCGAACCGGTGGTCCTAATATTCGTAACGTGGTAGCTACGAGGAAGAACCGTGTGGCCCGACCAAATAGGCTAATCGTGAGGAATGGAGCAAATGGCATTTCTATTGCTCCAGAGGCGATTGTGGCAACTTTGAATGGAATAGGCGTGAAGGCAGCGGCCGCGAGGAACCAGCTGCCCCAAGTGTCAGCAAGTAAGACAAATTGATCCCAGTGATGTTCTACTCCATAGAATCTGACAATCGGTTCACCCACCGAAGTCATTAGACCGTAACCAATCGAATATCCGATCGCTGCACCAATAAATGATCCTGCAGAACAAATTGCGGCTGCTTGCAGCCAGCGTGCAGGGTTAGCAGTCACAATAGCGATAAGTAGGACGTCAGGAGGTATTGGAAAAAACGAGGATTCTGCTACTGCTATAAGAAATAATGCCGTCAGTCCTTGGCTTGTATCTGCCCATTGAATTGTCCAGTCGTAGGACCGTCGCAGGGCAGTGCGAACGATTTGAAGCAGCGAACTGATAAGTGGCATATTTCGAAAAGTGTAGGCTCGGCTAAGCCCGGCTACCGGTAAGTGTACGATATGGTGAAGAGAATCTGGATCATGGAGTTCGAAACAATCTTATTTCTCGTAGGTCTGTTAGGGGCTTTTCGATTGAGGTCACTACATTTTCTATGGCGTGCACGGGCTGCTGGTTAGTCGTCGATTGGTATTTTAATCTCAATGGCTGACTCGAAAGATTTGCCGGTCGTCTTTGAAGCGACTTCTGCGATAGAAGCAAGCATTGTACGGGCTCTGCTGGAGAGTCACGGAATTGATGCTCTTGTTGAGCCGCGCAACGTCGAGACTGTATTGCCGCTGCAGATTGATGGCCTTGGCCACGTCCGGTTATGTGTTCGGTCTGACCAGGTGAGTGAAGCTCATCGAGTCATAACCGGCTATAAGAATGAGCTAGCAAATGAGGCGGGTGGACTGCGCGACGAATTTCAAGAGCTTGAATCAATTCTTGGCTATAACTTCAAGGACAAAGGTTTGCTCGAGCACGCTCTAACGCACCGGTCGCGAGCGGAGGAAGATGTGACTGGGGGTGTGACCGATAACGAATCGCTCGAGTTCTTGGGTGACGCTGTAATAGGTTTTGTAATCTCAGACCGTCTGTTTCGAGAATTTCCAGATTGGGACGAAGGTGAGAAGTCGAAGGCTAAGGCGTTGTTGGTGTCTGGTTCCACGTTAACTGCCCTTGGGAGAAAACTTGAGCTTGGCAGCTATTTATATCTTGGCCGTGGCGAAGAGAAGAGTGGGGGGCGCCGGAAGGGATCGCTTGTTGAAAACGCCTTTGAGGCCGTGGTCGCGGCTATTTATCTTGATGGTGGCATCGCTGAGGCGGACACATTTATTGAACGACAATTTCGGGAATTAATGGAAGAGGCTCGTGCTGGTCGGATCGCAAATATGGTGTTAATCGATCATAAATCAGCGTTACAGGTATGGCTTCAGGAGAAGAGACGGGCGGCACCAACATACATCCTCACTGGTGAGGATGGTCCGGACCATGAAAAAGTGTTTAATGTGGCCGTCAAGGTCGGTGGCGAGCGAATTAGTAGAGGTCAGGGCAAGAGTAAGAAGGAGGCAGAACAACAAGCGGCCGAGCGTGCACTTGGCGAACTACGTGCACGCGCTAATCGATTTCAATGAGGCTCCAATCCCGATCGTCGGTTGTTTCTTGGTTTTCGTCGGCTGTTTTGTCGTTAGATTTTACCGAGCCTTCAGTCGTTGGCGAATCCATAAGAGGCAGTCGTGTGACTGCATATTCCTGAACCTCGCGGGACAGGTCTATTTCATTCGGTACTTCTGGGCAACAATGCAGGCGAACCCATAGTCTCAAGAGTGGATCAGTAAATGAATATCGCTTCTGTCGAACCGTAATCAAGTCGACATCTTGTAGCCACGTCAGATAATCCTTGGTTGAACCTGGAGTCCGCCCAAGACGCTGGGCAATTTCGGTGAGTGTTAAGGGCTCTTCTTCAGAGAGGACGTGCAGAATAGCCTTTAGTGCGCCGTAACCCCTCGCTCGGTGAAGTCTAAGTTCGTATGAGAACCGACATAGAAGAGTCAGATATGAGCCAACGGCGAGTTGGGATGATAAGGCGCTGACTGGGTCGCCGCTACTCGCTCCATCCATTGATCTCAGAGCTTGAGAGAGTGTTTCGACGTAGCTCGGCCGGCCGTCTGTCAGAATGTGAACGATTCTGCCAAGGTCGAGCCGTTCGGCTTCGTCTTGGCCAATTCCGTAATCCAACAGTAGCTCTGACACTTCTGCCGCTGAAAGCGGAGGGACATGTATCACTTCGAAACGTTCTCCAACGTCACGGAGCAGCCGATGGGCGCGGTTGGTATACCGGGTGCTCACTACGAATCGATTCGGACTTGTTTCCAAAGCCTCGATTACTTCACGTTGAATGCGGCGAAGGCCAGGAAAGCTTTCGAAAGCTCGTAGTTCAAGAAGTTCATCGATCAAAAACACAGGCACGTGGCCGTCTGAAGATTGCGCTTGGTCTAGGAAACGTAACAATCTGGCGAAGGCACTCCTGGCATCTCGACCCAGTTCGTCGGGATGAATCCCTTCGTTAGTCGGTATAAGTCTGTAAGGGGATTCTCTTGTTACTGATGAGCAAAAGCCCTCGGGGGTGGATGCTGCTCGCTCGATATCAAGGTATTGGCTGCTATCTTCGCCAAGAATCTCGGCTACTCGTAAAAGTAGCGAAGTGCGGCCACTTCCACAGCCGCCGAGTAGTACAGGAATTCGTGATGGGGTCGCATTGAGGGCGGACAGAATTCTTCGTTCAATGA
>CEUS01550333.1_pt1 | contig 16646 bp, 13 predicted proteins | sample 427031 | NCBI WGS metagenome assembly CEUS01 (sample SAMEA2622837, study PRJEB7988) | marine metagenome | biome: marine biome (ENVO:00000447); feature: marine epipelagic mixed layer (ENVO:xxxxxxxxx); material: "saline water (ENVO:00002010), including plankton (ENVO:xxxxxxxx)" | depth 140 m | reverse complement strand
GCCTGATTCCGCTGCGGCCTCGCTTGTCGTGGACAGGGTGTCGTCGCCTGGTGAAGCATCGCCGTTTGCGCCTGAACCCTCGCTTGAACAGGCAGCGGCGAAGAGCCCGAGGGAAATGACCACGCCAACTAAGCACCGACCAACAAACTTCATGTAGCCTCCTCCACGAAGACCGAAAACATGAATGGATTAGAATTACTAGCGTACACTAGTGGCGATTTCACTAGTGAAGATCGCCCTACTCGTTAATTTGCGATTCTTACTGATAGCGTGACAATCGTCTTGTGCTCGAATGGAAGATCTGGTGGATATGATTATTGATGCTGACGCACATGTAAATGAAGATCTGGATGAACTCACTGAATTCCTCGATCCAGTCTTTAGGTCTCGCCGGCCAGTAATACTAAGAGATACTCTCGGGTTATCGAGGATCTTACTTGAAGGGAAGCTCTACCCGGAACCACGCCTGCGGCAACAACACAGCGAAAAGGTCGAAGGCACCAGTCTGGGTGGCACCCGCGCAGGGGCTCGCGATCCCATTGCCCGCATAGTTGATCTTGACCTGGAAGGCTTTGACGTACAAGTAGTCTATGGTTCTCTGGGTCTTGGGGTCACCTCGATCGACGACCACGAATACGGCGTCGCCTTTGCCCAAGCTTGTAACGACTACTACGCAAGATTTTGTTCCACAGAATCGGGACGTCTCCGCGGGATGGCAGCATTACCAGTTCAGGATGTCTCGGCTGCAGTTGAGGAATTGGATCGCTGCGTCACTGACCTGGGGCTTCTGGGGGGTACCGTGCCACCAAACGTTGCTGGAGTGGATCTAGGAAACGATCTTTTCGAGCCTCTTTGGGCGAAGGCGGAGAGTTTAGACGTTCCAATTTCTGTGCACTGGGGAAACGGCACGCACATGCCGGCTTCGGGAACTGAGCGCTTTAACACACACTTTATGGTTCATGCTGTTGGGCACCCCTTCGAGCAAATGCTTGCTATGGCTAGTCTGATGACTAACGGAGTCTTCGACCGATACCCCCGTCTGCGCATTGGGTTCTTGGAGGCAGGCTGCGGATGGGCGCCCTTCTGGGTGGAACGCTTGCACGAACATTGGGAGCGCCGTGGCGCAGAAGTACCTCGGATGCAGTACGACCCGTTGACCTATTTCCAGAATGGGAACTGTTACATTTCTTGTGAACCTGACGAAACACTCATTCCCGCTGCGGCGAAGATCCTCGGCGACCATTCTCTTCTCTTCTCTTCTGATTATCCGCATACTGACAGTATATTTCCCAAATGCGTGAGTACTGTGCGACTCAGAGACGATCTAACTGAAGGGACCAAGGAACTGCTACTTGGTGGAAATGCATCCAACTTCTACGCTCTGAATTAGTGACTTGACCTCTATTGATCCGAAGTTGATTTGTTACGGAGATCCCGCTGTGGGGACGTCAACCTTTGCTAAGAGGATCGACCCCACCCGAGGTGCGGATGGATCAACTGAAGCTGATTCTGTATAGGTGCAAACGTAGAGGTTGCGGCCATCTTGGCCCCCGAGAACACAGGCAAAGGCTCCTTCTTGGCCTGTAGAAAGTTTCTGCAACACTCTGCCACCTTCTTCGACGCGGACTACCTCACAATTCAACGGATCTGCATACCAAACTGCTCCTTCCGCATCAAGGCAGATTCCGTCCGGTACCCCAGAACCCAATTCGGCAAACATTCGCCTATCACGCAAGCCACCATCGTCATCAACCGTAAAGGCAGTGAGACGCCCTGCAGCGGACTCGGCGACGATCAGGAGACGTCGTTCTTCATGGATGACAACGCCGTTTGGAAAATCAAGGTCATCCGCTACGAGCCGAGCCGATCCCTCCAGATCCACCATCACTAGATGACCTGGTGCCGGGTCTTCTCCCGAAAGCAGATCATAACCGAAATCGCCCACATAGGCGCGTCCCCGCTGATCGACGACCATATCATTGCACTTCCCTCTGACCAATTCGGAAAGATGCGCAAACTCTTTTAGCAATCCATGGCCCTCTAAACGCAGAATGCGCTGGTCGCCCATTGACACAACCAAAAGACGGCCCTCGGGATCCCAACCTAAGCCGCCGGGCTCTCCTGGCACATCCAGAGTATTAATGATCGTGCCATTGTCAACACAAACGATACGCTTCGCTCTTTTTTCGGAAAACCAGAGACAACCCTCACCCCACCGAGGACTCTCCGGAAACCTCAAACCTTCGATTAGTCGTTTCAACAGGGATTATCTCGTTTCACATAGGCAACATACTCATCGAGCTGCTCCCTGAGATCGGTTTCACTTATATCTGCCAGGATTCCTACATAATTCGAAACTCGTCCTGGTTCGATTCGACTGCTTCCGAGATCCGGAGACGCCGGAGCCCGAGAAAGGTCCAGCCCGTCCCGATCGAGTGCCGCTACAAAGATATCCGGACAATAGGTCGTTACTTTAGAGATATTTTCGACCGTCACCTGGATCGTCGAGACACCATCTTCAACTCGTACTCTTGGCTCACCCAAATCCAAATCTGGTATGTCATGGACCTCGCGAAATCCAAGATAGAACCCAGCAAAGACGCCGAACGAGACTAGAAGAGCAAATACGATCCGTTGATTTGATTCCGACCACCGACGGAAGCGCACTTTGCTGTTAGTCGAGACTCCGAGAGGTGTAGCCACTTCAAGCCCGACCTTCCAGCAACCACCGCGACAATTCGTCACTGTCGACTTCTTTACTCGAACCAAGAAAGCTAACGGAACCTCTCTCCATGAAGTAGACGGAATCAGCTAGAGACATAGCAACCCCTATCGATTGCTCAACCAAAAGAATAGTGGTACCAAGCTCAAGTATTTGCTCGACGACTGCGAGTAGCTGTTCCGTGACGGTAGGCGCCAATCCGAGGCTTAGTTCATCAACAAGTAACAGGTCCGGGCCTGCCATAAGAGTCCTGGCAAGCGCCACCATCTGCTGCTCGCCACCAGACAAAGTTCCTGCACGCTGTGACAGCCTTGTCTTGAGATTGGGGAACACATTGAGAACTGCATCAAACCGTTGCTCGACCAAGGACTGGTCGGTAAGAAACGGATATGCACCAATCCAGATATTCTCACGGACGTTAAGGGAGGGAAACATCGCCTGGCCCGCAGCCATGAGGCTGATCCCAAGTTTGACTCTCTGGTCGGGCGGGACCCCACCAATTTCTTGACCCCTGTAGAAGATCCGGCCTGTTTGGCCATCTAAGAGCCCTCCAATATTGGCAAGGAGGGTTGTCTTACCTGCACCGTTTCGACCAACGAGCGCATGGCACCCACCTTCAGGCAGTTTCAGTTCCACGTCGAAGAGCACACGGATCGCTCCATAGGAGTAGTTCAATTCCTCAATTTGCAGCAGGGGTTGTCGGAAATCCATCTCCGACGAGTCCAACTGCATACTTTGACGCACCGATTCGCCTCCTCGAGCGTCTTTCTTTGAGATTCCCGATTTCATATCAGGCGCAGACAATTGCTTTCCCTGGCCACTGACGGCTACCTTCTCCGCCTGCTCGTGCTCCTGCATTCCATCGGGATCGCCAAACTCCTGAGCCTCACGTCTTATCTGTGCTTGGATCCTCTGCTCATCGCCGCGATAACTAGCTAGTCCAACCGTAAGAAGGAGAACACCCGCGACTGCCGTTAGGGGAATGAGTAGGAGGAAGGCGGATCGCAAACCCATCAGATCCGCCAAGATGCCGAAGAGCACAGGAGAAAATGCTGAACATAGGCTTTGTGCTACTGCGTCAAGAGAACTTCCTCTGCCACGAAGGTGTGGATGAAGCACATCGACCCTCACTGCGTTAAGTGGCGGTATTGCAGCGACCAATGTCATCGCACCAAAGGTAAACAGCGTCAACATGACCGGCGTGTTGTCGACGGAAAACGCCACGAATAGGAGCGGGGCTGTAACCAGGCGTGCAATGCCGGCCACCGCAACCCGAGCCGATCGATACCCAGCGTGGGTCAGGTAATCCGCAAAATTCCCAGAAACAAGGACACCTACGACGCCACCGAGTGCGAAAAGGCTAATGGCTGCAGATCCTTCTGCAACGCTTAGATCATGGTATCGAATAAGAAACGTGACGGTCCATACTCCGATTCCTCCAAAAAACACACTCCCCAGGGAAGACGACACCAAGCCGGCGACGTATGTTCGGCTTCGGAATATGTCTCTATATGCGGCCAGCGCACTCATTCCTTCGTAGACAGAACCGACCACATCATCAGTACTCAGCCGCTGATGTCTGCGGTCTTGCACACCACGTTCTGGCTCCGGAAGGCGCCAAGCAAGCACGGCAACTACAAACGCAGGAATTGCAAAGAAAAAGAATGCCGACCTCCATCCCCATGCTTCCCCCATAAGAGCACCGATCGGCAAAAGGAAAAAACCAACCAATTGGCCGACTTGATAAACGCCCATGACCTTTGAACGTTGATTCACTGGGTAATAATCACTAAGTAGGGATTGTGAGGTCGGATTATCACAGGGGTCCCATAGGCCAAGAAGCATCCGGCCAACCAGTAAAGAGACAAACCCTCCCGCGAGCCCCGTCCATAGCATGGTGAGACCCCAAGCGGTCGTCCCCCAAGCAATTACTCGAGTTCGTCGATATCGATCCGCGATGATGCCAAATGGGATTGTTCCCAAGGTGACAGAAATCAGATACGAGCCACTCAGGAAGCCCAATGCAGTATCGGATAGACCGAATTCCCGTTTTAGGAGCGGGAACATCGCGGGCAACAAGAACTGGTCACTGACGTTTATGGTGTAGACCAAAGTCAACAATGCCAATGGCCACTTGGATGCACCGACCAATTTATGGGTCAGCTGAAAGGCTGCGCGCGGAGTTCTCGCCGGCGAAAGCGGCGAGTAAACAGCTTGATCGTCGCGAGCTTCCAGGACGCCCACTACCCTTTCGAACTGATACCCAACGACTTTGTCGCAATTAGGCCGAGCATGATTTCGGAAGTTCCACCGCCAATAGTCTCGCTAATTGACTGTCGCCAAAGAAACTCGATCTCCGAACCACGGATAAGCGATTGTGGGGCTCCGAAATCCCCCGCGAACCTCGCTACTTCTTGACACACTTCACTACCAGCCAGCTTGTTGGCTGCGGCTTCGAGCGCTGCATCTCGGCTCTCCTGAACTGCTTCACACATCGCCAGTGCGAGCGCCTCCACCTCCCCCACGCGAACCGCTAGGTCGGCGAGCCGGTGCTGGACTACAGGGTTCGAAAATAGATTCTGATCAATCAACCAAGCGACGAGGTCCTCGAAGTCACGTCGCACGCGTGCCGGCGGAAACTGCACATGGCGTTCAGTAGCGAGCGATTCAGCGATAATTCCCCATGCTCCATTTTCTGGACCAATCCGGTTTGCGACTGGAACACGAACTTCATCAAAGTGGACTTGATTGAAACGCTCACCATCGATCGCGGGTATCGGGCTGATCGAGATTCCGTCCGAACGACGATCGATGATGAGAATGGAGAGACCTCGACCTCGATCTTCTTGCGTTCCCGTCCGACATAGGGTCCACAGATAGTCTGCTCGATGACCTCCGGAAGTCCAACGCTTCTCGCCTGTAACCACATAGAAATCCCCGTCTCGCACTGCTCGGGTGCGCAGACTCGCTAGGTCAGATCCGGCTTCTGGTTCCGAGTATCCCAGCGAGAAGAAGGTTGTACCGCTCCGAAGACCCGGTAGAAATCGATCACGTTGTTCCGGGGTCCCTTCAGCGATGATGGTCTTAGCGACTATTCCAGGCCCCAACGGAGGCCGCGCGACACGCGCTTTGGCCATTTCATCCCAGAGAACAAATTCATATAGAGGTGGCTTAGCCTCACCTCCTACCTCCTTGGGCCAGGTAAGGGCTAACCAGTTCTTGGAACCCAGGGCGGAGTTGAGATCTCTAGTGGCGGTATTGTGTTGGCCTTCATGTCGGAAATACGCACCACAGTCAGAGAATTCAGCAAGAAATTGGATTACTTCGGACCGGAAGTTCTCGAGTTCCGGACCGAGAGTCAGGTTCATGCCTGATCTTCGTCCTCTTCTCCCGTAATCCATACTGGGTCGCGCTTTTCGGCAAAGGCCTTCGGACCCTCCTTGGAGTCCGGGTGATCCCAATGCATGCGCAATAGTGCCCAGCCGTACTCCAAACTGTCGCGGTAACCCATTTCCACCGAACTCCAGATTGCTTGTTGTGAAAGAGACACCGCAGTCGGCGAATTCGCGCATATCTGCCTTGCGATCGTTTCCGCTGTATCTATCAACTCCTCTGGTTCTGCAAGTTCATCAACAAGACCTAGTTGGTAGGCTCTGTCCGCATCCATTCTGTATGACTTTCCGCACAATGTCATACGTAGCGCCGATCCCAAAGGCAACCGTTTTGCCAAACCAATATTTTCAATTGCGCCGACCATTCCAACGTTAACATGGGTATCTAGGAACGTCGCAGTCTTCGAAGCAACGACGATATCACTATCAACCACAAAGTGGAGTCCGGCCGAGGCCACCACACCATTGACAGCACAGATAACGGGTTTCCAGACTCTATTTTGCCTCGGCGACCAGTGCACTTCTTCCGATAGCGGGCCCTTTCCTGCCTTCACTTTTCCACGTGACGCCACAGCGCCAACATCTGCCCCTGTGCAAAAGTGTCGCTCTCCGGACGCTGTTACGACAGCACACCGGACCCAAGGATCGTCGCGTACTTCTGCCCAAATAGCTTTGATTGGCTCAATCATCGACGCATGAAGTGCGTTTCCGCGATCGGGCCTATCGAGGGTGATGTATGCAACGTGATCTCGGCGCTCATAGACGAGTCCATCCAGGGGCCCTGTAAGGTCGACTGGCATAGTTCATCTTCTCCTATGTTTTCTAGCAATCCCACTAAGGTCTTATCCAATACTGGAACAACTCTTTACCCCTAGAGACTTGCTCTACTCATACCTTCCATCACTTGGCTTCGGGCAAACTCGGGGCCCGGCGGCATAAGGCTCGTTTGCCGAATTCGTTGCGCCAAGTTTGCGACAGGGCCTTCGACCGTGAATCCCATCGCCCCGAACACCTGATGGGACTGGTAGGCAACACTAGTGCTTACCCGAGTAGCTGAGAGCCTTGCTACGGCCGCATCATATTCCGCCTCAGGAGTTTCTGAGTCAAGTCGGTACGCAGCTATTCGGACAAGTAACTCTGCTGCCCTCAGTTCAACCGAGAGCTTGGCCAACGGATGCGACAACGCCTGGAAACTGGCGATTGGACGGCCAAACTGCTTCCGGTCTTTTGCGTACTCGACTGTTCGCTCCATGAGAGTTGTGGCGGCGCCAACAAGATAGGCAGCGCATGCTAGATCTCCGCGCGCTATCGCCGCTGATGCGTCACCAAGTTCTACTTGACGCTCAATATCGACGTAACCCCAAGGTTCTCGCGCTGTGGTATCGACCGCGATTACCTCACAAGTAGGCACTCCAAGCCAAGCGGATCCCTCCGCAATCTCCACATACAGATCGGCTTGTGGGGCCCAAGGCATGAGAGGGGGCTCACCAACGCTTACGATTTTGGTACCAGCCGCTATCCCCTCCATCTCGGATGATCCCAAAATAGCACCTGCCATAAAGGTCGGGACAAGAGGTCCAACCCCACCTTTCGAGCCCAAGGTCACCATTGCAGCCGAAATTTCAAGTGCACCACCCCCTACCAGTACTGTCCCTAAACCTAGAACTCCGAGATCGGCTAGGCCCGACCAGTAGGGCTGAAGCAGTGGTTCTTGCACAGTCGCGTCGGGGCTGACACCGATACGATCACAAAACCCTCCCAAAGAAACTGAAAGTTCCTGCTGTTCGGGAGCATAGTCTAGGTTCAGGCTCATCTCATATCCCACCGGTCTCTCGCGAACTGGGTGAGCCATTAGCGAGCGTCATCGCCTCCGCCTGAAGCGCCGGCAACCGCATAGTGGCTAGGTGGAGGTCAAATTCGGAGGTAAACCCCATTGCGCCACAGTATTGATGCGTATACCGGAGCACTTGAAGAGAAGCTCGTGACGCACGTGACAATGCGACCGAAGCTAACGCTCCGTCCGCCTGCCAAGCTGCTTCTCGCACCAGCCAACGCGCTGCTTCGACTGAGACGGCGCATTCGGCCAAGCCATGCTGAACGGTCTGAAAGGACCCAATCGCTTTACCGAATTGATGTCGATTGGTCACGTGCTCAACAGCCATGTTGACGGCAAACTCCATAGTTCCAACTAGCTCGGCCGTCAACGCGATCTTCCACCACATTAGAATTTCGGTCGGATCTACAGCCGGGACCTTCTTAGATGGAAGAACGGCGTCTATCTGGCCAACGGGCCAACCAAGTCGAGAGTCAACCCTGCGATTGTTGTCTGTATTGGGCTGGGCAATAGACACATGATCGTCAGCTACGACCACAACGAACTTGGCTACGCAAGCGAACCTCGCCGGTCCGCTATAGCCGAATGGAACGATCGATATAGGAGCGACCACGTCGAGTTTCAAACTGGGTGCAACCAAGGCCTGATATCCCGCCGATACCGTTGAGAGCGCGCACGATAGACGTTCTACTACGAGAACTGAATCAAGTCGACCGCTATGACCTGCTTGCGACAGTTCCAAGTAGCCCCCCCGAGTGAGATGCTCTTCAAGCACGAAATCGTAGGTTGGCTGGTCGCCACCAAGGGCCCGCAAACGACTTGGACCGGCATAACGGGACACGATGGTCCCAATTGCATCCATGATCGATTCTTGGTCGTCATTGAGGAAAAAGTCCACGGTTTAGCCTTTTGGAAGGCGGAGGAGCAGACGAGAGATCAGGTTCAGTTGAATCTCGTAGGTGCCGGCAGCAACACCAGCCGCTAGTGACTTCCGGATCTGCTGGTTAGCCAATCCCTGATATCTCATGACTTCAGCACCCTGAATAGCAAGACAAGCCTCAGCAACAGCACGTTCCGCCTGGACCATCGCCACGCGAGCAACATTTCCATTAGGCGTTGGTGGCTTCCCTTGGGCCCGCTCATCAATCACACGGTAATAAAGCAGACGTGCGGCCTCACATGCCTCCGATGCGATGTCCACAGATTCAAGAACATCCGGACTTGGGGCTCGCCCGTTCTCTAGCGCCCATTGCATCGTTTCATTTAGTACTCGCGATGCTCGGGCCCACCTCGGGGCACCAACACGCTCATAGGAAAGGGCTTCACGGACAACCTTCCATCCGCCGTTCTCAGGTCCAAGCCTATTCGCAACCGGGACTCTGAGATCCGAGATCAACACTTCATTAAATGAATGCTCTCCCACCACACCCGAAATCTTTCTTACCTCAATTCCAGGCCGATCCATGTCAATCAGCAGCACTGAAATGCCCTCTTGGCGACCGTCTCCGGTCCTAACCAAAAGATAGCAATGGTCAGCAAGGTCCGCGTAGGAAGTCCAGAGTTTCGAGCCATTTACTATGTACTCGCTACCATCCAGTACTGCGTTAGTACGCAAGGACGCTAGATCACTACCCGCCTCAGATTCTGAGAAGCCCTGACACCAGATCACCTCGCCACGCGATATCGGCGGCAAATAGCGCGCCATTTGTTCGCTCGTACCGTAGGCCATCAACGAAGGGCCTATCCAATTTACATTCATGTATTGGGGACCTCGAGGTTCTCCGCGCGACCAGAGTTCTTCGCTCAAAATAGAGAGTCTCCATGGACTAGCCTCAACGCCTCCATGTTCCTTTGGCCAGTGAGGAGTAAGCCAGCCTCGATCGGCAAGCAAACCACAGAACCGGCGAGAGTAGTCAGCGTTCTCCGGTGAACCAAGGACGGCCGTAGATCCATGCCAACGGCCGGATAGTTCTTCGGAGAGGAACTCGTTCAAGTCCGCTCGGAATTCAAGGTCATCGGCATTCCACCCAAATTCCACGAGTCCCTCCCCACTTTCTAGGCAAACATCGCAATACGGTTCCGCGTCGTACGCACAGAGTCGAGTTCAATTGCCAGACATCAACCGTAAGCTAGGAATATGCTCCATTCTTGGCGTTTGTATAGGAAATCACCGGACTAGCATCTGGACAGGAAATTATCTCAACCAGCGCTGGTCCAGACATTTCAAGTGCGTCCTGAATAGCAGGGCGCAATTCTTTTGGATCCTTCACCCGCCTCCCAGAGAGGCCCATCGACTGGGCCGCTACTGAGAAATCAATTTCCGTGAAGTCTGAACTTCGAGGGATAGAGAACCGTTCTTCCACGTGCCGTATCCATCCATAAGAAGAGTTGTTCAGAACTACTGTGGTTATATCCAGGTTGTATCTGGAGGACGTTTCCATCTCCCCCAAGCCATATGCAAGTCCTCCATCCCCTGTCAACACAGCCACTCGACCGTCTCCCCTAGCCACTCGTGCACCTATTGCAGCACCGGTCGACCATCCAAGTCCACCAATACCCCTTGGAGCAATGAAGTTCGGCCCGGCCGACTTCACCCGGAAATGACGAGCTGCCCAGCCTGATGAAAGGGATGCATCACATACGAGCAGATCTGAAGGGCCTAGTAGATCATCCAACACCCCCGCTACCAGTGCAGGATTTATCGGTTGACCCTCTGGCTGCTCATACTGACTTAGAGGTTCCGGCTCTATCCAAGGCGTGTCGGGCCCCGACCAATCTTTGAGAGCGCATTTGAGGGAATACAAAAACGACTTAGCGTCGGCCAGTATGCCTAGATCAATAGGAATTGCTCGACCAATTTCGGCTCCATCTATATCCACATGGATGACCATCTGTTCCCTAGAAGGAAGCCGCCACGAGTGACTTCCCAGTTGAGAGTTCTTGCTCCCGATAACCAGTACCACATCGGCGATATGAAGGGAATGGTTACCACGTAATGATCCGAATCCTCCGACGACTCCTCCAGAGAACCGACTAAGTTCATCTACCGATCCCTTGCCGTTGAGTGAGGTGACAACCGGTAGGTTGGTGCATTCGACCAACTCCGCCAGGGCCTGAGCTGCACCACTTAATACCAGTCCTCCTCCAGCAAGAATTAGTGGCCTCGATGCCGTTCGTATAATCCTTGAAACCTCTTCTACCTGATCCGGAGGCGGGTGTGGCCTGTACCTCGGAAATTGGCGGTCCTCCGAACTTAGTGGAGTTATATCTTCAGAAGATACCCGAGATAAAAAGATATCTTCAGGTATTGAGACCACTACGGGACCAGGACGGCCTGAGGTTGCCACCCGGAGTGCATGCCCTACAACCTCTGGTATCACTCCCGGCTCCAATACCCGTCCTACCCATTTGACAACGGGGCTCAGCGTCTCCGATTGACTGAACGATTGGGATGCCACTGAATGGACGCGCAAATGCTCAGAATCACGGCGCGTGTCGGCGACAATGGCCATTACAGGAATAGATGAGGCTTGAGCTTCAGCTAGTCCCGATATCAAATTCGTGGCCCCAGGACCGACGGTTGCGTCGCAGATACCGACCTTTCCGCTGACCCGTGCGTAGCCGTCGGCGGCATTAGCGGCGTTCCGTTCATCACGCATCACCAAATGTCGCGTCGACGAGTTTATTGTGGCCCCATATAGAGGGAGCGTTTGGCCACCTGGGACTCCGAATAGCGCTCCGTTGGGTTCGGTAATAAGTTCGAGAAGAACATCCCCGACTGTCCTATCAGCCATGAGGGGGACACTAGCAAGGTCCCAGGAGCCCAGAATCCTCCGGGGTCTCACTGGTCATGGCAACATCAGCGACCTGCTAATCCACATACTCACCAGCCACCCTGCTCACCAGCCATCCTGACCCATCGTGACGACTTCCGCGATGATCCCGGCTCCTCGAAACTTGTCGATCTGCTCTAGGGGTATGCCAACTTCACTCAATACTTCGAGATTGTGTTGGCCTAGCGTGGGCGAGGGCTCTCGGTTCCAGACCCTGGGCCCGCCGGAAATCTTCGCAGGCCATCCCGTGTATGGATGACTTCCGCACAAGGGATGCGAAAGCTCTTCGAAAAACCCTCGGTCGCGCATTTGCGGATTATCCACGATCTCGTGTGGCCAGACGACCGGACCCACTGCGATACCAGCTCCCCATAACACCTCAACGATCTCATCAGCCGACCTCTCAAAACACCAGTTTTTGAGTTTCTCATCGGAATCGGATCCAACGATCTTCGTCAGGGCGTCCTGTGTCGATTCGTCCGTGAAACTGATCGCGACCCAGCGATCCTTTCCCTTGCACTGATACACCCCCTGCTTTAGATACAGGGACGAGTTGCCGAGACTTGTTTGGACCTCACCGAATACCGAGTATTCCAATATCTGCTCCGCGACGGTATTAAGCGCTCCGCCAATCATGGGCGCCTCAACAACCATCCCGCCACCGTCTTTCGCACGATTAGCTAGTGCAACCAAAATGGCAACTGCAGCATGCACGCCAGCCAAAGGGTCGCACATTCCATTTGGGATGACTGGAGCCTCATCTTTGTACCCGGTTACGTTTGCTAGACCCACCACCTGTTCTATCGTTTGGGCGAATCCGACACGATTCTTCCATGGGCCTTCGATGCCGAATGCAGGCATACGGACAACCACGAGATCAGAGTTTCGCTCGATGAGTTGTTTCGGTCCCAGGCCAAGTTGCTCAATGACTCTTGGGCTGAAGTTTTCGATCATGACATCGCATTGGTCAAGTAACGTTAGTGCAATTTCACGGCCTTCTCGAGCGCTTAGATCGACAGCAATACCACGTTTATTCGTATTAGCACCACAAAACAGAGGAGACCACTCCCACCACTCGTCATCCTCCATTGCCCGAAGTGTGTTCATACGAATTCCGTCCGGGCGATGCGGACCTTCCACATGGATGACGTCCGCTCCAAGTCCAGCGAGAAACTGTCCAGCGAAGGGCCCTGCCCAGAATCCCGTGAAGTCAGCCACCTTTATGCCCCGGAGAGGTAATGGCCCAGTTGAGTTAGGAGGGAACAACACTTGCGTACTGCGTTTTTCCCTCCAGGAATCCAGCGCCTGTTCCGGCCGGGCAATCTGCGGGGAGGAACCAAATCTCGCTGCGGGCTCGTTGCCCAGACGATATGGCCGCCTGGGTTGCAGAAACCCTGCCAAATTTTCGACAAACCAATCTTGATCCCGGAAGTGATCCATTTCAAGAACGGTGGCTCCGTTACCGATAGGAGCTACAGGGATCCGCAGCAGACTTGCGATTTCCGTGATCTCCTCGGTGGTGCGTTCTCGAGTCCAGGATTGGATTGCGTCGATAAGTTCACTTCTGCGTCGTCGGCGCTCAAGCGCAATGAGCAGAGAACTATCGTCCAGCCAATCCGGTCGTCCGATCATGCTGCAGAAGTCGAGCCACTGCTGACCAGTAATTACAAAGAATCCGACTAACCCATCCAATGTAGGTTCGATTCCCGGAACAGGAACTCCCCGGATCTGGTTGAATGGTCTACCCGCCATGGACTCATAGGTAATCGGATACATGTTGTGCTCAAGGTGGGCGGCCTCCAGCATTGAAACATCTATCAGTTCCCCAATTCCAGTTTCCATGGCACGAGCGATAACACCGAGCAACGAGACGGCAGCAATCGCTCCACTAAACCAAGCACATGGCTCGCCTCCAACCATGAGTGGTTCACGATCAGGGTGGCCGCGTGATGCCATTCCTCCTGACATCGCCTGCAGAGTCAAATCAGATGCGGGTAGGCCTGCCCAAGGGCCCTCGAGGCCAAACGGCGTTATCGACACGGCAGTGAGGCCTGGATATTTCTGATGAAAGACTTCCCAGGGTTCCGGCAACGTGTCAGTAACCAATACATCTGCTACTGTAAGCAGACCGGCTAACCCATCAAGAGTTGAACTTCTTTTTCCTGAATTCAGGTAATCGAATAGGGGGCTGTTTTGCGATCCAAGATCGATTCCCCTGGAAGAACGACGGCGCATGGGATGCCCATCAGGAGCCTCAACCATGACCACGTCGACACCCGCGTCAACGAGAATCTTGGTGCAGTAGGCCACTTCGATCTGACCATCTAGTTGAACAACCCGAAGCCCGGCAAGGGGACCGAAGGACATCCTTCGAGTATACTCAAACGTGACAGATTGACTTCTATCGTGCTACGAAGTATAGGTTTTCGATTGGAGATTACTGATGCTTTGCATCGTGGCGAACGATCCAGTCGTTCCCAGAATGGAAGACTTCCGAGATTCAACTCAAACACACAAGCCCGCATTGGAGTGGACTAACGCCGATTCTGAGGTCATTGAATCGCAGTTGTCGGAGGCCCAAAGCAACATCACAAATTTTGTAATTGTTGCTGGTGGTGAAACTGCTGGAGATGCGGTTGTGGCTGCAAGTCACAGCAACGCCGCTCAAGGCTTGGTGCTGTGGTCCCCCATACTCGACCAGCTAAGTTCGGAACTCCTATCCGAATGGGATGAGATGCCAATCTTGGCTCTCGCAAACCCGGCTGAAAGAATCTTTCTAGCCTCGGCTGTGGACACGTATCTGGCATCGAACAATCCAACATCCGAGCTCTTCATTGGGAAACTCAACGATGCTGCGATGTCATTTACCGTCGAATGGGCATGTGAACGACTCGAGTCGGAAGTCACAGTTTCCGAAATAGCACTCGAGACTCAGGACGGTTGGCAACTTTCTGGAACCCGATCTCTACCCAAAGCGGACGAGCCAGTTCCAGCCGTTGTATTGATGCACACAGGCCGTAGCGACCGTTCAATCTACACACGTCTTGAACGACTTCTCGCTAGATCAGGATTCGCGGTTCTGAATCTTGACTGGCGCGGCAGAGGGAAAAGCACCAATCTTGGAACCTATTTCGAATTAACAGAAGAAACAAAGGAGTCTGCTTGGCAAGACGCCGTCGCCGGATTCGATTACATGGCATCACTAGATGAAGTGGATGAGACTCGCCTCGCCGGAGTGGGTGCTGTACACGGTGCCGAATATGTGGCACGGGCAGCTTGGCGTAATCCGGACATACGGGCTCTGGTGATTCTCACCGGCTATCGACCTCTTGAACGACAGGAACGAGCCCATCTTACAAGTACCGACATAAGCGTTCTCTATGTCACCTGTAGTGGCCATCAAATTACTACTGATGCAATGAAGGAGCTGCACTTGCAGACACCTTCTGGATTCTCCCAATATATTGAATACCCAGGTGCAGCCATCGGATACCAACTCTTTCAGATCGACATTCAGTTGGAGTCCCGAATAGTCGACTGGTTGATTGAAACTCTCAGCCGATGAGCATAAACACCTTAGAATTCACCTTTTCAGCTGCCGACCAGTGGGAGTTGGGTGCATTGGCAAAGGTGCCGGCTAGTAGCAAACCAAGGCCCGGCGTCATAACAGTTCCCGCATCACTTCACCAACGTGACGCATGGCTTCAGACCGCAGACACACTGGCCGAAACTGGAATTGCCTCACTACTCATGGATATCAGAGGACGCGGAATGAGCACGGGAAACCGGACATATGCCCAAATGGGTCCATTACAAAGACGGAACGTTCGGCTCGACGTTACCGCAGCGATCTCTCAACTAGCTCAAATCCCTGGGGTCGATCCTAATTGTCTCGCAATTGTTGGCGAACAGGATACTGCAGTCGAAGCCCTCGAAGCCGCAGTTGGAGACTCGAGGATCAAGGCCGCTTGCATTCTTTCTGCTCGCCATCGCGTTCGACTTACTCGAGCCCTAGGGCAACGCCCAATTCCCGTGTTTGGGATTGTGTCCGCAGAGGACCGGTTGGGTCTTCGGGCTACGACGGATGCATACCTTGCTGCGCCAGAGGGTCTCAGCCGTCTCGACGTATACCGGGGCCTTGGCATCGGGATAACAATGGCGTCAGTTCTGCGATTTGAATCGCCTGACCAGACGCCGCTCGAGGCAACAATTGCAGAGTGGTTCAGTGAGCGACTCAATTCGAGTTGAGAATTCTGGACACTTCAATCGCTCGCCGATTTGATGGTCACCAATGGCTTGGGATACCTCACTTTCGGTTCACCTGAAGCATTAGTGGTGCCCTAGAACCGGAACAATGGCTTTCTTTCGCTTATCGCGCTTTCTTTCGCTTATCGCGATGGGTGAAGGGCACCCTCGGCCCGACACCGACTGATGGGCGGGGGCATGGGCGCCTGACCGCGGATGCCACGCACTTCATCGATCGACACCTCGAAATGAAGATGGCCCCCGCGTTCTCGGCCCTCAGAACTCGACTGTCGAACAGGCGGCCCGGGATTCCCATCTCGTGGTAGCCGAGGTACCCCACGCCCACAACAGAGGCGTCATACAACTCATAGACGAGCAGTATCCGGGCACAAAGTGGAAGCCCTGCAACCACCTCCAAGGGAACGCTGGCATAGCTGTTCTCAACGGGTCGCAGCCACGCCGCACAGATTCCGGTCGACAAGGCTCGCCGACGGCCATCACGGGTTGTGTTTACACGGCCGGTATGGAGAGTGTCACCGCTGAGGAAAAGGGCGGTGCCGATGAGAACAGTTAACGGAGAGGGGGCGGGGCCTTGCGGCCCCGCCCCCGTCTCACGTGGT
>CEUS01085213.1_pt1 | contig 16665 bp, 12 predicted proteins | sample 427031 | NCBI WGS metagenome assembly CEUS01 (sample SAMEA2622837, study PRJEB7988) | marine metagenome | biome: marine biome (ENVO:00000447); feature: marine epipelagic mixed layer (ENVO:xxxxxxxxx); material: "saline water (ENVO:00002010), including plankton (ENVO:xxxxxxxx)" | depth 140 m | reverse complement strand
ATGGTCGTTAACCTTTATTGATCATGCTCGAGAAACCTTCACCCACCGATTTCCCTGAAACCGCACGGTGCCGCACCCAAAGTATAATTTTAAATTCCAGAAGTGCGGCAATCAGAATTATTAAAATTATGACTAAATAAATTGAGATTTCGGTAGGCTCATGTAAATCCAGGAACGTCCAAGAAGATAGAGACATCTTGAGCCCTGTCTCTCCGTTGTTCCCTTCCCAAACATGGAATGCCAGAGGAATCAGACTTCCAGAATGAAGCTGCACTTCATCGTTTCCTGTATTCGTATTAAGGGGCCTGCGTATTACAACCGTCCAACGACCATCGACCCAAGCACCATCTCCCGTAATTTTTTGGCTTTCTATATCATGAAGCTTAGGCGGGCTTTCGACGCCATTAGCACGCAGTTCGAACATAGATTCATTGCTTCCGTATTTATATTGCCAATCTGCCTGCCATCGCCAAAGGTCTACAGGGTTTCCGGGATTCCCATAAACAAAGTGAGGCAAAATCGGGCTATCTTCATAACGCACAGGGATCATTACCTCAACCGCATCGCTAAAATAACCCCGCATGCGCTGACCATCAGGGAATAACACTGGATAAGTATCATCCGCTGTCCATCCCTCAGCAAGAACAAGGACTGAGTCTGCCGAAGTGGTGTCAGCAAAACGATCATCCCAAGCAAGGCGAAAGGCGATTTCGTCTTCGTTAAAAAGCACTTTGACAGCAATATCTGTCACGGCCGGAATCTGCCACCTTGGTGCATACGTAGCTTGGCCCGTTAAAGGCACTCGAATCTCTTGTGCCGCGTCCCATTCACTATCGGTAGATTTGGTAGGCAGAGATCCAGGAACCTTATGGGCTTTTATGATTACCCCATCACCAGAACGATCACTCTCCACATCACCCACAAGAGATGCCACATAGTATGCTAGCTGCCATCTTTCCTCTTCGCTGACAGTAGCTTCATATGAAGGCATGGGTGTACCATCGAGGCCTGTAGAAAATCGCAAATATAGTTCTTCGGGAGAAATTCCTCCCTTGATCTTCCATCCAACATTGAGATTGGCGGGCATAATAGGGAGATTCCAATCATCTGTAAGTCCAGATGCCCGCTCGCCATTACCTCGTCCAAAGTCTCCGTGGCACTCCCAGCATTTATTTTCATCGTAGACAATCTTGCCTGCTGCAACCAAATCTGCCTCCGATCCGTTCGGTGGATTTCCAATTGCTACGATAGCTTGATATGGATCGAAAAATTCATCTTCAAAGAGATCTGAAGCAAATCCCTTGATATAGTTGATGACCTGCCACCTCTCTTCTTCCGTGAGGTGTGGCTCCCAGCCTGGCATAGCAGTACCGTCGATCCCCAAGGTGATAGTGCGAAACAGGTCTTCATCAAGAGGAAGTTCGCCACTCTGGGTAGTACGAAGCTTATAGCTGCCCATAGTAAAATCTCTCGGGCGCGGAAAAAGATATGGAGATATTGGACCGTCACCGTCACCATCTTCGCCATGACAGAACCAACAGCTTTCCTGATATATATCCCTGCCAATCTCTAAGTCCAGGTTATCAGAAGACGGCCTCTCAGAAACATTTAAATCATACCATTGAGCCACAACCTGGGTTGGAGCTGTAACCAATAATCCCAACAGTAAAGCAAATCCAGGGTATTTTACGGTGCATCTCCTCATGGTTCTAACTTTTCCGGTAGGCGTGGCTCAGTACCTGAAAGCCGATATGCCGCCATAACTATGCGCCATATATCTTCGTCATTAAGTTCTTCACTCCAAGAAGGCATGGCAGAATTCCAGGGTGTGGCGATACTGGGTAATCCCGCCGCACCTTCACTGATTCTCCAGAAGGGATAAGACTCGACTACGGTAGCGATCGTGCCAGGATCGGTAAAATCTACAGGCCTTAGACGCTGGCCTCGAGCCAACGGCCCCTCCCCATCAGCCATAGTACCGTGACAAGGTCTGCAGTTTTTTTGAAAAAGCACGACTCCTTCGCGTTCGAGGACTTCACGTTCTTCTTTGGACACCCCAGCATAAGGATTGTCAATTTCTGCAAATTTTTCAGGAAGTCCTGGGTGTTGCACACGGATCACAGTCGGAGTTTGAGAGCCAGGTATTAATATCCTCCATGCAGCCCATCCTACTGTCAAAGGAATTAATATCAGGACAAGAAGCTGAGTGCGCCCCGGACCAGAAGAAGAAACATCAAACAACCCAATTATAGGACTAAGAAATGAACGCCATCTTTCCTCTTCGGAACTCATGTAAAACAACGTGCCTGCTAAGGCACAAGCCATATATATCCCCAATGCAAACCCAGGCAGGGGAGCTGGCGTCTGACTTAATCCAGCCAGTACAGCAAGCCATGGGATTCCAAATTGAAGCCCGATATAAACAGCGATCAAAGTGATCACTGTAACCATAAAAACTCCTATTCCTTTAGAAGTTTCTTTTTCATTAACCAAGTATGATCTCCTTCAATTTTGGAAAATCGAGCCAACCTTTTCCTAACCTAACATCTGCTATTGAAGTGTTTGCAAGAAAGCCATTAGATCATGCAAACTCGTCACCGAAAGAACTTCAGCAAAGTCACTAGGCATTAGAGATAGCTCTTGAATACGACGACGATCAATATTCTCTGTAGATACGGCAAACTCGACTCCATCTGCTGTAGCCAGCCATAATGAATCCTCAGTTTCACGCTTGACCACCCCGTCCAAAAGTCGACCATCCAACATCTGTATTAGGATAGATTCATAACCCCCAGCTATTTGTTTGCTTGGTTGAAGAATAGACTCGACTATAAACTGTGCAGTTCTTGTTCCGGCAATATTCGTGAGCTCGGGACCCACGTTACCACCCTCACCATTAACTATATGGCATTTAGCACAAGGAGCCGGTCCCGCCAGATCAAAGAATAGCTCACGTCCTGCTACAGAATCACCATCAATGTAGGGTGCCCAAGGTTCTACGTTATTGGACAACTCAGTCGCCAAGCGAATAACCGAAGGCAGCAGCACAGCAGAAAGGTCAGAATCTCCGCCCTGTGACTGAAGATATAGAATGACAGAAGTGATCTGTTCGGGATTCAAACTAATTGGAGGCTCATAGACTTTAGGCATCTCATCTTTAAATCCGTCTACCAGAAAAGCAGTAGGATCTGCAATAGATTCAACCAGATAATCGGTTGCCGTAATCTCTCGGCCCAGAACAACAGATCGCTCGTTTGCTCGTTCTATAGCCCGAATGGCAATATCCGGACCTACGATTGACTGACCCAAGTTAGGGCCTCTCACTGACCCCCCCCTGTCACCGATAGAATGGCATGTACTGCACTTCCCCTGTCCCCAAAAAATCTGCTCGCCATTATCCACGCTTATCCCACTACCCAGAACCGTAAAAGCACCCTCTCCAGAAATCTGAGTAATACGATGGCCTGACCAGATAAAGAGAACGATCAATAGAAGGGTGAATGAGAAAACCTTGAGGATCGCCATGTGCATTTTATGAATCCGATCCTAAATTTTGGGGCACAGCTAACCGGGAATTTCCTTCAACAGAATCTGTCGACACGTAATCTTTTCTATCCAAGCTTGAAAGCCAAAATAAGAAAGACACAGCCACCAAAAACACCATAGTTATAGCCCCTACCATCTGTGTCATAACGGCAGTAGTAGGAGTAAACCCCCATGCAGAAGTATCTCTCATAACACCATAGATATGCCAGTTTTCTCTAAGTCCAGAGCGAACAAATCCCATGAGCCCCATTGTTAAAACCGTGGTAACACAAAGTGCGATAAGGGCGTATTGAGACCGTGGAGTGGCTTCACCCCAACGGATAGGACCTAAGCTTCGAGCTCCGCGGAATAGAAGAACATCAATAGCCGTAACCAGAATTAAAGCTGACATCAATATTAACCACTGTGTAGCCGCAATCTGACGCAAAAGGGGATTAGCTTTTACCATAGCAACAAATCCGTATACCCCAAGCACTCCCACAGAACCCAATGCAACTGTCGCTACATATATCACCTGTGCAAGATGGCCTCGATCACGCAAAGACAAGATCACACAAATGACTACAGCGAGCATGGTTACAACGAGAAGGAAAGCAGGGATACGTATGTAGATTGCCTTTTCAGGCCCTAGACCTATGGATTCTGGGAGAAGAGTAAAAAGAACTCCCGCATACCACCCAAGAATCAGGAGACATAATCCTCCTGATAGCATCATGAGAGTAACAGCTCCACCACCTTGCTTTGAAACAGGCACCAGGTCGGTTTTATTTGCTCTGCGATAGAGCAAAAAACTGGCAAATGTAGTCAGAATTATGAAGTTAATTACTGCATTCTTAGCCGCCATCAGGCCAAAGTACCCCAGTACCGGATGAACTTGCCCCCCCAAAGCAAGCTGTTCCTCTGCACTCAATGGAAGGTTCCTTGGAGTAAGCCAGATCGCTAAACATACTATTAGAATGACATTGAAATATTTGATGAACCTTTGATAGCGATCCGCTCCCGGAATACGATTCATTCCTGACCAAAGATAGTAGTTGCCTATTATAAAAAGCATTCCTACAAGCAAACCCTGAAGGATAAAAGTCCACGAAAACTCTCCACCCATCATGTTGTTACCCATGATAGGGCTATAGCTGTATACCTCCCGCCCCAAATAGTATCCTGCAAATGGCAGCGGTATTAAGGCAGCTAAGCCGATGAAGTTGCCCACGTATCCCATCCAATCGTAGTGGGCTCTTCTTTCTGCCGTACGAGATGCCAAAAATTTCACAGCAGCATAAGCACCAACTACAAACCCACCAAATGCCACATTGCCCAACAGACGATGGATGTTTAGGGGTATCCATAGAGGGTTCGTGATCGCATCCATGGTTGTTCCTACAAATGTACCGGTCTCGTCCACACCCACGGGACTCATCATGTATGAAGCCCAAGCATTACTGATCAAGACAAGGATAGTTCCCGCCAGATTAAGCATTATACCAAGGGAGATGTGTAACCCCTTGCGATTCATCAGGCGATCCCAGGAATAGTAGTAACTGTAAAGAATCCCTGTCTCAATAAAGAAAAAAGCAGCATAGACGTATAACGAAGGAGAGAAGATGCTAATGAAGTAGGCAGAAAAAGCCGGATATAAACCAAACAATGTGAATGCTAGGAGTCCTCCGAGTCCTGCAGTAGTAGCAAAAGCTACTGTCAGAAGTTTTATGAATTCTCTTGCAAGATTATCATAACGTTGATCGCCCGTACGCCATCCAATGTATTCCACAATAACCGCAAATATTGGCACTCCTAGAACGAACGCTGCGAATAGGAGATGGAGTTGGGCTACTGCCCAAATAGTATTGCGTGGACTAAGCCCAAAGAAGGAACGGACATCCGATGTGTCACTCTGAATTCCCAACAAATTTTCTGGGAATAAGGCACAGATAATAAACCCTGCAGCGACCCCTGCAGTTATAGCTGATCGTGACCACGTAATCTTTTTCATGAACACAGTCCGGCAGAGCTTACAGTCACTATGAAATCTGTTTTAGTTCAATGCTTAAGTCGGTTGTCTGTCCAGAATCTATGGTTACTTGCCTTTTGGTAGCACCAGGAATTTCATGCCAAGCTTCCAGGGTATACGTACCAGGAGGCACGTTCTCTATGACAAAATTTCCCTCAGCATCCGTAATCGCATGATAGGGATGATCAACAACAACAATCCAACTGTTCATCCAACCATGAATATCACATTTGACCTTAACTTTCTCAGCAATTTCAAAACTAGCTTCAATCTTATCTAAAGAGGGAGGCTGAGTACGATTGAATGTGCGGTTATCAAAAGCAACTGTGTGAATATTGTGCGAAATCGGATCACTGTTGAGGATATCGACAACCTGATTAATGGGTGCAAACATAATATGGGGTACAAACCGACAAAGATGCTGTTCCAGAACAGGTGAAGACGCAAGCGTCTCAAGGCTAGCCCCGCTATTTATGTCAACCAAAGACACAACAGCGTTTCTAAGCCCACCCCCGACATTAACTTCTATATCTTGTATTTTCACTGACTCACCGCACGCCTCCACATCGTCAGTAATAACTACAGTACGGGGGGCAGGTATAGTTCCCGAGAAAGTTACAGTGCCACTAATAGAACCTCCGTTCTCCACAGGGACCGCATTATAGCCTAAGTCATCATCGGTCACAGTACCAGTAGTAGCAACACCGGCAGAATCATTCGTTTTATCAGTACCCTGAACACAAGAAGCCACGAAAAAAAAGCAGGACAAACATATGGCAAGACATTTAATTCTCTGTGTATCCATCTTCCATTCCCTTATTTATAGAGATAGGAAATAATTCTATTGCTTACTCACATGACCGGATCACCTATAGAAACAACCATATGAGTTTAAACAAATTGGGACGCCTAAGTACTGTGAGTAAAGCCTTTGGTATGGGATTCTTTATCAAACCATTGAAGACAAGTTAAAATACTCTACAATTTTGAGCTCCAGAAAACATGCAGAAGCTAAGAATAATTAGATTATGGAACCTGATACTTCCATATGCTCTGGTAACATTATTTGTTTGCTTCCAGTAAGGAAATTTTGATATGCGGCCATTTTTTTATCCTCTAACTATAAGCTCTATTTTATGCATAATCTTAGGGTGTACTGCAACTGAAGAAGACATTGCAAGGAATAGCCCCGATGAGAATTTCACACTTGTAGTACTGATTTCAGTAGATCAGTTAAGGGATGATCTATTAGACCGGTACAATCCTCTGTTTACAGGTGGACTCCGCCAATTATTAGATCATGGACATCGTTTCCTCAACAGTACACACGATCACGCAAGCACCACTACAGCACCAGGCCATGCAACATTGGCAGCAGGAGTACACCCAAAGAGGCATGGCATCGTAGGTAACTCTTGGTCTGAATTTCAAAACGGTAAGTGGCATAACGTGTATTCCGTGGAGGATGCCCAAACCAGTATTGTCGGCTTCCCTACTATGCCTGGAAGATCTCCAGCAAACATTTATCGAGATGGTCTGCCCGACTGGATTTCTAAGGCAAATCCGAAAGCTCGAGTGGTGTCCATCTCTCGTAAAGATAGATCAGCTATTGGGCTAGCAGGTAAAACAGTCGGCGAAGTTTATTGGATGGCACCAACTCTGGGACAGTTCATCACATCTACCTTCTATCATTCGGAATATCCAGAATGGGTTAATCGTTTTAATGAAGAGGTGATGCCCAAAATCTATGGTGACACTATTTGGAATAGCCTGGTTCCCGAAAAATATGAAAGTCTCACACGACCAGACACATCGGTATACGAAAGGAGAGGCGCGCCATCGCTCTTCCCTTACCTGGCCTCTAAAGAGGCGGACTTGAACGATGGGTCAGCTCTAAATCTCTGGCGTTATAGTACCCCATTTCCCGATGAAGCCGTTTTAGGGTTTGCTCAAGCAGCGATAAATGAACTGGCACTGGGCCAACTATCAGCAGTCGACTATCTGGGGATATCTTTCTCCCAGACTGATCAGATAGGACATATATATGGCCCCTTAAGTCGGGAACAGCTGGATAATCTGCTTAGGCTTGACGACATACTAGGACGACTGTTCCAGATGTTAGACGAGACCGTGGGACCCAAGGCCTGGGTTGCAGGTTTTTCTGCAGATCACGGGACATTAGAGATCCCAGAACTTCTTGCCAAGTCAGGAATTGACGCTGGAAGATTGGGGTCTGAGGAAAGTGATGCATTCCGGCAGACAGTAGAAGAGGCTTTATCTAGCAGTACAAAAAGCGATTCTCTATCCTGGAAAATGAAATCTTCATTAGAAGCTCTTCCTTTTATAGAGAAAGCTTACACATCAACACAACTAGAGATCGTGCAGTGGTTAGAAAATATCAAGATACAACCAGATTCTTTTGCCACTTTATTCGCAAATTCTTTCTCTAGAGATCGTGCAGTAGGACGAGCTGCTCAGAATGGAGTATATCTCCGCAATCTCCCCAACTTCCTTTGGACTTCTTATCCATCCACTCACGGGTCTCCGTATTATTACGATCGAAATGTTCCTATAATCTTTCTGGGTTCCAGGATAGAAGCAGGGGTGTCTGAAGAAAGAGTGGCAACTGTAGATGTGGCTCCAACCTTGGCAAGGTTGGCTGGGATCAAAATTCCCGAAGACTTAGACGGACGAGCTTTGCTAGTGACACCATCCCACTGAATTTAGACTGTCCCAGACATAACTCTACTCTAGCGTAATCTGGTATATATCGGCCATTATTATCTACCATAACTTGTATAGTCTCGGGCAATGGTAGAAATATATTATTCCATTAATTGCCTGAGGTCTTCATGGCCTCTCATACAGTGGAGAGCTTCACATGAGTATAGAGCTCCGTTTTTCAAAATATACTTCCGTCCGAGCCTGGCTAACCATTACGATCTGTGCTTTAGTAACAAATGGCTGTACTGACACCCAAGGCCCTGCAGGATCTCCTCCTGAGGGAGATTGGCTAAACATCACAGGTAATGCCTCAGGTCAAAGATATGCACCCTTGAGCCAGATTGGTCCTGATAACTTCTCAAGCCTGGAAGTTGCATGGACTTGGGACGGATCTGATTTCCCCAATGTTAATGCTCGGTCTACACCGATTTATGTAAATGGCAAACTCATAACTGTGGCCGGTGAACGACGGCATGTTGTTGCGATAGACGCAAGCACGGGGAAGACCGTCTGGACTTTCGTGGAGCCTCCGACATTCCGATGGGAATATTCCATGCGGAAGAACCATGGTAAGGGGGTCGCTTACGGTAAAATCGATGGAAAGGATGTGGTCTATGTTGTCACTCCTTCATTCTTTCTACATGCATTAGATGCCGAGACAGGAGAACCCATCGAAGGATTCGGTAGTGGTATGCCTATAGATGGTTTCCCAGAAACAGGTACTGTCGATCTTCTGGCAGACCTTGGTCATCCTTATGATGTGGCAGATGGCATTCCATTAGATGTCGGATACATAACCAGCTCTTCTCCAGCCATCGTGGTAAACAACGTTATCATAGTGGGCAATTCCGCAGAGCAGGGTTATAACCAGTCTAGGCAAGAAAACATACCTGGTGACATTCTGGCATACGATGCACAGACCGGTGAACATCTCTGGAAATTCAACGTTATTCCAGGCCCAGGAGAATTTGGGCACAATACATGGGAAAACGATGCCTGGGAATGGACCGGAGACATCTCATCTTGGGCACCTCTATCCGCCGACCATGAAAGAGGGATCGTCTATATCCCAACTAATGGAGCAACTGCTGATTTCTGGGGAGGATTCCGACCTGGGGACAATCTATTTAGTACCAGCCTTATAGCTCTGGACGTAAAAACAGGCAAACGAGTATGGCACTACCAGTTGGTACATCACGATATCTGGAATTACGATACGCCCACAGTACCGCTACTCATGGACCTGACAGTAGACGGCAAAGAAATACCAGCAGTTGTGCAGGTCACTAAGCAAGCCTTTGCATACACTTTCAATCGTGAGACAGGTAAGCCCATATGGCCCATAGAGGAACAACCAGTCCCTGAAGCACTTATGCCTGGGGAACATCTATCTCCTACACAGCCATTCCCGACCAAGCCTGCTGCCTACGACATGCAGGGTCTTACTGAGGATGATTTAATCGATTTCACTCCAGAACTCCGTGCTGAAGCCCTTGAGATATTGGAAGACTTCGTGTACGGACCTTTATTCACACCACCCCTACATCGTGATAATGACATCGGAAAAACAGCTTCAATCTGGTGTCCTGGCGACGTGGGTGGAACGAATATTGACGGCACACCTGCAGCTGATCCAGAAACAGGCATTCTTTACGTAACATCCCAGAAAGGCTGTTCGTCGAGAATCATGATTCCTGGCACAGAGAGGGACGCAAGAGAGGATGCTCCTACAGGTACCACAATAAATAAGTTTGCTGTCGGCAGTTCTGTTCGAGTCGGCCGTGTAAGAGGAATGCCTATATTTAAGCCTCCTTATAGTAAGATTACGGCAATCGACATGAACACGGGAGAACATCTCTGGTGGATTCCAGTAGGAGACACTCCCAATATCGTTTTAAATAATCCAGCACTCAGAGAAATTGAAATCCCTAATACAGGTACTGGGCGTCAGGCTGCTCAGGTCGTTACGAAAACCCTTCTTATCCACACCGGTAACGGCAGCGACGGCACACCCTATCTCTATGCAGTCAACAAGGCTACGGGAGAACGCTTAGCTCAAGTAAAGTTGCCGGGGAATCCTCGCTATGGCTTGAGCACTTTTATGCATGAAGACGAGCAATATATCGTAGTGCAAATTCCAAACATGCTGGCAGCACTTAAGTTGCCTTAAGTTTTAACATATCATCAAGAGTAAATACACCTGAACGGCCCTGGATCCATTCCGCAGCCTGTACCGCACCTCTGGCATATGCCACCCGTCCATGGGATTCATGGCGAAACTCTATGCAATCATCAGGTCCTTCAAGCTTAACGATGTGAGTTCCTGGGATTTCTCCAGTACGTTTACTAAAGACGTATAAAACCTCAGGATCAAGCATATCTTCCGAAGAGGATCCCGACCAATATTTCTTACGATCGATCTCTTCAACCAACATATCTGCCAGATGTATAGCAGTTCCACTGGGACAATCAATTTTGTGTTTGTGGTGCTCCTCTAACACATGCAAGTCATAATCCTCAAGGGCGTTTACTTGTCTTGCAGCTTTACGAACAAGTCCCATAAATAAGTGTACACCTAATGAGAAATTAGGTGCGTGAATCAATCCAGTATTAGATGCCTCGACCACAGTCGCTGCTTTCCCCATTCCTGTATGCCAACCCGTTGTACCAACAACGACATCCACACCAGCCTCAGCTATAGAACAGATATTATCAGTAGCAGCATCAGGCACACTAAATTCGATCGCCACCTCTGCTTCGCCAAGTGATTCGCTCGTTATTTCAGATGATCCTAAAAGAGGATCAATTCGGCATACAATATCGTGTCCAGCCTCAATTGCTATTTCCTCGACCGCATGACCCATCCTGCCATAACCTATAATAGCTATCTTCATGATGAACTTTTCTGGACCATTCTGCGCTCGATAAGCGATGAGTGAAGTCTGCTTACCAGCTTAGGTGATTCGGCATCATCTACCACAAAACTGATACTGACATCAGAAGCTTGGGATATTAAATATACGGGTGTTTTATCTACCACCGAGAATACCGTAGCATTAAGACCAGATTCCCTTAGGAGACCTCGTCCGACAACAGTTACAGTAGAGATGTCAGTCACCACTCTCACTTCTGAGAACGTTGAAAGTTCACATTGCAGTTCACTTAGATCTTGACTGCGATCTATGGTGAAAGCTGTGTAGCGATGGGAGGTGGCCACCAGGTCGACTGGTACTTGATAGCGCCCAAGCACTTCAAATACCCTGGCTAGGAATCCGTAAGCTAGAGCTGTGGGAAACGCTTCCACTTCTATCATCGCCACGTCCTTTTTACGTACCACAGCTGCAAAGGTTTCCGTAGCCTTAAAGTGGATTAGCGAACCTTTTAGATTAGGTTTAAAGGTATTTTTGATCCTCAGCAACACACCCTGGGCCATAGCGTGTTTGACTGCTGCAGAGTGGATTACTTTTGCTCCAAAATAAGATAGCTCCACCGCCTCCCCAAAACCCACCTCAGGTATTACTTCAGCGGTCGCAATAAAATTAGGATCTGCCGAATATATACCGTCTACGTCAGTCCAGAGAACCACTTTTGGTACACCAAGAGCCGCACCTATAAGTACTGCAGTTAAATCAGAACCCCCTCGTCCCAATGTAGTGGTTCTCCCCTCTGTATCACTCCCAATGAAACCCTGAATAACAGGCACTGTCCCTAAATCTAAGAAAGGTATTACACCATCAGGAACTAGATGGCCAATAGCTTCAATATCTGGAACAGCAGAACCAAAATCCGAATCTGTACAGATGATATCACGAGCATCCAAACCTATAGATAACACTCCTTGAGATTTCAGAGCTGTAACAGTCATTTCAACCATTAGATCTTCACCAACTGCCATGAGTTGATCACTTAATTCAGGTAGGCCTGTCTCTGATTCTGGAAATTTCAACACAGACACTTCGTCCAAAATATGATCAATTTTATCAGCCACAGCGATTCGCTCCGGGCCCCCTTCAATCAGCTTTATTAGAGCATTTTGATGCCTGTTACGTAAATCTTCAACGAGTTTTGAAAGGCTGGTTGTCCACGAACCTTCATCTGAATTTGTTAGCAAATTGTTTAATGAGTCGCTAACACCAGCCATGGCCGAGACCACAACAACAGTAGGGCCAGTCTGATTTCTGATAATATTTGCCACAGCCTTGAGTTCTTCTGCGCCACCTACAGAAGTGCCTCCAAACTTATGGATGCAAGGAATAGAATCCTTTGAGTTGCTCATAATATCTTAGCTCAAAAATGCCTGATCTGAACTGTCACCACAGATACTTGTGTCTGTGAGAGTAGATCTGTTGGTCATATTAATCCTGTAGAAACGCCTTTTGCTCGACACAATTCAGCATTTAGGAGAGCAGCTCCGGCAGCTCCTCGCAATAAATTGTGGGAGAGCACAAAAAACTTAACATCCAGCACTTCACATGGTCGGACTCTACCTACGGTGACCGTCATTCCATTACCTATATCACGATCAAATCGAGGTTGTGGCCTATCCTCATCTTTTATTACCTGGAGAGCAGAATCTGGTGAAGTTGGCAAACCCCTTACCACCTCTGGGACCTCAAAGTCCTGAAGGGCTTCTGTGACCAATTTGAGTGAGGGAGAGCCAGCTAAGGAAACAGATACCGAAAGTAGATGGCCGTCCGAAACCGGAACACGGGTACATGATGCACTAACGAAGAAATTAGCTGTATCTAGAATCCCTTCATTAAAATGCCCGAGAATTTTCTGGGGCTCCTGGGCTAGTTTTTCTTCTTCGCCATTTATGAATGGTAGTATGTTATCCAAAATGATCCCAGCCGAAGGGCCAGGTTTGCCAGCTCCAGAAATTGCTTGGAAAGAAGTAGTTATTACACGCTCGATGCCAAATGCTTGATTCAAAGGTGCTAGAGCAAGGGCCAGGCCAGCGACAGCACAGTTAGGATTAGTAACCAAGCCTCCACCCCATGGTTGATCGTCCACCATTTTTAAGTGATTAGAATTAATCTCAGGGATTAAAAGCGGAACATCGGAATGCATACGATGTGCGGATGCATTGCTTACAACCAGATGTCCAATCTCCGCAAGATTGATCTCAATATCATATGCCACACCTGATGGGAGAGCAGAAAAAATTATGGGAGACTCCCACTTTGAATCTAGGGAGCTTAAGCGAAGGTCTGCCGCTTGATTGGGCAGAGCATCTTCGGACACCAGCTCGCCCAAAGTATGTCCGGCTGACAAGCCAGAAGCACCCACTTCTGCTAAACGAAACCAGGGATGGCCATCTAGAAGCTGGACGAGTTTTTGTCCTACTGTCCCAGTTGCTCCCAGAACCCCTACTGCAATCCTATCCTCCACCTGCTAATCTCCTTTGATATAGGTCAGCTCAAATGTGTAAAACTTTAAAAATCTTAACTCATCTATACTGAAATATGTTGATGCTTTAAAAGTATACCAAATCCTTATCTACCCCACTCCTCTGTGCGTAAGTAAGTTAAGCCATGAAAGATCTCAGCACGTCAACGTCCCGTAAACGGGTGCTCAGTGGAATTCAACCCACGGGCGAGGTTCATCTGGGCAATTATCTGGGTGCTCTTCGGCAGTGGGTTCATATGCAAGATGAGTACGAATGCTTCTATGTAATCGTGGACCAGCATGCCATTCTTGGAGACGGAGATCCTGCAGATCTCCCCACCCGTACGATAGATACAGCGATTAGTTTGCTTTCAGTGGGTCTCGATCCTGAAAAATGTACAATATTTGTCCAATCTGACGTTCCAGAACATCTAGAACTCCAATGGCTCTTTAACACAGTAGCTCCTGTGGGAGATCTGGAGCGGATGACTCAGTATAAAGATAAGGCCGCTAAGTACGATTCTATACCAGCAGGATTGCTCAACTATCCTGTTCTTCAGGCAGCCGACATCCTTATATACCGGGCGAACGCAGTGCCTGTGGGAGAAGACCAGAGACAACATCTGGAGATGACCAGAGATATTGCCCGAAAATGGAACGCCCGCTACGGCGAATTATTTCCTGAGCCTGATGCTATTATCCCGGAAGTGGGACGAGTCATTGGACTTGATGGGGATGCCAAGATGAGCAAATCTCTGAAAAATACCATCGGAATTCTTGCCGATGAAGAAGAAACTTGGAGTCGAATCAAGGGTGCAGTGACTGACCCTAAGCGTATTCGACGGGAAGATCCAGGAAGGCCTGAAGTCTGTAATGTCTATTCGCTTCACAAACTACTTTCAAATCCAGCAATAATACCTGACATAAAAGAGCAATGCATGACAGCTCAACGTGGTTGTGTTGATTGTAAAAGAATACTCTTCGACAGCATAATTGATGTAATCGCACCCATACGCAAAAAAGCTTTCTATTATCAGCAACATACTGATGAAGTATGTGACATCCTTAAGGCTGGAGCTACTCGCGCACGATCTATTGCGATTGATACTCTGTCAGAAGCCCGTGATAGGATGGGCCTAAACTGGACCTCAGCACTATAAAAGTTTTGGTAGATCTGTGGAACTAGAAGTCACTCAATACGGCACAAGGATATTCTGATTATGAACTTGGACTTATCAGGAGTTTTCATCCCCTGCACTACACCCTTCAGTTCTGTTACTGGCGAAATCGATATCACCGCACTCCGTATTAACTTTAAGACTTGGTTGACTCACTCCATAAAAGGCATTGTGGTTGGAGGTTCTACAGGAGAAGCTCTACTGCTTGATGAGAACGAAAGAACCCTGATAATAACAACTGCTAGAGATTTAATATCAGATGAAAGATTGCTGATTGCTGGCACAGGAGCTGAGTCGACACGTACAACAATTCGGTACTGCAAATTAGCTGCTGGGTGTGGCGCCGACGCAGTATTAGTCCAGCCTCCAGCCTTCTATCGCGGAGCTATGACTGACTCCGTCCTTTTAAATCACTACCTGGCAGTGGCTAAGGAGTCTCCGGTCCCGGTTATCGTGTACCAGGTCCCCCTCCATCTAAATACTATCGAATTTTCAAGTAAACTCCTGACAGATTTATCAAGCCTGGAAAACATTGTGGGAATGAAAGATTCGCGTGGAAAATTAGATATAGTGGGTGAAATAGTATCAAAGACTCGCGATGATTTTCAGATTTTGGTTGGGAGTGGAGCAATATTTTATGGTGGACTAGAGCTGGGTGCTGTAGGCGGTATACTGGCAGTGGCTTGCTTGGCTCCAGGACCATCAGTAGCTATTCATAAATTTTTTAAGGCTGGAAACTTTGCCGAGGCTGGGCGCATCCAAGAGATTATTGGACCCGTCCATAAAAAGATAGTAGGAAGCATGGGAGTTCCTGGGGTAAAAGCAGCCATGGATTTTATAGGACTCCAAGGGGGAGAACCTCGTCCACCTCTTAGGCCATCACCAGGACCTAGCAGAGATAAAATCCTAGAGGTATTAGAAAGTGCAGGACTGGATATAAAATCGGAATAATAGCCTAATCCTAAAACAGACTCGTTGACTCGATCCCCTTGGCCTTCTAGCTTCCATTGAAGGATCCGTCCACACAGAGCTCATTCCCTTAAGAATGGGCTTTTTTATTGTCCAGTAAGGCCATAGGGCCTACCCAAAACAGAAAGTATTACTGTGTCAGAAGGTGCTATAAACAGCCACTGCTCGGTGGTGGTAGGCTGTCAATGGGGTGACGAAGGAAAAGGTAAGATCGTAGACGTTCTGGCCGAGGACGTGAACCTTGTGGTTCGTTATCAGGGTGGTGCCAATGCAGGCCATACTGTTCACGTTGGAGATACAGAGTTTGTCTTACATCAAATCCCATCAGGGATTTTACATCCAGAGAAACGGTGTCTGCTGGGTAACGGAGTCGTCATTGATATCCTGGAATTCTTCAAAGAATACGATGATTTATATAATAGGGGAATTGATCTTGATGGCAGGATCGGCGTGAGTGAGCGAGCCCACGTTCTTATGCCTCACCACCTAATACTAGATCGCATCTCAGAGGATGAAGCAAAATATAAAATTGGGACCACTGGACGTGGCATCGGACCTGCCTATCAGGAAAAAGTGAGCAGGATGGGTATGAGGGTGGCCGATTTATATAACTCCAAGCGAGCCCGATCTTTGGTGGAAGAAAGTGCCCAAAGGGCTCAAGAAAAGATTGCTTCTCTGGGGGCCGATGTCGAAAAACAATTTGATTCGGATCTGGAATCCACCCTGGCTAATAGCAAACGTCTAGTAGAATTGGCCACAGACACTGGCCTAGAAATTATAGATGCAATCAGAGGGGGAGGACGAGTCCTTTTGGAGGGAGCCCAAGGCACAGCCCTCGATCTCGATCACGGA
>CEUS01108683.1_pt1 | contig 16681 bp, 8 predicted proteins | sample 427031 | NCBI WGS metagenome assembly CEUS01 (sample SAMEA2622837, study PRJEB7988) | marine metagenome | biome: marine biome (ENVO:00000447); feature: marine epipelagic mixed layer (ENVO:xxxxxxxxx); material: "saline water (ENVO:00002010), including plankton (ENVO:xxxxxxxx)" | depth 140 m | reverse complement strand
TTTAAAAATTATATAGAAGATTATCGAATGTCAACGGTACCCAACTACCGTCCAGAAGGAACACCGGAGATGGGATGTAATGCCAGTTGTAAATGGTGGCGTCCCGGAACTGAAGACAATCCAGAGACAAATCATATCTGCGAACGATATGGTTTTAATTGTGATCCTGAATGGGTATGTGATGGTTGGCAAAAAGCGGAAGCTTCCGTAGATGCACCTGGTGCGTAATCATTCTGGGGCATCATCTGGGAGTGACTGAATGTTGCACGTTCGGTTGGGTGGTTCGATTCCATCATGCTCCACCAAATATGAACGAGGGAAAAAAATAAATGGCACTATCAAATATAGCACGAGTAAGAACAAGAAAATATTCAGATATAGATTTGGATTTTACACCACATCCTGTTACTAAGGATCTTGTTGTTAAGACAAATGAAGAAGCAGTCAAACGAGCTGTTCGTAATTTGATTTCAACAAATGCGTTTGAACGTCCATTTCATTCTGATATAGGAGGAGATGTTCGAGCCTTATTATTTGAGAATGTCGATATATTTACTGCTTCAACACTTGAAACACGAATAAGATTTCAATTAGAAAAATATGAACCTAGAGTAGAGACACTTAATATTAATGTTTTTCCAGATATTGATGCAAATGGATTTAATGTCACATTAGAATTTTTAATCAAGAATCTTCCGAATCCAGTAACCGTAGAAGTTTTCTTAGAGAAATTAAGGTAACGATATGCCAAAGCTATCAGCGACAGAATTAGATTTTGACCAAATAAAAACAAACCTAAAAAGTTTTTTATCGACCCAATCTCAATTTCAAGATTATGATTTTGAAGGGTCGAGTATGGCAATCATACTTGACTTGCTTGCTTACAATACACACTATATGGCATTGCAAGCAAACTTAACTGCAAATGAAATGTTTCTTGATAGTGCAACTCTAAGAGAATCTATTGTATCACTTGCAAAACATTTAAACTATACACCTACATCAGCAACAGCTCCTCTTGCAAAAATTAATCTTACACTTGTACCTTCTGGAAATCCAAACTCTCTTAATATAGATAGAGGAACAAAATTCACGACAACAGTTGATAATGTTAATTATACATTTATCAATGTTGAAACATATACTATTATTCCAGATTTGCAAGGAGTCTATTCGATTAATGATGTTGAAATCAAAGAAGGAAAGTTATTAGATTTTTCTTATACAAAAGATTCAACAGATTCACAACAACGATTTCTTATTCCAAATAAAAATGTAGATACATCAACGATTGCTGTCACCGTTCAAACTTCATCGACTGATACGACTACTGAGGTATGGAATAAAGCTACTGAGACAACATTAATTGCAGGAACTGATAAAGTATATTGGATACAAGAAGTCGAAGACGAAAAATGGGAAGTATATTTTGGTGATGGTACAGTTGGTAAAGCATTAACTGATGGTAATATTGTTAAGATTGATTATCTTGTTACAAAAGGAACATTAGCTAATCTTGCATCTACTTTTAAACAAGCAACAACAGTTGCAGGATTAACTTCTGATAAGGTAACAATTACAACTTCACAGGTTGCTTCTAATGGTGCTTTAATTCAGTCAAAAGAAGATGTAGCATTTCTCGCACCAAAATTATATTCGACACAAGGTCGAGCTGTTACTACAACTGATTATAAAAATATTTTATTAAAAGAACGAACTGATATTGATTCGATTACAATATGGGGTGGAGAAGATGCAGAACCTAAAGCATTTGGTACTGTTAATATTGCAATCAAACCAAATAATGCTTCTATATATTCTACAGCTATCAAAGAAGATATTGTCAATCAACTTTTGAAGAAACGAGGAGTGGTATCAATTACTCCAGTTATTGTTGATCCAATATACACTTATATGAATATTACAACAGCAGTAAATTATGACCCTGTTGTATTAACAACAACAAGTAGTGAATTACAATCTTCAGTTGAAACAACAGTTAAAAATTATTTTGTAAATACATTAAATAAATTTGATACTAAGTTTAGACATTCTGTAATGAGTGCAAATATTGATGCTACTGATAAAGCAATTAGAAATAACAGTACCACAGTTACAATGGAGATGGAAGCAAATCCATTAATATATTCAACGAATTATACTCATACACTTGCTTTTAATAATGCTATCGAAGAAGGTAGTCTTTCATCTTTAAGTTTTACTGATAAGGATGGAAATACTGCATTACTTGATGATAGTTCTGGTGCAATCCGTTCTTATAAATTAGTAGGAACATCAAAAGTTTATATTAATTCTAATGTTGGAACTATTGATTATACAACAGGTAAAGTAGTTCTTACAAATTTCTTTGCATCAGCATTAGGAAATAATGAAGCAGGAACAGTTATGACTAAACTAATTGTAAGGGCTAAACCATCTGGTTTAGATTTATTACCAGTACGAGAACAATTATTAACATTAGATACGACACGATACGGTTCTTTAATTATAACTATACTTGCTGAGTCAACAGAATAATGGCACATCCAGAAAATACAAAATATCTTTCTGTCCACGTTCCATCACAACTCCCTGAGTTTACTCGGGAAGACCATGCTACGTTTGTTTCTTTTATGGAGGCATATTTTGAATTTCTTGACCAACAAGGTGGCGCGGCCGAGATTATTAATGCTTTATCAGATTATGCAAATATAGACAAGACTGTTGATTCTTTTGTTGACCATTTTAAAGAACAATTTTTACATGATATTCCAAATAAAGTTGTAACAGATAAAGCTTTTCTTGTAAAAAATATTAGAGAATTTTATCGTTCTCGAGGTTCTGAAAAATCATTTCAATTTCTTTTCCGAACAATGTTTCAGGAAGAAATTACGATTGACCATCCTAAAGATAATATATTAAAACCCTCTGATGGTAATTGGGTTGTTGATAAAATTATTAAAGTAAAAGAATCTGCAGGATTATCTAAATTTGCTGGAAAAGAAATTCAAGGTAGTAATTCTAACGCAACTGCTGTTGTTGAAAATATTGTAACAATTCGAGAAAATAAATTTGATGTAACTGAAATGTTGATTTCAAATATTGCAGGAACATTTGAAATTGGAGAAACGATAACAGCAACGGATAATGATGGTAGCACACTTTCTACTGTTCTTGGTGGAATGATAGGATCAGTTACAGTTGATATACCTGGAAGTAATTATTCTGTAGGACAAGTATTGGATGTTACTGGAGGTGGTGGACAATTTGGTGAAGGAAGATTATTGCTAGAAGATACAAGTGGAATATTATTAAAAGAAGATGAGACACATATTGTAGCCGAAGAAGATTTCGGTGTTAATATGAAAGTCTCTGTTAAAGAACTACAAGGTGGAACAATAGATTCAGTTAAAATTGTTGATGGTGGAACAGGATATAGTAAAGGAGATTATCTAACTTTAAACAATACAAATGCACTTCAAAATGATGGTAATTCAGGTGCGTTAAGAGTATTAGAAGTTGCTGGTAGATTAAATGGAATTGCAATAGCAAATAAAGGAGAAAATTATTTAAATCCTCCTTTAGTTTCATTTACAGGTGGTGGTGGAACGGGAGCCCAGGCAATTACTAGTTTGGAAGGTGGTCCTATTTCAACGTGCTCTATATCTTATGGTGGGACAGGTTATGATGTTAATGATATTATTACATTTCATGGTGGTGGAGGATCTAGTGGACTTGGAAAAGTTTCTTCAGTAAATGCAAAAGAACAATTTATATTGGAAGATGGAACATATTTATTTTTAGAAGATGGTGATTTACTAGCAACAGAGGCTAGTGAAGGTATTACGGGAATTACTATAACGAATGGTGGAAGTAATTATTTAACTGAACCTGAAACTACAATTACAAAAGGAACAACTAATATTCTTTTAGAAGATGGTGAAGATATTTTATTAGAGATGGATCAAGTTGAACCTTATGTATCTGGAACAACGAGTAAATTAAATAAAGAACATTCTGGTGGAACGGGAGCAATACTTGTTCCTAATGGATGGGGGAGAGTTGGTAGGATTTATTTTGATCCTCCAAGTTTTGATGGAAAGAATTTTTCTACTGTACCAACTATTACTTTGACTAGAGTTGGAAATTCAGGGTCAGGTGCAACAGCTACAGCCACAGTTGCTGGTACTACTGGGGATGGAAAAATTTTAGAAGTGGAAATTGAAAATGCAGGTAAAGATTATATTGCTATTCCTAGTGTTGATGCAACAGGTAAAGGAAATGGTAATGCTTCTATTACATTAGGTTCAACAACTATCGGTGGTATTCGATTACTTAGTATAGGTCGTCCTGGATTTAATGTTACCAAACCACCTATCATAGATGCTTCTGGGTTTGGTGATGGTAATGCAAAAATATCATCAACTGCAGCTGCACAATTTACAGTTGGTGATGGACATTGGGAAGGAACTAAAAGTTTTGTTTCACATGACCAATATATTCAAGATAGTAATTTTTATCAGATATATTCTTATGTTATTAATCATGGTGGACAGACAGCAGAGTTCTGGAGAGATACAGTAAAACGAGTATTACATCCTGCAGGTTTTAATTTATTTTCACAGATTGATGTTTTAAGTGAGATGGGATTACCACTCACTACAATGTCAATACGAGCACCAGAAAGATTTCACGATCTTCCAGGAGAACCAGAAGGTGTTGCAGAAGATGTCGGATTAATTCTTGTTCTCATGTTCAATCTTGCAAATACGTTTGATACTTCTTCTACAATAGATTTCTCTACAGGTGAACCAAACACGACAATAATATTTGTTCCGGGTGCAGGAACATTTCAAATTGGTGAAACAATTACATTTTCAAATGGAACAACAGTAACAATAGTAGATATTACAGAAGATGGACTTGTTATTGATGATAGTACATTATCAGGTCCTTTACCAGATGAAGGAACATCTGTTACAGGAAATACATCTGGTGCTTCTGGAACTATTGCAGAATTTAAGAAACCATCTTCTCTTATTACAGCCAAACGTAGACTTGGGCCATCATGGAGAACAATCGACTATCAAAAATTCTTTACTACTGCAGGATTTTCTAATAAAGAACGATTTCCAATGGAAATTGAAAATGATGGTACAACAAGGATGGAGTTAGAAGGTCAATATCGCAATCCATATGAATTGAATCTAGAGCTTGTATCTCAAAGTGCTACTCCACAATGGCCGACAACACATACTTATAGATTAACAGAAAAGATTTTATTAGAAGATGGTAGTTATATTTTATCAGAAGTACATCAACCGGGTGATTTAATATTGTTTGAAGATGGAGATATTCCAGTAATGGAACATCAGGGAGATGCTAGTGGAAGTTATACTATTAATGATTTTAAAGATATTGTTCTTGCAAAAATCATTGATGATAGTGGACGAACTAGAAATAATACGAGAAAACGTATGACATCTGAAAGTTATATAACTTTTCATCCTTATTCTCCGTAATATGTTAAACTGCTTGTATAAATAATATAGAAACTTATTAATTGTAAAGGAATTAGACAATGCCTGGAATCATTAACAATCACTTTCGTAAGTATAATGCAGGGAATTTTATCGAAGCATTCGGTGAAACTAATCCCGATGTTATTTACCTATTTATTGGTAAAAATGATGCGTGGAGTGGAACTTCAGAGGGAGAATATGCTGGAACAGCATCGTCAGATACCGCTGCACCAACCCCGATAGATACTGTTGTTTCTGATTTCAAGCATCACGATAATATGCTCGCACTCAAAAAAGTTGCAGCTGGAGATATTAAACGAGTTATTAAACGATTAGATTGGACTACTGGTACAGTCTATGATGAGTGGGATCATACTGTTGACGATTTTTATGATAAGAATTATTTTGTAATGACTGATAATTTTAATGTATATAAGTGTATTAGTAATAATCGTGGAGTTGCTTCAACTGTAAAACCAACTGGACAATCAACTTCCATATCAGAAATTACAGAACTTTCTGATGGATATAGGTGGAAATTTATGTATGAAGTTCCATCTGCTGATGTTGCAAAGTTTGTTACAAAAAACTGGATTCCGATTCAAACTCTTACTTCAGATAATTCGACAGCACAATGGACAGTCCAACAGGCTGCAGTAGATGGTTCAATCGACCATATTGATGTAACAGCTGTTGGTAGTGGATATTCAGATGCTCCAACGATTACATTTACAGGTGGTGGTGGTTCTGGTGCAACAGGAACAGCAGTAATTAATTCAAGTGGAGTTATTACTGCTATTACAATCAATAATGGTGGAGCAAGTTATACAACTCCTCCAACTATTGCAATCTCGGGTGGTGGTGGTTCTGGTGCAACAGCGTCATGTACTGTTTCTGCCGGAGCTGTAAATCAAATTACAGTTGTTGCTGGTGGAACTGGATATTCAACAGCACCAGTAATTACTATTACTGGTGATGGTTCAAATGCACAAGCAAATGTTATTTTATCGTCTGGAACGATTGATAAAATTCGTATGACTAATATTGGAAGTGGATATAGAAACGCAACAGTAACAGTTACAGGTGGTGGTGGTTCTGGTGCAACAGGTGTAGCACGAATTGGTCCTAAAGGTGGTCACGGAAAAGATGCTGTAAACGAACTTGGTGGATTTTATGTTATGTGTAATATAAAATTGGATGGAACTGAAGGTGGTGACTTACCAGTAGGAGATGACTTTAGAAAAATAGGATTATTATTGAATCCTACAGTTGGTGGGTCTTTGGCAAATGCAACTACATATACAAAAGCAGAAATTGATGATAATAGTGGAGAAGTATTATATGTTGAATATCGAGCACCTATTGTTCGTGCAACAGACCAAACAGAAGATATTAAATTAGTTGCTGAATTTTAATTAAAGGGAATCCATAATGGCAGATGTCAATTTAAATGTGAATCCATATTATGATGATTATAGTGAAACAAAGGATTATCAGAAAGTTCTTTTTAAACCTAGTGTAGCTGTTCAAGCTAGAGAAGTAACTCAGCTGCAGACAATATTAGAAAAGCAAGTTGAAAGACATGGAGAACATATCTTTCGTGAAGGTAGTATTGTTTCTGGAATGGAACATACTATTCAAAAAGGAATTTATTTTGCTTTAATTAAAGATACTGACCACAACAGTACTGCTGTTACGATTGCTGATTGGAAAGGAAAAACTGTTCGTGGTGAAGAATCTGGTGTTGAAGGAATTATTCATACTGTTGCTGATGGAACTGAAGCTACTACAATTAGTGATTCTACTGGGCCGAAAACAATATATGTAAATGTAACAAGAGCTGGAACAGATAATATATCAAGACACTTTTTTTCTTCTGAAAATTTAGTTGATACAAGTGATTCAAGTAAAAAACTTAGAGTTTTTGATAATGTAAATGGTACGATAGAATGGATGGGTTTTGGAACGCAGCTTACAATAGATGACGGAATTATTTTTGCAAAGGGAAAATTTTTAATTGTTTCAAAACAAACAATAATTGTTGCTCGTTATGACCATATGGCAACTGCAAAAGTTGGTTATAAAGTTACTGGAACTTTTATTGATTCTGCAGCTGATTCCACTTTACTTGATCCTGCTCAAGGGGCCCCAAATTTTAATGCACCCGGTGCTGATAGATTACAATATAATCTAACACTTACGACAAGAAGTCTTACCTCTACTGATTTAGAAGATTTTGTAGAATTATTTAAAATAGAAGATGGAGTAGTTACAAAGTCTGCTTCTGTTCCTCAATATTCTGAATTAAGAAAAGAATTTGCTCGAAGAACTTTTGATGAATCAGGAGATTATACGGTCCAACCTTTTCCAATTAGAATTAGAGAACATTTAAATGATGGAACAAATGGTGGTAGATATACTTTAGCTAATGGAGGTGACACAAATCAATTAGCAATAGGTATTGAACCTGGTACGGCATATGTTCAAGGATTTAAACATGAAACGGGTGTAACTGAATATTTAAATTTAACTAAAGCAGTAGATACTGAAGAAATCGAAAACCAAAAAGTTTCTGCAGCGTATGGTAATTATGTTTTATGTACTGAGGTAGTTGGTTCATTTCCTTTTGATACTCTCTCAGAAGTTAGTTTAAGAAACGCAGCTGCTAAAGCAATTACAAATACAACGTATGGTGCTGCGGCATTGCCCGGAAGTGAAATTGGTAAGGCACGAGTTCGATCTATAATTCATTCATCAGGTACACCCGGTGCAGCTGATTGTGAATATAAATTATATTTATTTGATATAAGAATGACATCAGCTGGAAAAGATTTTTCTGATGTTCGGTGTGTTACTAATCTTTCATCTTCTAGTGATAAATATTTAGCTGATGTTAGTTTAACTGCTGCTGGTACGAATAGTAATGTTTTATATGAAGATGGCGACCAACTCTTAACTGAAGATGGTTTATTTAAATTAGTACATGAAGATTCTATTTCAGGTGAAAAAGCAGTCTTAAAAGAAACAGGAAAATTTCATAAATTAGTTTATACACTTCCACAAAATAATATTAAAACAATTCGTGATAGTAGTGGTGATGTTGAAACATCTTACAAGTTTAGAAAAGAATTTGATGTTACATTTTCTGGTACTGGAGTAGCAACTGTTGCTACTGGTAATAGTACAGAAACATTTCCATTTTCAGTTGGTGAATTAAGTGAGACTAATAGACGCGTAAACTTTATGGTTGTTCCAACCCAAACAAAAACTCCATTTAATACTGGCCAACCAATAGATTTTACTACTGCGGGTTCTAATGGTGCAAGAAGTATTAATATAACGACTACTACTTCTGCTACTTTAAATTGTAATGAAACATTATCTGGTGGTATGACAGCAAAAGTTATTGTTACATTAACCCGGGCCAATGCAAAAGAAGCAACTAAAAAATTAGTCAAAAATCAACAAGTAGTTATTGCACCGACAACACATACTGCAACAACAGTCGGGCCTTGGGGTCTTGGACGAAGTGATTGTTTTATACTTAATAAAGTTTATATGTCACCGAGCACATCAACTTTACCTACATCAGCTCATACAGACGTAACATCACATTTTGAATTAGATACAGGACAAAGAGATAATTTTTATGACCACGGACAATTAAAAAAACTTGCAAGTTCTTCTCTGTCAATTACAGGTCAACTCTTAATTGATTTTCATTATTTCACCCATGATACTTCTCAAGGTATTGGATATTTTTCTGTTGACTCTTATCCAGTTGATGATACGGGAGTAACTGCTAATACAATTAAAACATGGGAATTGCCTTTCTTTAATTCTACTACTCAAGGTCAACAATATGATTTAAGAGATACTATTGATTGTAGACCAAGACGAACAGATACGAATACGGTAACAAACCCTGCAGCTGGTTCTACATTTGGATTTGATGTAGCAACAGCAGGTGCTCATATGATGCACCCCAATGAATCAATCAATATGGATTTGAATTTTTATCTTCCAAGAAAAGATAAAATTGTTATAAACAAAGAAGGAAATTTTAGTATTGTTTTAGGAACAGCAAGATTTCCTATTGCATTTGCACCGCAAGATAATTCAGAAGCATTGACACTTGGAGTAATTAAAATGCCTCCATATCCTTCTTTACCACCTGATCTTGCAAGAAAACATAAACGACCTGGTGTTCAAATCCAAACAATAAATTCACAACGATATACTATGAAAGATATTGGACAACTTGAACAACGTATTAATAGAATGGAATATTATACAGCTTTATCTTTATTAGAAAAAGATACTGCTGAATTGCAAATTACAAATCAACAAGGTCTTGATAGATTTAAAAATGGTATTTTAGTTGATCCGTTTACGGGACATAATATCGGAGATATTACTAATCCAGATTATGCAGCTTCTATTGATATGAAAAAACAAGAATGCCGACCTAAATTTAGATTAGAAAATACACCATTAACATTAGATGCAACAAATTCAACTACTGTTGCACGAAAACCTAAAACTGTAATCTTAACAGTTACATCTGTTACTGGCACTTTTGTAGAAACAGAAACAGTAACAGGTGGAACTTCAAGTGCAACAGCACAAATTGTTAATCAAGTAATTACAGCAGGTAATAAAATTTATTGTGATAATCTATCAGGAACATTTGCAGCTAATGAAACTATTACTGGAAATACATCTAGTGCAACAGCTACTGTTTCTATTGTTACTGGGTCAACAGACGGAAATTTAGTTACATTACCATATACTTCTCAAGTGTATTCACAAAATTTATTTGCATCAAAACAACGTAACTGTGTTACTGAATTATTATTTAACTGGGTTGGTGAAATTGAATTAACTCCTGATACTGATAACTGGGTTGATACCACAAGTCGTCCTGATGTTCAAGTTAATTTTGATAATAATATGGATGCTTGGGAAGCATTGGAAGATGCGTGGGAAACACATTGGAATGATTGGGAAACTATTGCAGTTGGTGAAGAAGTTGTTTCCAGAGAACAAATTGGTGGACGATTACGTTTAGAGGGAGCTAGAGGACAAAGAGTATTTCAACAACAAAATGAAAGAGTAACTACATTAAAAACACAACAGCAAGTTAGAAGTGGAATTGCATTAGATATTACACCTGAAGCTATTACTCATAGACTTGGTTCTAAGGTAGTTGATGTATCTATTATTCCTTTTATTAGAGAAAAAACAATTTCATTTTCTGCAAAGAGAATGAAACCTTTTACGAGAGTATATCCATTTTTTGATGGTGAACTTGTTAGTGCGCATTGTACTCCTACTGGTGGAGCACTGGGTGCAGATTTAGTTACAGATTCAGTTGGAAATTTAACTGGAACTTTTTCTATTCCAAATAGTGATGCTTTAAAATTTAGAATAGGAGAAAGAACATTTCGATTATCTGATTCTTATGTTATTACTGCGGACGATGCAACTGGTACTACTACTAAAACCATTACAGCTGTAGGTGCAGAAAAAAATGGAACTGAAGGAATAACAACAATTGCAGAAGCGACATATACTGCTAGAGGAATATTACAATCAAAAGAAGATACTATTATTTCTACTTCAGTTGCTAATTTTCAAAAAGTAACAATGGAAGATAGTAGATTTATTGAAGAATTAACAACTACGATTAATAATACTGGTGAACGATTTGTTGGTGAAGTAGCAAATCAAGAAATTCATCATCACCATCATACTCATGTAACAAATGTTCAAGCTCCTGCTCCATCACCACCTCCTTGTCATAACGCAGGACCAAAAGAACAATCGGCCGCATTTAAGGCGCATGTACGAAGTGGTGGACATGCTCACGCACATAGAGAAGTTTATTGTAAAAATGGACAATGGGTTGATCCTATCGCACAAACATTTCTTATTGATAGTAGTGGTGGTCTTTTTGTGTCAAAGCTGGATATTTATTTTGCTACAAAAAGTGCAACATTACCTATTACTTGTCAAATTCGTGAAGTTGTAAATGGGTTTCCTGGTGCAAGAATTATTCCTGGAGGAACAAAAACATTATTACCAGCAGATATTAATACTAGTTCAGATGCAACCGCAGCTACACCATTTTATTTTGAATCACCGGTCTATCTATCTCATGCAAAAGAATATTGTTTTGTTCTTTTACCAGCTGGTAATAATCCAGATTATAATGTATGGGTATCTGAGCTTGGTCAGAATAAAATAGGAACAACTGAAAGAATTTCAGAACAACCTCATGCTGGAATCTTATTTACATCTGCTAATAATAGAACATGGACAGCACGTCAAGCTGAAGATATGAAATTTCAATTATATCGAGCAAAATTTGATTTAGTTGCAACAGGTGGAACTGGAATATTTGTAAATAAAAATATTGATTATTGTACTATTAATAATCTTACGGGAACGGGTAATTTTCAAAATGGAGAAGTTATTACTGGTGCAACATCTGGTGCAAAGGGAACTGTTGAAGCTTATAATAAAGCAAAATTACGATTAGATATTTTAAATACATCAGGAACATTTCAAGCAAATGAAACAATTACTGGTGGGACATCTAGTGTTTCAGCTACGTTAATTTCATTTAATGATTTTAAAGTTAATGTAATACATCCACAAGCAGAACAAATTACTTTACATACAACACAAGTAACTTGGAGTAGTAAAACAACTTCATCTAGTAATGTTGTTGATTCAGCATTTCAATTTATTGGTATTAATAGAAATAATACATTAAGAGATGAAAAACGAGTATTATCATATTCTAATGAGATTGCACAAATATCTTCTGCTGACAGTTTAACTTTAAAGGCTCAATTATTTAGTGGATTTGATAGTGTATCGCCTGTAATTGATCTACGAAGATTATCTTCTATTTGTGTAGAAAATATAATTAATAATGATAGTGCAGATGAGTCACTTGCAAAAGGTGGAAACGCACTAGCTAAATATATTTCTAAACGGATTGTATTAGACGAAGATTTTGATGCAGAAGATATTAGAGTTTATATTACAGCAGATAAACCATCTGGAACTGAGGTTGAAGTGTATTATAAAATTTTAAATGGTTCAGATGAGACAGATTTTGATGACCGTCCCTATCGAAAAATGGAACAAGTTACTGATGCTACGTTATTTTCAGTTGATGTTCAAGATTTAGATGATTTTAAAGAATATGAATATAAAGTATCATCTGCTGATTTAACTGGTATTAATGGTGAAATTCAATATACAGGAACACAAACAGAAGCACCTGTATTTACTGGATTCAAAACAATGGCTATTAAACTTGTTATGTTAAGTACAACAACTTCTCTTGTTCCACGATTAAAAGATATGAGAACTATTGCTCTTTCTGTATAATGGAAAAAAATAATTTTTTACGAGATGAAAATAGTAAAGCTCTTATAAATAATAATAGAAATGCTTTACAAGCCTATAAGGTCAATAGAAATCGTTTGAATAAAGAGAAACAAGATATAGAATTTATTAAGAATGAGTTGCAGGAGCAACGAAAAATGATAACTGAATTGCAGAAAAAGTTATCTATTTTAACCAAAGATGGAGAAGAATAATGGCAGTTATCCAAGTTCTACTTACAGATACATTTGATGGGTGGAGAACAAAGACGAATAGTTTAGCGACTCAAGTTGGAGATGTTACATTATTGAGTGGTTATTCTGTTCCAAGTGTAGATAATATTGTCGAAGCTATCAATGACCTGGATGGAAGAACAACAGTTGCCACAAAGGCAATTTCTGATACAGATGCAGATACTAAAATTCATACAGAGAAAACAACTGATGAAGATAAGTTGAGATTTGATGTTGCTAGTACAGAAAAAATGTTTATTGATGCAACAGGTGTAACTGCTCATAATGGTACATCTGCTGGCGGAACAGCAAATGCACTTGCACAATTTCATATTGATTCATCTACTAATAGTGGTATTCAATTAAATTCTGGAACAACTAATACTGGAAATATTTTATTTGGTGATTCTGGAGATAATGATATTGGTAAAATTTCATATAACCATAATGATAATTCTATGACACTTACAACTAATGCAAATTCAGCTGCTAATAGTTTTAAAGTTGATAGTTCTGGAAATGTAAGTTCTCGGAATATTGGTGATACCTCAACACTAACATCAACTACTGGAACTATGGTTGGTGCTATTAACGAAAACGCAGCAAATGTTATTGCATATGCAATTGCTTTAGGATAATAAATATTATAAAAAAGGATTTTAAAAATGGCCGTTTTTAAAAATGCAATTAAAACAAATGTAACTACTGTGCAGACATTGTATTCTACACCTGCATCCAAAACTTCAATTTTAATAGAACTTGATGTTGCTAATACAACAACTGCTAGTCAAACGGTAGATGTTCAAGTTGTAGATAATTCTGCATCTGCTACGGGATATTTGGTAAAGGGTGCCCCAGTACCAGCTGGTTCTGCACTTCAAGTTGTTGCTGGACAAAAAATCGTATTAGAAGCACAAGATTCAATTAAAATTATAGCAACTGGTGCCGTAGACGTTATCGGTTCACTATTAGAAGATGTATAAGGAGATCAACTAAATGGCATATCTAGGATATCAGCCCCCTGATAGATTTAATGCAGCTCACCTAAAAGAAACTTTTACGGGAAATAATTCTGCAGGACCCTATGTGCTTTCAAATGAAGTCGCCAACGGCCATGCGACTCATGTTGAGATTTTCATAGGAAATGTTCGACAAGAACCCGGTGTTGCATATAATATTGGTGGAACAGGAGAAAATCGAAATAAAGAAGTAACTTTTACAGGAACAGTTCCATCAGGTGAAGCAATTTATGTGGTGCATAAAGGAGAAAAAACTGCAACACCAATTCCACCTGTAGCTTCTCTTGATAATACACATCTTAAAGCAGCTTCTGCGATTGATGCAACTAAGATTGCTAATGGTAATGTTTCTAATGCAGAATTTCAATATCTTGATGGTGTAACAAGTAGTATTCAAACACAGATTACAGCCAATACAACAGCAATAGGAAATGTTGATGTATCAACACATACAGACCCGTTAACATTTGACCAAGAATCAACTCCATCAAATCCTGCATCTAACAAACATAAACTTTATTTCAAAAATGATGGTAACTTATACAAGTTAGATTCTGCTGGTAATGAGAAGTTAGTTGGTGGTGACCCTGAAGGTGTTAAAACTAATGCCGCAGATATTTTTACCAATTTCGTTAAAGATATGGAAAATCATGGTCGTGATGCCTTACATACTGAAACTGGATTCGTGGATGAATTAGAAACAGCTGGTGACATGGTAGATGCTTCTGCTTCGTCAGGTATTACTTATACCGGAACACCAAATTCAACTAATGGTGATAATTATTATGCAAATACTCCGGGTGCAAGTAATCAAACGGCCGATATTCAAACCTATACACAAGAATCATATTATAAATGCCAAGAATGGACAAATACAAATACAAGTACCTCACAAATAACTATTGGACCTGGTTCAGGTAATGATGTCTATAACGAATCAGAAACAGGGTCTATAACCCATGATATGCAAATTAGAGGTGGGAATGTTTCTGATTCTCATGGTGGTCAGGAATTTAAAGCAAATAGTGCTGCATCCATAAGTGGTATTAGTTGGAAAATAAAAAAGACAGGTAGTCCAACTGATAATTTTAATACAAAGTTATATGCGAGTACAACTCCTACGGCAGCAGGTGGGTTTCCTACTGGTAGTGCGTTAGCAACCACAGCCGATATAGCTGCGAGTGGAATTGCTGGTTCATATACTCAATATGACTATGATTTTACGAGTGCCTATACACCAACTATTAATAATTATTATCATGTTGTTGTAAACAGAACAGGGAGTTCAGACACAAGCAATTTTCTAAAAGTTGGTGAAGTTAGTAGTGGTAGTTACTCTGATGGTGCGGCGATTAGAAATGACTCTGGGTCATGGGGTAATGTTGCTTCTGGATATGATTGTTGGTTCAAAGTAGCTCAGCAGGGTACTGTTGCTACAATTTCTTCAGGAACATTTCCGACTAATGCACTTAATGCCAGGATTACACTTGACGCTGGAACCACCTGGAGAGATATTACAGGTCGAACATCTAATACAGCACTTACACTAGCATCATATCCAGCAAACGGGGCTTATAATTGGGCTATGCGTATGGATGAGTTCGATAGTGGGAAAGTGCAACTAAATGAGCATACAACGGCTGGAACAATTATTACTGCAAGTTCATATACGGTTGAAACATCTGCGTTCTCCAGCCCAGATTCAACAGTTAAAGTCTTACTACATCTGGATAGCACCAACGGTGACAATACGACATGGACAGACTCTATAGGCACTCATAGTTGGTCGGCGAATGGTAATGCTAACACATCAACGGCTCAAAAGGTTTTTGGGGCTACATCGCTGGCTTGTGACGGGGCAGCCGATTGGATTCAGGCTGGCAATCACGCTGATTTTCAAGTTTCAAACAGTGGTACATGGCAGTTTAAATGGCGACAATACTTTAATGCAATTGATACGAGTGGTACGCCTGTAGAAATTATGGGTAACGGTGATGCCAACACTTCTGGTTGGACGATAAACCAATTTTACAATTCCGGTTCTCCGTTATTACGATTTACATATACTAAGAGCGGTGGGGGTAACCAGCATTGTGGATGGAGTTGGTCACCGTCTACCTCAACATGGTACGCCATATGCTTGTCGTTTGATAATGGGTCGGTGAGGGCATATATAGATGGGACAGAAATTGGTTCCGTGGTAACTATGGATGATGATATTGATTATTCGCCAGTTCGAGCATTGCGTATAGGACTATCGTATCCGGGGTGGGCAAACCTTAATGGATACATTGACGAGTTCCAATTGGAAGTCGGTGGTACTGTCTCTGTCACATCAAATGTCATAACCGAAACAGTTTCAATCGCACCAGCATTTGCTCAATTAACGGATTGTTCACAATGGTCAGCTATTGATGATATGACTTCAACGGAGACAGCAAATAGTCAAACGATAAGACATTTTGTCATTCACGGTCCTTCAGGAATGACAGCGTATAATGAT
>CEUS01283850.1_pt1 | contig 16682 bp, 10 predicted proteins | sample 427031 | NCBI WGS metagenome assembly CEUS01 (sample SAMEA2622837, study PRJEB7988) | marine metagenome | biome: marine biome (ENVO:00000447); feature: marine epipelagic mixed layer (ENVO:xxxxxxxxx); material: "saline water (ENVO:00002010), including plankton (ENVO:xxxxxxxx)" | depth 140 m | reverse complement strand
ACAATAACGGTAATTATCAAAAGCAGTTGACAGAATCGACTATAGGAGTAAAAAAGTGGCATCTAGCGTCGTGGATGACGTAAAGGACCGCTTGAGTGCCGTTGAATTGATAGGTCGTACTGTTCAGCTCAAGCAGGCCGGGCGTAATCACCGTGGATTATGTCCTTTTCATACAGAAAAGACTCCATCTTTTTTTGTGTTCCCTGAATCTAACAACTATAAATGTTTTGGATGTGGTGAAGGCGGTGACATATTCACCTTCACAATGAAAATTCAAAACCTAGAATTTAGGGAAGCGCTCGTGCTACTGGCAGAGCAGTCAGGGGTAACACTCGATGATATCCCTGGTGGCACAGAGCAAGCCCAGCTCCGAAAACATATTCTGACAGTCAATGATTCAGCGGCAGAATATTTTCGATTGCAATTGAATAATTCCAGAGATTCAATCGCCGCGATCAATTATCTCAAGACCCGAGGGTTAACAGACCCAATATCAGATCAATTTCAATTAGGGTACTCACCCAAAAACTGGGATTCTTTAGTCAAACATATGATAAGCATCGGTTTCGCATCGAGCGAGCTACTCACAGCTGGACTTGCGAGGGAGAGTAAGAGTGGTCAACCGTACGACTATTTTCGCAATAGAATCATGTTCCCTATCCATAATAGCGCCGGCCAGGTCGTAGGTTTTGGGGCACGGTCGTTAGACAACGAAGAACCAAAATACTTGAACTCTCCTCAGACACCAGTTTTCGATAAAGGATCTGAGTTGTATGCGTTAAGTCATGCGAAAACTGCTATTAACAACAAAAAAGAAGTGGTAGTGGTTGAAGGATATATGGATGCGATCACAGCACACCAATTCGGATTTGACAATGTAGTCGCCTCAATGGGGACTGCAGTGTCTCCGCAGCAAATCAAGAAAATCAGTCGTTTAGCTGGTCGAATCGTACTAGCCTTAGATGCAGATCCAGCAGGGCAGGCAGCCACTAGTCGAGCATTAGAGGCACTTCGACAGGAAAACTCAGACCCAATCACACCCTTAGTTCAAAGTGAGGCTCGCTTAGAAGCAGAGATATTAGTCGCGCAGCTACCTGATCATGAAGACCCCGACAGCCTGATTCGATCGGATAATCCGTCTTGGGAATCCTGTGTAATAAATGCTACGCCGTTAGCAGACTATCTTATCCGAGTTCTAGCTAACAAACATGACCTTAATAGCTTTATCGGGCAGGCAGCACTACTCGACGATGCCGCACCAATAATTAATTCAATACAAGAAGCAAGTGTAAAACTTCATTACTTGCGAACTTTGTCTAAATTGGTGAACATGCCGGAACAAACCGTGGAAACAGAGCTCATTCGACGAAGAAACAGCACGGCAGCACCCAGACAAAAACCAGGTCTAGAACCTGTAAATTATCCTGATGATTATCTTTTGGCTCTTGGCCTGAGGAGCCCAAAATCTTTCTGTACAATATCTCGTATTGTCCACGCAGAGGATTATTCCACGAGCGAAAACAGGCTACTGGCCGATTTATTGGCTAGAATTGGTATGACAGATGAGAGCGACCCGGCAACCGCGATACGCGACGAACTAGATTCCACGCTGGCAGACCGCCTCAATACTGTCATTAGATTGATGGGACAAATCCCTTCAATGTCGGTTGAAAAAACATTTGATGAGATGCAAAGAATCGCTTATCAGCTGCGCCGAAACGGACTTCGATCCGAGAATCAACACCTGCAATCATTGCAGGCAGATGGACAATCTGTTCGAAGTGACGAAGCGTTGGCCAGATGGCAAACTCGCATACTCACAGAAATGCGGGAAATTCAAGATTTGATTCGGCAATAATTCTTGGGACGATAGTTCTGACGGATAAGGCCGTTTAAGGAGATATATACACACCTTGGCAACTAAACCAGCAAAAAAAACTAGTAACAAAAGAAAGAAAAAGCAGGTAGCGCACCTAGATGAGCTCGGTTCAGCTGAGGTTCAAGACGAGGAGATACTAGTTGAGAGTGACGATTCCCAGCATTTACCGGATTCTGAGGAAATAGTTATAGACGATACCGAAGATCCAAACGCAGTTGTTGAAAGTAGTTTGGAAAGCACTGGTGATTTAACTGTAGACATGGAAAACCTCGTGATCAAAGGTAAGGAACAAGGCTACGTCACATATGACGACATATTAGAGGTGTTCCCAGAAGCTGAAGAAGAAATAGATCAGATTGATTCCCTGTATCAAAAATTAATGAGCGAAGGCATAGAGGTCCTAGCTGAGAGCAAGAATAATGACGCACAAGGAGATCAACCGACTCAAGCAGAAATAGAACAAAAGGCCCAGGATGAAGAAATGAGGATGCGCCAAATGCGCGTCCCAAGTAATGCAACTGTAGAAGCTCTTGAAACAGGCGCCCTCGATGACCCGGTCAGGATGTATCTTAGGGAGATCGGAAGGGTTAACTTACTGACAGCACAAGAAGAAGTTACTCTAGCCAAAAAGATGGAAGCCGGAAGCATGGCCGCTCGGGAACGTCTAATCCAAGCTAATCTACGATTGGTCGTCAGTGTGGCGAAAAAATACATAGGACGAGGGATGTCTCTATTAGATCTAATCCAAGAAGGCAATATTGGACTCATTCGAGCAGTAGAGAAATTCGATTACAGGCGAGGGTACAAATTCAGCACATACGCTACTTGGTGGATTAGACAGGCCATTACGAGATCAATAGCTGACCAAGCCCGCACTATACGTATTCCTGTACACATGGTAGAAACCATAAATAAGCTAGTAAGAGTCTCTCGCCGACTCCTTCAGGAAAAAGGGCGAGAGCCAACGTCCGAAGAAACCGCTAAAGAAATGGGCATCACGGCAGAAAAGGTTAGAGAAATCATTAAGGTATCTCAGCAGCCAGTATCCCTGGAAACGCCAATTGGTGAAGAGGAAGACAGCCATCTTGGCGATTTTATAGAAGACCAGACCACTATGGCCCCTGCCGATGCAGCCTCTCATCAAATGCTACGAGAAGCCGTCGAGGCTGTGTTGGGCACGCTATCAGAAAGGGAAACGAAAGTACTTAAACTGAGATTCGGTCTCGATGATGGAAGAACTCGAACACTTGAAGAAGTAGGGAGAGAATTTGAAGTTACGCGCGAACGAATTCGGCAAATAGAGGCAAAAGCCCTCCGAAAACTACGGCATCCGCGCCGAGCTCAATCGCTCAAAGATTATCTCGACAATTGAAATCATGCTAATTGGTGTCACTCTGCAAAGAAAGTCATTTAGTTACATTTGCTTATGAGTCAGACATCCACTCGAGGGAACTGTCCCTTTTTGACACAATAATCCCAATCTATGGCTAGTAGCCTCCCAAGAGCACCTTTGGCTCCAGTCATGATAGGGTGCCCATGTGCACCGCAAATTGAATCAAAGTCCATCTTCAACAGAGCATGCAAGCTGACTTTCATTGCGTCAAGATCCGAATGTTGCAAATATGGACGTCCGGCACCCATATATAACCCTGGGGTACTACGAGGATGCGGTTTTCGACTAGGCATAGTTGGATCAGCATCAGGACCGTTGAGCGCATCACCAGTGAACAATATTCGCGAGTGTAGTTCAGGCTTCCACTGAATAATCGTGTCTCCAACAAACCGCCCATCTATGCAAATCCCACTCACTCCACCAGGCACGCTATCCTCTTCAGCAAATGTGTAGTCTGGCACCCCCTCCAGTTCCGAGTCGTCTTCACTAACCGCCGCTTCAGGAGCCCAAACAGGCGTACCATAGTCATCGCGAATTTTATAGGCATCACGCTCGTGCATGTCGTTGGTTAATACAGTTGCTGTAGGCACACCCCCGAATAAGTCCACCAATTGATCAAAAGAACTATCTATGGGGTAGACAGGATCGACTATTACAACACCTTCAGCAGTAAATAAGGCATATGAATGAAAGGCATACATGACCTGACGGCTTTCCCGCCAATTTGCCCAACGCAGCAATATTGGATTTTGTGAGTCACCCAACTCAATGCAAATTCTAGTCGTAGCTTCCAAACTAGATTCCAAACCAAAATAATTCGGCTGTCCGCAATGCGCAGACACCATGGTTATTCACAGAATATTTAATCTCTCTCAATAAATGCCGCAAGTCCCATCCCTCCTCCTATACACATGCTCTCTATGGCTATTTTCGAGTCTCTTCTCCGCATTTCGTAGACGAGTGATACAAGAATACGTGCACCAGTCGCACCAAGAGGGTGGCCAAGCGATATGCCTGAGCCATTCACATTCACATTTGAGTAGTCATAAACATCGAGTTCATCTAGTACCGCCAATGCCTGTGCAGCAAAAGCCTCATTTAACTCAATGAGGCTAACATCTTCGAGTGATCGCCTTGCCTTCCCAAGTAAATCACGTATCGCTACAGCAGGCCCTATGCCCATAACCCCTGGATGGGTACCAACCACCGACCATTGCCCTACGTAGCCTAACGGTTCTAACCCACGGTCTTTCGCCATGGTTTCCGTCATCAATAAAACTGCAGCCGCTCCATCATTGATGCCTGACGCATTACCAGCAGTAACCGTACCTCCCTGCCTTAATGGCTTTAAACTAGCAAGTTTTTCAATAGAGGTATCAGGTCTAGGATGCTCATCCCGACTCAATACACCCTCCTCTTCACCAGTTTCATCTTTGCTAATCGGCAGAATTTCATCCGTAAAAATACCATTCGCCACAGCGGACACGGCTTTCTGATGTGACAGCAAAGCAAATTCATCCTGTCTTTGGCGCGAAATGCGATATTGATTAGCAAGACGCTCTGCAGTATCCAACATCCCTCCTACGTCTGAATAATGGGAAGGGCACGACACCATGGTATCTGTTCCTTGCAATCTATCCTTGAGGTCTCTCGATCCAAAACGCAACCCCCATCTGGCCCCAGCCAAGTAGTACTCAGCATTACTTTCGCTCTCCACACCACCAGCTAAAACTATAGAAGCTTGCCCTGTACTAATTTGCATTGCACCATTCAGAACTGACTGGAGCCCTGATCCACACTGTCTATCCAGGGAATATGCAGGAACGGACACCGGAAATCCAGCTTCAAGCAATGCGATACGAGCTACATTCGGAGTCTCTCCATTCACCAGAACATGCCCCATAATGACCTCGTCTACTTCACCAGCATCTATATTTGCTCGTCGGATGCATTCACGCAAAACGGATGCAGCCAGACTAGAAGCCTGAACATTCTTCAGGCTCCCGCCAAATCTACCTACAGGAGTCCTGACTCCAGATACAATCGCTATTCGTTCCAGTAGTTTTCTCCCGACCAAGTAATCTAGTGATACTTAATATCAATGTGGCAACTGCTTCTACATCCTTACAAGCATAAACATTTTGCGCAAAGGACGTCTCTCCAGAGGGTGAAGACTACTGCAAAGACGACACAATAGCGACGGATATATTCATGAATATACATGCGAAATCACACGCATACAGCCATATTTCGTGTAAAGTCTCAGAACCTTCGACTTTATTCAGTCTAAGCGGGAATTGGTCCTAACGACGTTTTTGTCAAAACAGTAAGATAGAACTAGAAATAATTAAATAGCTTAATGACACAACCGAATCCATACTCACATCCGATAAAAAGATCAAAAAGTCTCAACGATTCACCTAACGGACGCGATGCTTGTGGAGTCGGAGTTGTAGCTGACATCAATGGTTTGGCCTCGCATACCACAGTAAGCCAAGCCCTTCAAGTATTGACTAACCTCGCTCACAGAGGAGCTCGCAACGCTGATCCTCTCACAGGAGACGGGGCTGGTATTACAACTCAAATACCGCACAGTCTCTTCCAAAAACAATGCCTTCAAGAAGGTTTTTCGATGCCAGATCCAGGCGAATACGGCGTCGGCATAGTGTTCTTGCCTAAAGACCCCAAGATGCAACGACAGTGCCAAAATGCTTTTAACGAAATAATCTACGAGCAAGACCTAGTATTGCTGGGATGGCGACAAGTGCCAATCGATAAAACAACCATCGGTACAACAGCCAGAACTCGCATGCCAACAATCATGCAAGTCTTTATAGGCAACTCAAAAAAAGAAGAAGCCGATACGTCATTCGAACTAAAGCTATACATAATCAGAAAACTTGTAGAACAACGTGTCCGAAATATTGGTGGCCATCATATAGAAGATTTCTATATCTGCAGCCTGTCCAGCACGCAAATTGTTTACAAGGGCATGTTGATCGCAGACCAAGTATCGGCTTTCTACACCGACCTACAACAAGAAGATTTCGTCAGTAGCTTCGGAGTAGTGCACTCTCGATTTAGCACAAACACACTCGGTTCTTGGAAGCTAGCGCATCCCTATAGACATGTAGTACACAATGGGGAAATAAACACACTCCGGGGCAACATGAATTGGATGATTGCCCGACAAGGACTACTAGCGTCATCAGAATTCGACAGTGAACTCACAAATTTGTTTCCAATAATAACGCCAGACGCAAGTGACACAGCAGCGTTTGACAACGTGTTGGAGCTACTTTTGCGAGGCGGCCGCTCATTAGCACACGCTTTATCGATGATGATTCCCGAAGCTTGGGAAAAACATCCGCACATGGCTCAGGAAAAGCGCGATTATTATGAGTACCACGCATGCTTGATGGAACCCTGGGACGGGCCAGCATTAATCGTAGCAACCGACGGAAACCAAATAGCAGCGATTCTTGACCGCAACGGATTACGTCCCTTCCGCTACACAGTAACCCACGACGGGCTGTTAGTAATGGGCTCTGAAACCGGTGCATTAGACCTAGACCCTTCAACCATCAAATACCGAGGGCGTCTCAGCCCAGGGAAAATGTTCCTTGTTGACCCGGCTCAGGGAAGAATAATCGACGACGACGAACTTAAATCAGATTTATCTAAACATAGGCCATACGGAGACTGGCTAGCAGACAACAGAACCTTGCTGGAGTCTTTACCCAAGCCATGCGAAGTATACAAACCTGACTTCCCTTCGCTTATTGCTCGCCAACGAGCATTCGGCTTCACCGAAGAAGACGTCAACCAAATCGTAAGCCCGATGGCAATTAATGGCATCGAGCCTATAGGCTCGATGGGACTAGATACACCCTTGGCAGTGCTGTCAGACCGCCCACAAATGTTATTCAATTATTTCAAGCAATTGTTTGCCCAGGTTACAAATCCACCATTGGATGCCATCAGGGAAGAACTAGTAACGTCGTTAGATACTTATATAGGCGCTGAACAAAATTTGCTGACGGACACTCCCAAACATTGTCGTAGAATTAAGCTGAATTCACCTGTGCTGACAAACGATCAAATCGGATCGTTAAAAGAGCTTAATGAGCCAGGCTTTATGGCGAAGACGATATCGGCTACAGTCGACATACGTGAAGAGGATGCAACATTCGCAAATGCGATGGATTCCATCTGCGCAGAAGCCTCTCTCGCAGTCAATCAAGGACACACACTTCTAATCATTTCCGACCAAGGCGTCGACAGAGATCACATGCGAATCCCTATTCTGCTAGCAGTTGCTGGTATACACCATCATTTGATACGAGAAGGACTGCGAATGAAAACTTCACTAATCGCAGAAACTGGTGAAGTGAGAGATGTTCATCAGTACGCCACCCTACTGGGTTACGGGGCCGCCGCAGTCAATCCCTATCTAGCCTTAGAGACTATTGAAAATTTATGTCGTCAGGGAGACATTATCTCTGATCCGCAAAAAGCCATGACATCCTACACAAAATCTGTTCAAAAAGGTATTTTGAAAATCATGTCCAAAATGGGCATTTCGACATTAGCAAGTTATCGTGGAGCACAAATATTCGAGGCCGTTGGACTACACCAGGATTTGATCGATAAATATTTCACGTGGACTTCATCTCGAATAGGTGGGATTAAACTTGAGCACCTACAGAAAGAATGCCGTCAGCACCATAAAAACGCATTCCCGACACGAAAATCAATAGATGATACCTCCCTAACCCCGGGGGGATTCTTTCAATGGTACCGAGATGGGGAACATCATATGTTGAGCCCTACATCCATAGCGCTTCTACAAGAGGCGGCTTCACAAAACCGTCAGGATTCTTACAACAAATTTGCCGATTTATGTGATTCAGAGGATAGGCATCACTCAACTATACGTGGACTTCTTCAATTTGATTGTCTGGCAACACCGATTCCACTAGAAGAGGTTGAGACCGAAGCCGAAATTGTGAAACGGTTCTCTACCGGCGGTATTTCTTTGGGGGCGATAAGCAAGGAAGCCCATGAAACACTCGCAATAGCTATGAATTCTATGGGGGCTAAAAGCAACACGGGGGAAGGAGGGGAAGACCACCGTCGATTCGAGGCGGACAGCGATGGTAAATGGAGAAACAGTGCCATGAAACAAGTTGCTTCTGGACGATTTGGAGTAACCGCACACTACCTTGCAAATGCATCGGATATTCAGATCAAGATGGCCCAAGGTAGCAAACCCGGTGAGGGAGGACAGTTACCCGGTGGTAAAATCGACGAGTATATAGGGTGGATACGAGGCTCCACCCCGGGGGTCGAACTGATATCACCCCCTCCACACCATGACATATACTCTATTGAAGACCTTGCTCAATTGATTCACGACCTAAAAAATGTAAATCCGTTAGCTAGGATCAATGTGAAACTAGTATCCGAAGTAGGCGTAGGAACAATCGCGGCTGGAGTGGCCAAAGCTTTTGCAGATGTCGTGTTGATTAGTGGTGACTCTGGAGGAACTGGAGCATCCCCCTGGAGCTCTATAAAGAATGCTGGATTGCCTTGGGAGCTAGGATTAGCGGAGGCACACCAAGTCCTCGTCGAAAATGATCTACGTAGTCGAATAACTGTACAAACTGACGGCCAGTTAAAGACCGGGCGCGACGTAGCTATAGCGTGCATGCTGGGAGCCGAAGAATTTGGATTTTCGACAGTTCCACTAATTACATTAGGTTGCATAATGTTAAGAAAATGCCATCTCAACACTTGCTCCGTCGGAGTAGCCACCCAAGATCCGATATTGAGGGCAAGGTTTGCAGGAAAACCAGAGGCAGTTGTGAATTATTTCTTTATGGTTGCTAGACACGTTCGCGAACTGATGGCCTCGTTAGGGTTTCGTACGATGAACGAAATGGTAGGTCGGGTCGACAGGCTAAAGCCAAGAGGTGATATAGATTTTTGGAAAGCAAAACAATTAGACCTGTCACGATTGCTACATGTTGTAGAAGCACCAGAATCCGTCGGAAGGTACAAGCAGATTAGACAAGATCATGGCATCGAGAACGCCCTGGACAATCAAATTATTGCCGCTTCAACCCCAGCCTTGAAAGACGGGAGTCAAGTAGCCTTAGAACTAGATATAGAAACTCACAATCGATGTGCGCTGACAATGCTAAGCGGAACAATTGCAAAGCAATTCGGTAAGGAAGGCTTGCCACCAAACACTATAACTATCAATTTCACAGGGTCTGCTGGACAGAGCTTTGGGGCCTTTTTAGCAGAGGGCATATCGGCGTCAGTAATCGGAGATGCCAATGATTATTTTGGAAAAGGAATGGGTGGTGGAAGATTGGTTTTAAAACCGTCACCTTCGGCAACTTTTCCATCCGAAGACAATATAGTTGTTGGCAATGTCGTACTATATGGAGCAACTGGAGGCGAATTATTTGTGAACGGACGAGCGGGTGAAAGATTCGCAGTACGTAACTCCGGAGCGAGAGCGGTCGTTGAAGGAATAGGCGACCACGGCTGCGAATATATGACCGGGGGAGTAGTAGTAGTATTAGGATCTACGGGAAGAAATTTCGCAGCAGGGATGAGCGGAGGCACGGCATACGTATATGATAGATCCGGCGATTTTGCAAAATTCTGCAATCACGAAATGGTAGACTTAGACCCTATTTGCAACGATGATGAGGTCCAGTTACGGGCGCTTCTTTGTGAACACGAGCACCATACTGGCAGTAAATTAGCGGCTGACATCCTTTCTGACTGGCGGGTATCACTGTCCAGATTCGTCAAAGTTGCTCCTCGCGAATACAAGAGAGTGTTAGCAGAGCGAGCAGCACGTACAGAGGATGAAACCGCTCACACCATGGAGTTGATTAAAAACGGGTAAGCCAACAGGATTTCTAGAACACCCACGCCGCCCAACACCCAAAAGGGATGTTGGCGAACGAGTGCAGGATTGGGAAGAAATATACAAGGATTGGCCCACTAAGGATGCTGTCAATCAAGCTGGTCGCTGCATGGGCTGTGGCGTGCCTTTTTGCCACACAGGATGCCCTTTAGGAAATCTCATCCCCGATTGGAATCACCACGTTTATGCTAATCAATGGGGCAAGGCTGTCCAGTCGCTTTTGGCCACGAATAATTTCCCGGAATTCACCGGACGTATATGCCCGGCTCCTTGTGAAGAAGCCTGTGTACTAGCTATCAACGAAGATCCGGTCACTATCGAACACGTCGAACGAGAAATCGCTGAATACGGGTTCGCAAACAACCTGATGGATAGAAGCCCTATAGAAAGAACCGGTAAATCAGTCGCCGTGATCGGGTCTGGCCCCGCAGGGTTAGCAGCAGCCCAACAACTAAATAGTGTCGGCCACAAAGTAGTAGTGTTTGAACGCGACAGTTACCTAGGAGGCCTCCTAACACTTGGCATACCTGATTTCAAATTAGATAAGGAAATCGTGTTCAGACGCATAAAACAACTAGAAGCTGAGGGAATTGAATTCAAAACCAACGTCAATGTCGGTATTGATGTTGATGGAGACGAGTTATTGTCCCGATTCGATTCTGTATGTTTGGCAACTGGTAGTAATTACCCTCGTCAATTAAGCATACCTGGGAGCGATTTGCCAGGCGTCGTTTACGCAATGGATTATCTGTGCCAACAAATACGTATTAATCAAGGGGAAATGATACCTGACGATCAGTTGATAAGTGCTGCAGGGAAATCTGTCGTAATTTTAGGGGGAGGTGATACTGCAGCAGATTGTCTAGGAACCGCTCATCGTCAGAGGGCAAAAGAGGTACATCAGTTTGATATCCATGAATGGCCAGAAGAGCGGACAACGGATAATCCGTGGCCATACTGGCCCCTCATCATGCGCACTCGAACTACACCAGCACATGATGAGGGAGGAATACGCACATTCAATGTTCTTGCTAAAAAGATTATCGGCACCGACAAGGTAGAAGGCCTTCAAGCAGTCCGCTTAGATTGGGGCGAGCCTGATCATAGAGGCCGTCCCGAAATGATACGGGTTCCAAATTCAGAATTCGACCTAGCTGTCGATCTAATTTTTGTTGCGATAGGTTTTGGTGGTCCTAGTGGAGAATCAATCATAGATCAGCTTGGCACAAAATTAGACACCCGTAACATGCTATCACTAGATCATAATATGATGACCTCAACAGACGGAGTTTTTGGAGCTGGCGACGTAAACCGCGGTATGTCTCTAGTGGTATGGGCTATTGCACAAGGACGCGACGCAGCAAGGGGCATAGATAAGCATTTAATGGGTGCCACCACTCTCCCGGCAAGCGCCATGACCATGTCTATGCACGTAGGCCGCTAAATAACAATTCCGTTCCACTTATGAGAATACTGGCAAATCCTCTGTACATGTTTTGAGCTACGATTCCCGACCTGTCTATACGGAGCGACGTGTCATTGCATCAAAGGCTAATCTGGCATGTGCAAATGGGTCATAACCAACTCTCGACTGCACCTGTATAGAAACTTCTGCTGTAAAGTAGCCAGAATATCCGGCTTCTGTCATCAACTGCATCTCATGCGCATAGCAATATTCATCTTCTCCCGGAGTCAAGAATTGAAAATCCGGCCATCTCCCATCAACACCCTTCAAATGTGTATGGACAGTATACGATGCCAACAAATCAACGCATTTCTCTAGAACCATACCCTGTGCCAAAAAATGACTGTAGTCAAAATTCACTCGCAGTGCACCAGATTCTACAGACTCGATTAATTCAATCATCTGTACTGGTGTATGAATAGCAGATCCAATATGTGGCTCCATAGCAATTAACACACCAGCTTGTTCTGCCTCATCACACAATCTCCCTACTCTATCCACAATCAATTGCCGCTTGCTTTTCCATTCCCCCTGTTCACCTCCTACAGTCGTATTAATGACAGGAGGAGAATCCGGAGCAAGCTCCAAAGCCAATTCAATGGCCCCTAATATTCTCCATATACTTTGATTGTGAATATCAGTTTGGTCCGACGTAAGAGGAGAATGAGCGGCAATGGCGGGTAAATCCACACCGTGTTCACTATAAAGCCTGCGTATAGCATTTTTGCGATCATGATCCAGAGATTCCAAACTAGTTGACCAACGCTCAAGTACAGTTAGTTCTATTCCTTGATAGCCAATGGTTGCAAGAACTGGAATTGCATCTTCAATATTAACTTCGGGCATTCCCCAAGTGCTAAAGCCTAATTTCATCACTTCCTCAATGAGTTATTGTCCATTGCCAGTTACAGGCAATAACACGTACGATGGCCGAGCTTCTGAATGATAGACGCGTTGATGTGCAACAGAACATTCTGAGCCAAAAGCAAAATCATCACCCGTGTTCAAATTACGATCAAAACGCGGAAAGTTGCTGGATGATATGTGCAATCGTATACGATGCCCTTTTCTAAAGACGATCGCCGTAGGACCTAGCTCAATCTGATATTTATATACCTCACCAGGCTCGATTAAATTTGGATCAAGACAAGTGTCGCGGCATGTCGCCCGTACTATTCCATCAACTACGTTGAATGATTCTCCAAACGGATAAACATCAATAAGTTTGGCTGTAAAGTCTGTGCTCACGGCGTCTGATGACGCATGAATAACAACGGTTACCATCCCCATAATTTCCAACCCTTCTTCCAACACAGCGCTTGTGTAACATAATATGTCAGAGCGACATTCCAGTTCTTGCTGATCTTTAGGTCCCCAAGGCACCAATTCAGGAAAACAACACGTATTACCCCCCAACGTTGGTACTGGATCCTTTGGATCGTAAGTGAATTCGTCATACTCGTCGTCACTGGGAGCATCAAAAGACAAAACACCATCGCCATTAACAGTATTGGCTTGGCCATCTGAATGCAGGTAGAGCCGCTGGTTATGAGACCTCTGTGGGGGCCATTCGGACTCTTCTTTCCACTGGTTTGCACCCATCACAAATACCGTGACCGGCGCCATTTTTTCTATCTCGTTATGTTCCCCCTTTAGCCATCTGTCCAGCCATTTATTTTCAAGATCGTCTAAGTCAAAATGTGCGGTACTCCCAAATTCCATGTCCCCCAATTGCGATTGATTTTCCAAGGGGTGAGCCCATGGCCCCATGATCAGTTTATTGAATTCATTCGACACCGCTTGATCGCTTCGCATCTCTAAAAAATTCGCGACTGTACCATCCGCAAACAAGTCATACCAACCGCCAATACTCAGTACTGGAATCTGAACCTCACAAGACGATTGCAAATCTATTCTTTCCCAGAAATCATCGAACTTGTCGTGCTTAAGCCAATCGCGAAAAAACTCGATCGATTTACCAGAAACTTTGTCCATATCCATCAATGGAAGAGACATTAGCAAAGATTCCCAATCATACATTTCAATAGGTTGCTGAGATTTCCTGTAATTTTGTAATGACCAACCCAATGCAGTGAAAAGTTGAAATGCACCTTGCCGATAGTAAACCCCTGAATAAATATCGGATGGAGCCACTCTAGGAATAATACATTTCAAATGTTCTGCTCCAGACCGGGCTGCCTCCCACTGAGTAAAAGCGGAATAAGAAGAACCAATCATTCCTATTCGGGTGTTGCACCACGCTTGCTGAGACAGCCAATGTATTGTGTCCTCACCATCATTGCGCTCACAATGCCACGGATTCCATTCACCGTCAGAATCCCATCTTCCTCTGACATCCTGAATGGCCACAGCATATCCAGTACTACACAGATTTAGCGCCTTCCTAACCCGACTATCATGACTGTTGCCGTAAGGGGTGCGAATCAAAACGGTAGGGAATTGGCCTTCGATGTCCGGAAGATATACATCTGTGGATAATTCAATACTGTCCCTCATAGGAACGCGCTCATCCATTTGAAATCTGTAATTCAGATCTCCCCCCGATCACCACAACTTAAACGCTGATTGAAGCTCTGAACTTCGATAGAAATCATTGCTATTAGAATGCCACCCCTTGCCTATCCGTATGGGCCCGCAAGAGATCTCCGCCGATACTAGTCACATACAAATCAGTCAGTTCAGGTCCTGCAAATGTGCAGTTAGTCGGATTGTCAACCGGCAACGGGTGTGTCTCTACTATTCGCCCTGACTGCTCTATCACATATATCATCGGACCAGGCCCTGATGAGCGTCTCCCTGATGTCGCAATGATGTTGCCTTCTGAATCCCAACACATTCCGTCAATAGCCCTATACGGGAAAAAGTTGTGAACAACTCGATGCTGACCCAACGAACCATCCCTCCTGATTGGATATGACCGAAGCTCTTTCGGCTCGTCCGGATCGCGACCTGCATTAGAAACAAATAGCTCCGATTGGTCGAGGGATACCAGAATTCCATTTGGCCTAGTAGTGTCATAGGTCACTCGCGTTATAGACCAATCATCGTTGTCACATGGATCCAATCGGTAGACAGATCGATGGTCCAATTCTTCAGGCGGTGTCAAATCGTCATATCTAGGGTCCGTAAACCATATCCTACCTGATTTATCTATCGCTAAATCATTGGGACTGTTCAATTGTTTCCCTTCAAATTCACCTGCCAACACTGTCACTTCCCCATCGATTTCAAACCTAACTACAGAACGTCTATTTTGTGAGCACCCATAAAGGCGACCATCTTCAGCAATCATCAAGCCGTTTGTTCGCGCTGTGTCGTCATGAAAAACTGTAGATTCTGCCGTGTCAGGGTCATATCGCATAATCCTACTATTGTTAATATCTGTAAATAGCAGTGATTTACCATCCCAAGCAGGGCCTTCACTCAAGTTATAGCCTTGTTCAAGAATTTCAAATTCCCAACTCAATGTAGTTCATCCAATCTTTTGTTCATCTCGTCAGTTAATCAAATATAGCCGGCATATGATGTCTCACCATGACATGATATCTCTAACATAACAATTGTCAGCCTGTATCCTTTGTTAAAGTTTCAGGCACCGCTTTATGAAAAAACACAGCACTAACGGCCCCAACTCCAGCAATAACCAGAGATGCCGACACTAATCCTACCAAGTCAGCAAAGCCTCCTACCATCATAGGCCCGGCAAGGGCTCCTCCTCCTCCTATAACCCTCCAAGCCCCTATAAATTCACTGCGGCTTTGGGGAGGGGCCAAATCAGTCCCCAAGGTCATCATCGCACCAGACCCTAGTCCATTACCAAGGCCCAATACCGCAGCTGCCAATACCAGCATTACAGCAGAACCAGATAAAGCCACCATGATCATACCCACCGACATTACAAGCAGAGACGGAATTGCAGCATATTTCCGCCCCAATTTGTCCATGACAAATCCAGCCAGTGGGAAGAGCGTCATATCTATGGCCCCAGAGATCCCAGTAATGAACCCTACGGTTTCCACGTCCAAATCCAGCGCAAAGGCTCCGTATACAGGCACTATTGCAAGCCTAGAGCTACGAATGAGCATTAGCAGGAGTGATCCTACAGCAGCAGACGCGATTAATGGAGATGAGAACGTCTTTAGACTACCAATACTTTGCCGTAGTGATTTAGATGAGGAACTCGGATTGTCTCCCTGAGGCGCCGGTGCCAAAAGCACAATTAAAAATGCTATAAATGCCATTATCCCTGAGAGATGTATACACCCTCTAACGCCAAGTGAAGATACTGCCAACCCGACCAAGGTTGGCCCGACAAACATGCCAATCCTCATAACTCCACCGAAACTAGACACCACCCTACCTCGATTGTAACCATGCACAATTTCAGCAATGGACGTTATCTGGGAAAGAAAAAATGCGGCCAATCCTAATCCGGCTGCAAAGCGAATAACTAGAATTATCCCTAACGACTCAGATAAAGCGAGACCCACTGAGCAAACAGCCAGCAAAGCACACCCAAACAACATTACAGATCGATTAGAGACGTGAGATAAAATCACTCCAACAGGGATGTCGGAAAGCAAATTACCTAGATGTGCAGCAGCGATCGCAACCGATATAAGAGCGAAACTATCCGTAAAGGAGCCAGCAAATATAGGGATAAGCGGTAGTAACATTCCTTGCCCAACAAACAAGAAAAATGATGGGATGAATAGTGGGATCGCTAGAGAACGCATTACGCTTCTGGTTGAATATTTTGTTACTTCGTTGATTTTGGCCACCTATCCAGCGACACGAGTACATACAGTTAAAGACTAACTTATATCTGCCAAGGCCTAAGTATCTCACGCATTGCCAAAATTTCCTGTTTATCATTCTGAAGACTACTAGCGCACGCACTTGAACCTTTAGCCCTGACCCAGGTTGCGCAAATCAGAGGAGGATCCAAGTATTTAAAAGTCCGGTCCAAGCCTTG
>CEUS01015930.1_pt1 | contig 16683 bp, 16 predicted proteins | sample 427031 | NCBI WGS metagenome assembly CEUS01 (sample SAMEA2622837, study PRJEB7988) | marine metagenome | biome: marine biome (ENVO:00000447); feature: marine epipelagic mixed layer (ENVO:xxxxxxxxx); material: "saline water (ENVO:00002010), including plankton (ENVO:xxxxxxxx)" | depth 140 m | reverse complement strand
TCCCGCCGCTCTCCGTCGAGTACGTAGGTCTGCCGAATGATCCCCTTGACCTTGTCGATCTCGGCAATGAACTCGAGTTGGGCGGTCAACCGATCGTCAGACACGGTTGGGCTCGAAACTCATCACACCGGTAAGCGATTCACCCGGCCCCAAAACGCTCATGCCCCCCTCAATGCCCCTCGTGGCGAGGTTGAATGCGTCCGTCGTACACGTATAAGGTTCGAAGCAAACGACAGGGCGATTATCGGGCGCGTAGAACACCCACTCCCTGAATCCACCATCAGCTTCGACTTCGATCTTTACACCCGAATGAGGGTCCTCGAAGAGACATCGACTCCAACCATCTGCACTGACGGCCACGTCGGTCCACACATCGTCGTAATACCTGTCCCCCAACGCACTCAGTTCACGTAGGTCGTAATCCTCATTCACAAAGAGTATTACGCCCGTCGGAATATTGTCCTCACGGAGCGGCCAGTAGCTGGCCGCCGGCAGTTGTATCCGACACGCGCCTCGATCGCCCCCCGCCTCCAGCGGCAAGCCGAAGTAGGGATGGAACCCGAGTCCGCACGGCATATTCGAGCTGCCTGTGTTTGTCCCCTCGAACTCTACGGAAAGGCGTCCCTCTCTGAGCCGATACGTACACACCGTCTCGAATGGGAACGGCCACTGACGGACAATCCCTTCATCCTCCGACGATCGGAAACGACCGGTCATCCACGCGCCGTCGTCGACGCCTGTCGCTTCCACCTGCCACGCCCGGTTCAGGACGAACCCGTGAAGGAGATGGGCATTCGGTTCAGGGGTCTCGAGATGGATGTCCGTGCCTTCGAAGCTGAACCGGCCTCGATCGATACGGTTCGGCCACGGAAACAGGATGGGGATCCCATAGCCACTCGGACGGCCCAGCAAGGTTTCCGCATCCGGTGCAGCGTGGAACAACTCCACGTCGCGGTCCTCCACAGTCAGCTTGTAGCTGACACAGTTGTTTCCGACGGACGGTAGCACGCGAGCCGTCTGCTTGGCTACCTCGTCCGACAGAACAAGGATCGGGTGGCCCCCAAAATCCTCTTCCACCACGCGGTATCGATCGCTCATACGGACATCCGTGGAATCAGATCACGCATTATCCAACCACCGCTCGCCAGCCATGAACCCGCCATCCACATAGATCAGCTGGCCCGTCACGTAGTCTGACGCCTTGGAAGCCAGAAATACGGCCGTCCCTAAAAGATCCTCTGGCACGCCCAGTCGACCGTGTGCGCATCGCTTCTCGCCCCAATCCCGCATCGACGGGTTCGACCACAGCTTCTCCGTAAGTGGCGTCAGAATGAAGCCTGGGCAGATCGCGTTCACCTGGATCTCCGGTGCCAGTTCGACCGCGTGTACCTTCGTCAGCTGCCCGACGGCCCCCTTCGTTCCCGTGTAGACCGAGACACTGGCCAGACCCACCCCTGTCGTCAACGAACCGATGTTGATGATCTTTCCTCGACCCCGTGGCCGCATGTGTTTCGCCGCAACCTGGGTCATGAAGAACAGGCCTTTCTGGTTTACAGAGGCGATCTGGTCGTAGTGATCTTCGGTGACCTCTTCCAGGGGCTCACGGATGTTCATGCCGGCGTTGTTTACGAGAATATCGAGCTGTCCAAACGTTTCAATCGATTTGTCCACACTTCCCTGGATGGAGTCCATCGATGTCATATCCAGCGTAACGGGGATTGCCTCGCCGCCCTTCGACCGAATCGCTTCCGCAGTTTCTTCCGTCTGGGCTTCGGTTCGCGCAGCCACCACGACCTTCGCGCCGTGGTCGGCAAGACCCTCCGCGATCCCCCGACCGATGCCCCTGCCGCCTCCGGTTACCAGCGCGACTCGGCCCTCAAGATTGAATAGACTCATTCGTCCCTCACTGTCGGTAAGTGCTTGTTTTTTCGGGCGCGCAATATAAATGAATCGCCCCCCGGAGACAACGTGCTCCGAGGGGCGGATAGCCCATTTTGCTTCGATGTGACCGGTTGCTACCGGAAGAAGACCGAGAAACCAGCTGTGATGATGTGACGGTTGAGTCGTTGCCCGTCCGCGAAGAGCGCCACATACGAGTACTGTGTATTGAGGGCAGTCGTCCGGCTGACAAAGCGGCGAACCCCGACGCCGGCGCCCAGTTCGCTCAGATCCCCCCCCCAGCCGAAATCACGGCCCCCGAAGACTTCGACGTAAGGGAAGGACCGCTTCTCGATCTGAAATGGGGCGTTGTAGCGATAGAATCCCGTCAGCGAAGACCCGAAGCCCTGGTCGATCAACAGGTTGGCTCCGTTCCCGTTCGACAAAGTTGACCCGACAACGACTTCCCGACGATTCGTGCGGTCGTCGAGTCGGTTTCCCATCACAAAAGAGCCACCCAACTGATGGGTGCGCGTAACCGCGTATCCCACAGCCATGCCGACCTGGTAGATCGCAGCGCCGTCGGACAAACGCATCGACATAATCGGGTTGACTTCGAGATGGCCAGCCCGGATGCCCGAAATCGGCGAGAGATCGATCTCTCCCTCGGTCTCGCCATCGATGATCTGAGCGGAGACCTGCCCCGTGAGTCCGACCATCGCACCCAACAGAATCAAGAGCCATCGCTTCATAGGTTTCTCCCTGGAATCCGCCTGAGGTAGAAAGAACTCGAGGCTTAGACGTTCGATCTGCGGTTTTGGTTCCGGCTCAACACACGGCCGGGATGACATAGGACCGGCTTGTCGATCAAAACACAATCAACCCCCTTGCGAGCTCGCCGTCTGCGAGCGCCCGAAAAGCCTCGTTCGCTTCTTCGAGCGCGAAGCGTCTGGAGATCAGCTCATCGATCTTCAGCTTGTCCGCCATATACAGCTCGACCATTCTGGGAAAATCATCCCGGATGCGCGCGCTCCCATACTTGCAGCCTCGGAAAACCTTCTCGTCCGACTGTAATTGACCCGTGTCGAACGTGACCGTTGAGCCCGTCGGGGGCAGCCCAATCATCACGGCCGTGCCGGCTGGAGCCAGACAATCCCACGCTTGCGTGATCGTCTTGGCCACGCCGACGGCGATGAACGCGTAGTCCGCGCCTCGTCCGGTGATGTCCTTGATCGCTTCGACAGGATCGTCCTTCGACGCGTTGATGGTATGCGTCGCCCCGAGCGAGCGGGCGTAGTCCAGCTTGTCATCCAACACATCGACGGCGATGATCGGATTCGCCGCCACCAGCGCCCCGCCCTGGATACAGTTCAAGCCGATACCGCCCACCCCGAAGACCGCCATACTGGCCCCCGGGGGTACCTGAGCGGTGTTCAACACGGCACCGACGCCCGTCATCACCGAACAACCGATCAGCGCGGCCTTGTCGAGCGGCATATCGGCTCGAATCGGGATCGCGCAACTTGCTGGAACCACGGAGTGGGAAGCATACGTGGCCACATTGCCATAGTGATGGACTGGCTTCCCGTTCAGGCTCATACGCGTGGTCCCGTCGAACAGCGCACCTCGCTTCGGTACGGTCCGTATGCAGAGCTGCGATCGCCCCGTCGAGCAGTAGTGACATTGGCCGCACGCCGGAGCCCAGGACAGAATCACGTGATCGCCCGGCTTCAATCCTCTCACCCCGGGGCCCACCTCTTCTACGACCCCCGCACCCTCGTCTCCCAGAACGATCGGCATCGGAACCCACGTCCAGCTGCCGTCCGCAGCGTGGAGACAGCTGTGGCAGACGCCGCTTGCCGTCATCTGAACGAGAACTTCGTCTTCCTGAGGCGCCTGAAGGTCGATGTCTTCGACTTCGAGGGGCTTGCCCGGTTCGTGAAGAACGGATGCGATCACGTTAGGCCTCCTTGAACATTTTCGCGATTGGGCTCACAAGGTAGTGTTTGACAGCTTCAGTGGAAAGGGACGGTGCGGAGGTAACCGAATCGAAACCGCACACACCCCTCACCTTCAGGCTCGCCCCTTCACTGCCTTTCAACCACGACTAAGTGCTGATCAGGTAAAGACTTGACACCCAACCCCGAGTGTCATTTCTTGGCGGCGCACCTGGAGTCTATACGTGAACAAAGTAGCTCAGAAAGACCTCGAATGGCGCGAACGACGGTCCCCGAAGGGCAAGTATGGCGCTTCCGGGCTGGACTTCGGGAAGCCCATGGACGCGGGGCCCGGCGGTCACCCTTTCGAGATGATGTTGCTCCGCATCCCTCCGGGAAAGCGACCGTGGCCGTATCACGCGCACGCGCAGCAGTGGGAATTCTATTACGTCCTGGAAGGCTCCGGCGAGATGCGTCTCGAAGACGGTAACGTCCCGTTCACCGAGGGTGACGCGATGATGTGTGGCCCCGGGGAGGCGCACCAGATCATCAACAACACCGACGCCGATCTGGTCGTTCAAATCATCGCTTCGAATCACGCCTTCGACGCCTGCAATTATCCTGATTCGGGTAAATGGGCTATGGGAGGGACGATCTATCGTATGGACGAGACGACCTACTACGACGGCGAAGAATGACGACACTGGAGATTCGGACGGAGCAACGATCCCAGCTTCTTCCCATCACCGACCAAGTTGAGCGCATAGTCACCGACAGTGGGGTCTCGACCGGCGTCTGCACACTTTACGTGCCACATACTACGGCGGCTATCACCGTAAACGAGAACGCCGATCCGGATGTGGCCAGGGACATCCTGATGGCCGTCGACGAATGGATCCCTCAACAGCATCCTGGTTTCCGGTACGCGGAAGGCAACTCCGACTCGCACATCAAGGCTTGCTACTTCGGCGTTTCCGAGTCGCTCCTGAGCCAGAGCAGCCGACTTGTACTCGGAACGTGGCAGGGCGTTTACTTCTGTGAGTTCGACGGGCCCCGCACCCGCCCGCTACACGTGCACATCTCAGGCGATCCATCATGAACGACAACTGTTCATTCTGCGGGAAATCAGACGAGGATGTCGAGCGGCTCTTCCGGGATCCGGACGATCCCATCTGTAACGAGTGTCTGGATACGTGCAGCGCCCTCCTCACTGGTAACCAGGTCCCCGGATGGCTCGTCACGACCTCCCCTCAGCGATGCGCCTACTGCGGCCGCCGACCGTCGGAAGGGGTTCGCCATTGCGTCCATCTCCGATGGCACTCTCCCAGGATCTGCAACCTCTGCGTCGATACCGCCCTCGAAGCCCTCGCATCCCAGGTCGTCGAGGAGCAGATTAGCAATCTTGTCGACGGTGTCGACGATGAAGACGGGATTGGGATCAACGACAAGATCGAGCATACTCTGCTGGAGTCGGCCGGCGGCCCTCCTGCACGACTGCTTCGTCCCGATGCGGTAACGTTCGACTTCGGGGGGACGGTTCTCCGCCTTGTCGAATTCAACAAACTCGCGGGCGTCAAGCGAATGTTCGAAATCTGCGAGGTCTCGAACAACCGGACAGAGCAGGATTTGCTCGAATTCATCGACGAACTGGACCTCCAGGTCCAGGAACGTCGCGAAGAAAGTCTGATCGAGTATCCGGCCGTCCTCCGGCAGCGCCTGATCTACGATGCCCTCGGCATCCTCTTCGACGTCTCTCAACAGGAAGTCGAACTCGAGTTCTGGAAGGCCTCGATGCAGTATTCCGTCGAACCGGGGATCACGACCGTGCTCGACGGATTGAGCGCCCGTGACGTCAAGATCGCACTCCTCAGTAACTCTGCGTTCAGCGCATCGGCTCTACGCTTCGAGCTTCAGCGCCACGGACTGCACGACTATTTTTCAGAGATCCTCGTAAGTGCCGACTACGGATTCCGGAAGCCTCACCCTCTTCTGTTCCGATCCGCTCATTCCCTCCTCGGATCCACGGCGGCAAGGACGTGGCACGTGGGAAATTCCCGTTACTACGACGTGGAGGGCGCCATCATATCCGGAATGGGATCTATCTGGTACAATCCTGTCGGGCGCCAGCCTCAGGGACCCGCCCCGCACGAAACCGTCGACTCGTGGTCGAGCTTTCAGTCGATCGTCGAACGGGTTTTCGACCGGCCGGAGTCCTCGTGATCCTTCTGGAGAATGACTTCCGGGACCTTCCGGTCGGCCAGTTCTCTGCCGAAGTGGGACCTCACACGGAGTATCATTTCCTTCCCGAAGCCGCGCCCCGCGGCAACTGGACCGTTGCCTGTTTCATCTCGCCGATCGAATCCCAGCGCGCGTTGCACATCGTCCAGAAGGAGGACCGGCGTGCCTTCGTTCAGACCTACTCGAACGATCGCCCTCACACCCATCCGATGGTGGTTGCCGGCAAAACGGACTGGGAAGATTACTCGGTCGAAATTTCTCTGACGCCACGATCGAACCACGGCCGGATCGGGTTGGTCTTTCGACTCCGAAACAGCCGTTGCTATTACTTCTTCGGCCTGGTCGCAGATGGAGTCTCGCTGGTCCGCGTGAATCACGGATCCGCCTACCGGACACCCGTAGAGCACAGCCTTGGCGAGTCAGATCGTCGATGCACGATTGACGAACCGGTGACCCTCTCGGTCGTCGTAAGCGGAGACACGATCACCTGCGCCCTCGACGGTGAAACTGTCCTGACCACCACGGACGACACCTTTCCCCAGGGCAAGGTCGGCTTCCTGGCGGACGGTCCGTGCGATTACCACAGCATTCGGGTCGAGGCGAGCGACGAGGAGCAGTCCCGCGTGGGCCTGTTGCGTTCGAAAGCCGAACGCGAAATCGACGACCTCAGGGCCACTAACCCCAAACCCGTCCTGTGGAAGAAGATCTCCACAGCCGGGTTCGGAGTCGGACGCAACCTGCGATTCGGCTACCTGACAGGGAGCGGCATGCCCGACGTACTCGTCACGCAAATTCATCACCACGGGCCGCGAGACGCCTACTGTGAATGCCATTGCTTAACCGCGATGACGTTCGACGGCGACATCCTTTGGCGCGTGGGGGAGCCCGAGGCGTCGAAATACGCGCTTACAACCGATGTCGGCGTCCAGATTCACGACATCGACAACGACGGTCGCAACGAAGTCATCTACTGCAAGGACTTCGAGATCGTCGTGCTCGACGGGGCGACAGGTGAAGTCAAACTGAAGGCTCCGACCCCGCAGAGCCGCCCCCCGGCCGACAAGTCCCCCCACATCCTGGGCGATTGCCTGTTCTTCTGTGACCTATCCGGCAAAGGGCACCCACAGGACGTTCTGATCAAGGACCGCTATTGGAACTTCTGGATCCTCAACGACCAGTTGGAAACCCAGTGGCATCAAGAAATTCGCACCGGACACTACCCCTACGCGTGCGACATCGACGATGACGGTTGCGACGAACTCGCGATCGGGTACGCCCTGTTCGACCACGACGGGACGATGCTGTGGAATCTCGAAGACCGCGTGCAGGATCACGCGGACGGCGTCGCCATCGCGGATTTCGGGGAAGGGGCTGGTCTCAAGATCCTCTACACAGCCAGCGATTCCGGCGTGTTCTTCATCGACCTTGAAGGCAATATCCTCAAGCACCATTGGATCGGACACGGACAGAATCCCGCCATCGCCCGGTTCCGGGAGGACCTGTTCGATCTGCAGGCGGTCTCGATCAACTTCTGGGGCAATCAAGGCATACTTCACTTCTACGATTCAGCGGGCAACATCTACCACGATTGTGTGCCCAATCCCTTCGGCAGTATGTGTCTCCCCGTCAACTGGAAGGGGGACGGCATCGGGTACTTCGTCCACAATCCCAACATCACCTGGGGTGGGATGTTCGATGGGTGGGGACGACCGGTTGTCGGGTTTCCGGATGACGGTCACCCGGATATGTGCAACGCCGTTCTCGACATCACCGGCGACTGACGGGACGAAGTCGTGGTGTGGGATCCCGAAGAGATCTGGGTCTACACGCAGGATGACGGACCTCGTGACAGTCGATTGAACAAACCGACTCGGAATTCCCAATCGAACGTGTCGAACTATCAGGCAACGGTATCGCTGCCGGGATGGACGGAATGAAGGGTGTACCAAAATCTAATGGGACGTGTCAGCAGGATGGATAGCCTATGAAGCTCACTGAGGAAGACATCTGGTACTTTAGACACACGGGATTCCATCGTGTTCGTGAGACGTTATCGGACGACCTTCTCGACCGGCTGAACGAGGTCACGTCTCGTCAGGTCGCGGAGATGCTTGAACCGATCGTCTGGGAAGACAAGGAAGACCATCGCCCAGAATCCGTTCGCCGTCTCTCCAAGATTCTGGATCGTGAAGCCGTGTATCTTGAAGCGGGGACCCAGCCGTTCATCCTGGAGGCCCTCGAAGGGGTACTCGGTCCAAACATCGAGCTTCTCACGAACAAGCATAACCACATTATGGTACGTCCCGCCGGTTCATATCCGGTCCCCTGGCACTCGGGGGAAGAGCCGTGGGAGCCGACGCTGATCACGGCCCTTATCTATCTCGAGGAGTCGACGGTCGAGAACGGCTGTATCCGGATCGTGCCGGGCAGTCACCACCGGCCCTTCTCGCACGCGCGTCGACCGGGGGGCGACTGGTACGAAGCCGATCAATACCGTCGTGCGGTTCCGGTTCCGATGCCTCGTGGGGGCGTCCTTCTGTTCAACGACTGCTGCTACCACGGGTCTGACGTGAACCGATCGACCGAATCGCGACGAAGTATGACCCTCGGTTACCGTGCCCATGACTCACACGACGTATTGAAAGACGATCCCGAGAAGGTCATCGTGCGCGGAGAACGGGTTTACACGGGTCACCCTCATCCGTTCCCGAATCCTCCTCGGTCGGCGTAAGACCGAGCGGATATTTCCGTACTACCGTATTCCCATATTCCCCAATCAATTTCCTATTTTCCTAATTCCTTAATAGGCCAATGACTTCCCTACCACGTCCAGAACACCCGCGCCCCCAGTTCGTTCGAGACCACTGGCTGAACCTCAACGGAACCTGGCGCTTCGCGTTCGATTTCGGATCAACCGGCGAACAGCAGGGATGGGCAGACGATCCATCGAGTTTCGACCGTGAGATCGTCGTACCCTACTGTCCTGAGAGTCGACTTTCGGGGATTGCGCATACCGACTTCATCCCCGCCTGCTGGTATAGCCGAACTTTCTCCACGCCATCCGAATGGGGAGACCAGCGTGTCCTCATCCACTTTGGCGCAGTCGACTACGACTGCACCGTCTGGGTGAACGGCACAAAGGTCGGACGACACTACGGTGGCAGCGCGTCCTTCACGTTCGACATTACCGATGCAATCGGACCGGGGGACAACGTGCTCGTCGTCCGTGCTCTCGATGACTTGCGGTCGGGTGTCCAACCAGGCGGGAAGCAATCCAAACAACTGCATTCACGAGGTTGCCATTACACGCGAACCACCGGCATCTGGCAAACCGTCTGGCTGGAAGCTGTCCCGGAGGTGAACCTCCATTCCGTGCGGATCGTCCCCGATCTCGACGGCTCACGCTTCATCCTCACGCCTTCGCTGAACCACGATGCGAACGGCTACACGATCCGCACCACATTGTTGGATGATGGACGGGACGTTGGAGGCGCAGAGGCGCCCGCGTTGAACGGCGGCGCGTTCTCAATTCGGCTGAAGCAGCCCAGGACCTGGTCGCCAACCGATCCCCATCTGTACGAAATTCGATTGGAGTTGCTACACGGAGAGACCGTCGTCGATACCGTCACCACCTACGCCGGGCTCCGGAAGTTTCACATCGAGGGACACCGTTTCTTCCTCAACAACGAGCCCATCTTCGTTCGTTTCGTGCTCGATCAGGGCTTCTATCCCGACGGCATCTGGACCGCGCCTTCCGATGAAGATTTGAAACGAGACATCGAGCTTTCGATGGCCGTGGGCTTCAACGGCGCCCGGCTGCACCAGAAAGTCTTCGAAGAACGATTCCACTACTGGGCGGATCGTCTGGGGTATCTCACCTGGGGTGAATTTTACGACTGGGGGATGGACTTCGGCCAACCACAGGCCATTCACAACCAGCAACGCGAGTGGGCCGAGGTGGTCACCCGCGACCGGAACCACCCGTCGATCGTCGCCTGGACGCCGTTTAACGAAACAGCGGGCCAGGCCCGCAATCACTTCGAAGTCCATCGGCGCTGCATCGAAGAGACTTACGCCCTGACCAAGCGACTCGATCCGACCCGTCCGGTAAACGACGCCAGCGGGTATGCCCACGTCCGGACCGACATCTACACGGTCCACGACTACGAACAGGAGATCGAAACCTTCGCCGCGAAATACACGACCGTCGCGCTCGATGCGGGAGACGGGGCCCACTACCAGCACTCCGACGTGAGCGTTCCCTATTCGGGGCAACCCTACGTCATCGACGAATACGGAGGAACGTGGTGGTCGGAGGATGAAGCCAAGAAGGAGCAGGACGCCGACCGCAAAGGTAGCTGGGGCTACGGCAAGCGGCCGACCGAAATCGAGGAGGTCTATCGCCGAATCGAAGGTCTGACGAAAGCCATTACCGACCACCTCCATATCGCCGGTTACACCTACACGCAGTTGACCGACATCGAGCAAGAGCAGAACGGGATCTACCACTACGACCGGTCACCCAAGTTCGACTCGGGGCGACTGAAGAAAGCATTCGCGGCCCCCGCCGCGATCGAATCGTGACCGGACCGTTGCTCCTGCTGGTCGTCGGCGGAGCCATCGTCGGGCGATTGCTTCCCGCTCACGATCGGATGATGCCGATCGCCGACTGGATGATGCGACTTTCCATTTGCTCGCTGCTCTTCCTGCTCGGTGCCGACACCGGGCGAAATGACACCGTCTTTTCGAGCTTGAACACCGTTGGAGTGGAGTCGATCGCAATCGCCGTGGGCGGCATCGTCGGGTGTGGGCCTTTCGCAATACTGCTGCAACGAGCGCTCAAGCTGTGATTACAAGCATCGTCATCGCCGCGTGTTTCGTTCTGGGAATCATCCTTGGACGCACGGACAACGTACGGGTCTCCTCGCCCACCCCGATCTAAGCGTCGGCACGCTCTTCGTGTTGATGTTCGTCGTTGGAATCCTGGTCGGATTGGATCGTCGGATCCCGAAAACGTTCCAAAGCGTTGGCTGGCGTGTCCTCACGATTCCCGTGGCAGCCGTTGTCGGGACGACGCTCGGTGTCCTTCTGCTCTCCGCGCTTCTCGCCCTCCCCCATCACCATACGCTTGCGGTCGGGTATGGCCTCGGCTACTACAGCCTGTCCTCGATTATGATCGACCAGCTCGTGGGAGAGCGGCTGGCCCTTGTCGCTCTTCTCTCCAACGTGGCACGCGAACTTCTGACCGTGGTCGGGGCTCCAATTCTTGTTCGCCTCTTTGGGCCATTCGCACCGATCCTTGCCGGCGGTGCCACGACAATGGACACAGCGCTCCCGTCGATCATCTAAGCTTCAGGTCGCGAATATATTCCGGTCGCTGTTTTCAACAGCGCGGCCCTCACGCTGCTCGTCCCTGTCCTAGTCACGCTGGTCCTGTAGACAGCCTCACCCCGTAAGGATACCTCGCTCTGGAGGTCGATATGTCCGAAGAAAAGGAGTTAGAAGGAAAAGTCGTCGTCGTCACCGGCGGAGGACGCGGCATCGGCGCCGCAATCGCCGGCTCCTGTGCGCGAGAGGGGGCCCGTGTAGGCCTTGTAGCCCGAACCGTCGAGCAGTTGAACACCGTCGCGAAAAACATCGACGATGCGGGTGCGGACGTGACAGTGATTCCGACGGACGTAACCGATCGTCGGCAGACGGAGGCGATGGCGGAAACCGTCCGGGAATATTTCGGCCGCATCGACACCCTGTTCAACAACGCCGGTGGGGGGACCGAGCGAAGATCCATCGCCGAAAGCGACCCCGACGAGTGGACGGCCACGGTCGACCTCAACCTAACCAGCGCCTACTACGTGACGCACGCCCTGCTGCCTTTGATGATCGAGTCGGGCGGTGGCAAGATCATCAACACAGGTTCAGGGATGGGACACCGCCCCGGCGATAGCGGATCCGCCTATCGGGTTGGGAAGGCGGGGATGTGGATGTTTACGCAATGCCTGGCGGAAGAGGTCTGGGAACACGGAATCACGGTCAACGAACTGATCCCGGGGCCCGTGGCCACGTATCTGACCGAGGGGAGGATGGAAGTAGGAGGACCTCCCCCGTTCGCACCCAGCGAACACGTCAAGGGCCCGGAGGATGTAGTTCCGCTCGCGATGTGGTTGGCCACGCAACCGTCGACCGGCCCGACCGCCCAGACCTTCAGCCTGACGAGAAGACCGATATAGCGGAACGGGAGAGTGGGAGCCCAGGTGAGCGGGAGAGGAATGTCTGCCTGATCTCAAAACGAGAGGGCCCGGCACCGCGAAGCGGCCCGAGCCCAATGATCGATTCTCGATGATCCATTTTCGATGTTAATGTCCTTCAAGCGCTTTCCGCATCCCCTCCCCTGCGTCCCGTAGCCATTGGATCCAGACCACGACGTCCGTGCCCACACAGAAGTCACGGACGCCCATATCCAGGTACTTCTTCGCCTGGTCCGGTGTGTTGATCTCGCCACGCGGGCGAATCCCCATCGCAAGGCACGTCTCGATCACCTTCTTTTCTGCGGCCACCACGGCCGGGTCGCTGTAGTCCTGATACTTTCCGATACTGAGTGCATAGTCGCCCGGGCCGAACTGGACCATATCCACTCCCTTTACGGATAGCATCGCCTCCAGATTCTCGACGGCCGGATCCTTCTCGATCATAATTGCGATCACTGCATCTTCGAGGGCCTGGACGAAATCCTCCGTACCTGCCTCGGCGCCGAACCGGGCGTAGCGCCGCATATTGACCCCGTGTTGCCCGCCGATTTCCGGCGTTTCCGCGCGAACGGCCCGAACCGCCTCCTCGACATCTTCCGGGGTCCTCGGATCCGCAAACAGAAGATTCTGGATTCCCGCCCCCATCGCTCGACTCGCGATGTGACCTCGCGGCTCCTGCTCGATCTTGATCATCGCCGAGAAGTTGTCGAACAGATCCACCGCTCTCCCCAAATTGTCGAACGTGTGCAAGTCATAGGGCGCGTATTCGGACACGTACTCGACGTAGTCGAACAATCCCGATTGCCCCACCATCTCGATCATCGATGGCCACGGGCTGTGCACGTGCGTGCCGAGTGTGGGTTTCCCTTCCTTCAGCAGATTTCTCAGATGATTCGGTCGCAATGTTTATCCTTTCTTGTGATCCGAGGACATTCTCCGTGAAGTGCACGTTATATCGGCAGAGTGGGAGGAATGCCCCCACAGCTTTCCTTCGGTGTTCATCGGTGTTTATCCGCGGTTTCCGCAGTGTCAGCTTCTGGCTTCCTCAGCTGTTACTCGTCGCTGTCCTGCCCTCCGCTGAGGCTCGACACTCACGATGTTAGGCGCCTCCTCCCCCGCTCCTTCCATCCGTCGAATCAGACGCTCACGCATCACTGCTCTCACTTCGGCGTGTGATTCTAAGTCAACGAGATTGGCCAATTCGTAAGGATCCGCCTGGAGGTCGTAGAGGTACTGTTCGACATACGTATCCGAACCGACATCTTCTCGCCCTGATTTATCCGGCGCATCGACCCCGTACTTCCACCGCCCAGTCCGGACCGCGCGACCGACCTGCGCTTCGCTGATCTGAACAAACGCCTCCTCCGGCCAGTCATCCACTTCCCCCCGGATGAGAGGCAAAATCGATCGCCCCTGCATCTCGTCCGGCACATCAATGCCCGCAGCGTCGAGCAGGGTCGGTGGCAGATCGATCAGGCTAATCATTTCGGTGAGGGAACCCCCTGCATTGAACCCGGGGCCCTGGAAAGCGGTGGGAACGTGAACGGAACTTTCGTGACACGATCGCTTGTACTCGCTGTTCCGGGTCTTGAAATGGCACCCGTGGTCGGAGGTGAACATCACGATCGTATCATCCGCCAGATCCAGGCTCTTCAGTGCATCCAGCACGCGTCCGAGCGCTTCGTCCAGACGCTTTACCATCCCGTAGTAGCCTCCCAGGTGCTGGTGGGTCGACCCGCCCAGTGCTGCGAGATCGGGTGGGATCCATCCTCCTGCATAGCGTTCCCGGTATCCGTCAGGTGGAGGATAGTCGTCCAGATGATTCTGGTGGTGGGGCTCGGTGTAGGACGCGAAGAGGAAGAACGGTTCTTCCTGATGGGCGTCGATGTACCGAATCACGGCATCGGTCTGTGCGTCCACGCGGTAGCCAGGCATCTTCACCGGCTTCCCGTCATTGTCGTACATCACACAGTCGTAGGCGTCTGACGTAAACTCGAGGACGTTAGATGCCAGCCAGTCTTCGTATCCGCCACGCTGGTCCTCGGGCACGGGCTCCTCATCCGCCAGGTGCCACTTGCCGATATAGCCCGTCCGGTATCCGGCACCCTTGAAATGGTGGGCCAGTGTGGTGGCGTCCTTCGGAAGTGGGATCCCGTTACGATAACAGCCTATGGCTGTGGCGTAGAACCCCGTCTGCAAACAGGACCGTGCCGGGCCGCACACCGGCTGGCAGGTAATCGAATTGGCTACGTGCGTCCCACGCTTCGCCATTGCATCGAAATTGGGAGTCAGATCCATCGGGTTCCCGTGCAATCCCGACGTATCCCATCGCTGCTGGTCCGTGAAGAACACGATCACATTCGGTCGTTCAGCCATTGCCTTCTCCTTCTTCATCGAGGTTCCGAATCTACAATATAGGGCTCACACGAAAGCCTGCCCACTCAGTCGAGTGCGAGCCCAAAGTCAGATGGATCGGACGGTTTAGGTCTCCTCCGCGCCTTCCACTGGACCCTTGCGGCACGCTGAGGTATCTTTTCTCGTCACGTCCACTCAACGAAAGCAGAACCGTTATGTCGTCTGTCATCGAAGGCAATGCAGCCCATCTCGAACTCGCCGATCGCTATCTGCCCGGCGCCAGCCTTGGAATGTTTCAGCTCCCCCACGAAAGCCGGTTCGTCATTGCGCGTGGCAAGGGAAGTCGCGTGTGGGACTCCGACGGCAAAGAATATATCGACTTCGTGATGGGCTCTGGCCCGATGGTACTCGGCCACGCCCCGGACAGCGTCGTCGAAGCGGTCCAGAATCAGGTTGCCCTCGGATCGACCTTCTACGGCCTGAATGAGCCCGTCGTTCGCCTCGCTCACGAGATCTGCGAAGCATCGCCCTGCGGGGAAATGGCTCGTTTCACCTGCTCCGGCACGGACGCTACCTTTTCCGCAATTCGGCTCGCACGCGCCTATACCGGGAGGGAAAGAGTCCTCAAGTTCGACGGTGGCTGGCACGGAGGACACGACTACGCCCAGCAGGATATGGCCGACGACGGGCAGACCAGCCGTCCTCTGTCCGACGGGATCCCTAAGGGGGCAACCGACACCGTGCTCGTCAGCCCTTTCAACGACGCGGCCGCGGCCACCGATCTGATCGGACGCTATGCGACGGAGCTGGCAGCGGTCATTGTGGAACCCCTTCAGCGCGCGATTAAACCCGAGCCCGGATTCCTGGAAGCTCTTCGTGAGGTTACGGACAAGCACGGGATCGTTCTCATCTTCGACGAGGTCGTCACCGGGTTTCGCCTGGCCTGGGGGGGTGCCCAGGAACACTACGGCGTCACTGCGGACGTGGCGGTCTACGGAAAGACGATCAGCGGAGGATATCCCCTCGCGGCGGTCTGCGGGAAAAAGGAAGTGATCGACTGTGCGGATCCTGGCCGAAAGGGTAAGGGACCCTACGTCTTCATCAGCGGGACTTTCAACGGAAACCCCATCAGTGCCACGGCAGGACTGGCTACGATCGACGCGCTCCATCAGCCAGGTGTTTACGAGAGGCTGTTCGAGGTCACCGACCGTCTCGCCACCGGCTTCGACAAAGCTGCAGCCGAACGAGGGATCCCGTTTCAGATCATCGGGGACGGACCTGTCCTGCAACCGTTCTTCTTCACCGACCCGATCCGCAATCACGCCGATTCGCAGAGAGGCGACCGCACGCGGATCACACAGTTTGGCGACTCGATGATCGAACAAGGCATCTTTATCAATCCGAGTGGGAAAATCTACCTGTCTCTCGCTCACACCGACGAGGATATCGACCGAGCGATCGATGTGGCAGGAAACGCGTTCGACCAGATGAACTAAAACGTTTGGAGGATGCGATGGGGATTGTGACGATATCGAGGCAATACGGGTCCGACGGGCGCACCGTCGGTCTGCGAACTTCGAAACGCTTGGGCTATCGCTATGTGAATAAGGAGATCCTCTCCGAGGTCGCGCAAAAGGCGAACGTGCCCGTGAACGAAGTCGAGCGGTTCGACGAGCAACCTGAATCGGCCGCCGTCCGCGTGCTCCGAAAATTTCTCGCCCCAAGCTATACGACGGTGGGTCCCGAGCTTGCCGAACACGACTGGTGGACGGCCACCACCCTTGCCGGAGCAACCCCCTCGACTCACGAAAGTCTGTCCCTGGACGAGGATGTGTTCGTGCAGCTGACCCGTGGGGTCATCAACCAGATTGCCGAGCAGGGCAATCTCATTCTCCTCGGACGGGGTTGCCAGGCTCTCCTCGCGGGCCGGGCGGACGTGCTTCACGTGCGCGTGGTCGCACCTTTCGACTATCGGGTCGCTGTGGCGGTCCGGCGGGATGGTCTGGATCCGGATGCGGCCGCGGCGGAGG
>CEUS01185835.1_pt1 | contig 16693 bp, 17 predicted proteins | sample 427031 | NCBI WGS metagenome assembly CEUS01 (sample SAMEA2622837, study PRJEB7988) | marine metagenome | biome: marine biome (ENVO:00000447); feature: marine epipelagic mixed layer (ENVO:xxxxxxxxx); material: "saline water (ENVO:00002010), including plankton (ENVO:xxxxxxxx)" | depth 140 m | reverse complement strand
TTGTCAGGGTAAATGGTTTGGATACCGGATTATTAGAAGACGATTTGGCAGCGTTAGTTTCGAATGAGTTAGAAGCGATCAGTTTGCCGAAGGCACATACACCGGAAATTGTCCAACAGGTTGATCACTATCTTACTATCTTGGAACGTGAGCGGGGACTTCCTAATGGTCACGTGAAGATGATTCCATGGATAGAATCAGCCGAAGCGGTTTTAAATGCGCAGGCGATAACCCGAGCGAGCTCGCGTTTAATTGGAGCTTCAATTGGTGGTGAGGATCTCACGATCACTTTAGGTGTTGAGCGCACAAAAATCGGAAAAGAAATTGAATGGGCTCGTTATCAGGTGGCTACTGCATGTAGGGCTGCGGGTATTCTTCCAATCGACTCACCTGTTATGGATTTCCGTGACACAGAGCAATTGGAGCGGGAATCGCAATTTGTTAGAAGTATTGGTTTTGGCGGAAAATATTGTATTCACCCTTCACAGATAGAAGTAATAAATCGCGTTTTTTTGCCAAGCGATGAAGAATTGTCTCAGGCACGTCGCATAGTGGAAGTGTACGAGGAAGCAGAAAAGCAAGGTCTAGGGGCAGTAGGTATGGATGGCCTTGTGGTTGATCGACCTGTTTATGTGAGGGCCCAAAATCTTTTGGATTTTATGGCTCAACAAACTGAAGATATGAAGGAGTAAATATGTTTATAACTGAACGAGGGCAGCGTTTTGTCATCCCACGTACCGAATTAACTTATCCGTGCCATGTGTTGCGCATGCACGAAAATGCCGCGAAAGCACCAGTTGATCATGTTATGGCCGATTTTGAAGACGCATGCCCGTATGAATTTAAGGGTGAATCTTCTAGAGCAACGATGGTGGAGGCGCTGAACAAAGTTGATTTCGGGTCTAAGGTAGTGACTGTCCGGCCAAATAATATCAAGTCAAAATTTTTCCTGGGCGATATTCAAGCGATTATGATGGGTGCCGTTGATCGATTCCATGGCATCATTCTCCCAAAAACGAATGAACCTGAGGATATTATTTATCTTTCGAGCCTTCTAGATTCCCTCGAGCTCGAAGCAGGCTGGACAACAAAGGTGCAAATAGAGGCTTTGATAGAAACCCCTCTTGCTGTTGTGAACGCATATGATATAGCGAAATCTTCAGATCGTATGGTTGGCTTGATATTTGGTATTGCCGACTTCACTGCTGCAATGGGAGTTTCCGAAATGGTGAAGAGTCAAAACAAGAATTTTCACTATGCAAAACAAGCGACGGCTGTTGCTGCAAAAGCAGCGGGTCTTCATGCAATTGATAACGCATATCTTGATCTTATTCGTCGAGATACTTCGGAAGAGGAAGCTGACGTTATACGGGGCGATATTCGGAAAAAGAATGAAGAAGCGGCGGCTTTGGGAATGGATGGCACGTGGGTCATTCACCCTCAACAGGCCGAAATAGCGAATGAAGTTTATTCACCTGATGATATCGAGGTTGCTTCGGCGAAACGAGCGGTTGATATTTATCATGAACTCGGTGGCGGAGCAATAGCGGACCCTGAGACCGGAGAATTTCATGATGAAGCAACGATTAAAGGAAAGCTCATGTTGTTAGCGAAGGCGGTTCAAGCAGGTACTGTAGATCCCGAATATCTGGCCGCGCAGGCTGCTAAGTCGAAAGAAGTCACGGGATACGACATTTTGGAGATGATGCGGCAGGTTGTATAGATTCAAAATCAAGGTCCCAATCAAGGAGATGTAGATGCGATTCTACGAATATGAAGCAAAAACATTGTTGGGTAAGCAGGGCTTGCCTTTACCCCCTGGTGGGGTTGCCGAGACCGCTTCTGATGCAGAACGGATTGCTAGCGAGATCGGTGGTTCGGTGGTTCTGAAGTCTCAAGTTCTCAGTGGAGGGCGAATGAAAGCGGGTGGAGTGAAATTTGCCGATACCGCAGGGGAAGCGAAATCTGCTGCCGATGAGATTCTGAAAATAGAGATAAATGGCCAACTGCCCCGCTCAGTATTGGTGGAAGGCAAGGCTACTGTTGCTAAAGAGTATTACTTGGGAGTCACGTATGATGCTGTAGTGAAGAGCCCTGTAATTCTTTTCAGTGATATGGGTGGGATTGATATTGAAGAGGTTGCAGATGAACACCCTGAGCATTTAGCGAAGGCTCATATATCGAACATCAACCCTTTCTCAGATTACAAAGCGAAAGAGATTATTTCCTCGCTTGGAATTACTGGTAGCCAATTAACGAGATTAACTCCCATTTTGGTACGTTTAGTGAGTGTTTTTCGGGAGTATGATCTTACTCTTGCGGAGATCAACCCGCTTGCACAGCTAGAAAATGGTACGTTCATTTCTTTGGATTGCCATGTAGATATGGAAGAAGAAGCACGCGTACGACAGGGTGGAATTCTTGGTGAATTGAATATACCTTCTAACGAAGTTAGACAAGGCCGCCCACCTACGGATTTTGAAATTGGGGGCATGGAAGTGGACGCTGTTGATGCTCGAGGCGTAGCTGGCAGGGTCGTCGAATTTGATGGCAATTTGGGTCTAGTTATTGGTGCTGGTGGTGGTAGTTTGACTTTATTCGACGCTGTACGGAAATATGGGGGTCAGGCTGCAGACTATTGTGAAATTGGTGGTAACCCCAGCGTGTTAAAGGCGTATGAATTAACAAAATTGATTTTAAATAAACCGGGTGTAGAGAAAATTGCCGTTATGATGAATGTTGTAAGTAATACTCGAGTGGATATTATGGCTCGTGGTGTTATCAAAGCGGTTGTTGAGGAAGGCTACGATCCGGCTGACAAGATCGCGATTTTTCGCATACCAGGTTCTTGGGAATCAGAAGGATTCAAAATCTTACGTAAATATGGGGTAGATTTTGTTGATCGTACGGTTTCTATGGATGAAGCCGCTCGTCGTGCAGTATCTAAATTGGTGGGTGAATAAATGTCAATTCTTATAGACGAAAATACGAAATTTATTATTCAAGGCATTACAGGGCGAGAAGCCGTGAATATGACGCGGGAATGCCTCGACTATGGTTCAAAAGTTGTGGCTGGAGTGACGCCAGGTCGTAAGGGACGTGATGTGTATGGAGTACCTGTATACGATACTGTCCGCGAGATAACTGATCAGATGGAAGTAGATGGATCGGTTATAACGGTGCCTGCTCCCTTTGCTGCGGATGCTGTTCTTGAGGCCATTGATGCAGGTATTAAATTGATCGTTGTCGTAACTGAGCGGATACCTCGTGCGCAAGTCGCTCAATTTATTGAATTTGCCGATGCAAAGGGCGCGCGACTCATAGGTCCAAACTGCCTTGGGATTATATCGCCTGATAAAGCGAAAATGGGTGGTATCGGTGGAACGGCCCTTGATACTCAAAAAGCTTATACGCCAGGGTATGTTGGTGTGATGTCTCGCAGCGGAGGAATGACAACCGAAATCTGTGATACGTTGACAGCGGCAGGTTTGGGTGAAAGCACAGCGGTTAGCATAGGTGGGGATCCAATGATCGGTAGCACATATGCTGAACTGATGCCGTTGTTTGAGGCGGATGAACAGACGCAGGCCATTGTAATTTACTCTGAGCCCGGTGGGCCAATGGATGCTCAGCTTGCTAATTATGTTCAAGAATCGGGTAGTCAGCTTCCAATAATTGCATTTATGGCTGGGCGTTTTATGGATGAAATGCCAGGAATGCGATTCGGTCATGCAGGTACGATCGTTGAAGGAAAAGCTGATACAGCGGTTGAGAAAATCCGTTTGCTTGAAGAAGCGGGAATTCACGTGGCCCAAGGAATTTCGGAAATACCAGATTTAGTGAAATCAGCTGTTGAGAAGGGTGGGAACCAATGAGTATGTTTATCAAATTGGAGGTGAGCCCGGAAGTTGCATCAAATCCGGATTTAGTATCCAAATTAGTCGAGATATGCCCGGTTGATATTTTCGATCAGGACGATGGGAAATTACGCATAGTTGATGAGAATGAAGATGAATGTACCCTTTGCGATTTGTGTATTGAAGCAGCGCCTGAAGGGGCAGTTAAGGTAATCAAACTTTACGAAGATTAGAAGTTATCTACTTGTTTGATGGAGATACAAATTAATGACGGAGTTTTTCACACATTGTATTTAGAAATTGATGGTTTTAAGAAAATATGTGTCCTAAATAACCGAAAGGTCTTATGACGATGACTACAGATACCGAGAGTTTAGATCCCTTTGTAGCCGAACTGCGGCGCTGGGTTGATAACGAAGTACTTCCAGTCGTTGATGAGTTGGAACATAGTAATACTTTTCCTGACAAGCTCGTTGAAGCGATGCGTGATCTTGGCGTTTTTGAGCTTATGATTCCCAAGGAGTACGGTGGTTTAGGGGCTAATTACGTAACGTATACAGGTGTAGTAGAAGAGCTTTCGCGTGGTTGGATGAGTCTTGGCGGGATTTTGAATACTCATGTGATCGTAAGTCATATGATTTCTAAGTTTGGTACAGAAGATCAAAAACAACGCTATCTGCCACAGATGGCGAAGGTCGAACGCAGAGGGGCATTAACTATCACAGAGCCTAACACAGGGAGTGATGTTCAAGCGATTGAGACTTCAGCAGTTTTAAAAGGTGACGAATATGTCATTAATGGCAGTAAATTATATGTGAGTAATGGCAGGAGAGGTAAGATTTTTGCCCTGCTAGCGAAGACGGATAGAGAGATTGATCCTCGACATCGAGGGATTAGCTGCTTCCTAGTACAGCCGGATTTCCCGGGATTTAATATTGTACGAGAGATTGAAAAGTTAGGCTACAAGGGTATAGAGGCTTGTGAGTTACATTTGGATAATTTGCGGGTTCCCGTTGAGAACTTGCTTGGTGGGGTCGAGGGTCGCGGATTTGTTCATGCCATGAGTGGGTTGGAAGTAGGCCGATTGAATGTAGCCTCCAGAGCGGTCGGTGTTGCTCGCGCAGCATTTGAAGATGCGATCAGATATGCCCAGCAGAGGGAAACATTTGGGCAACAAATTGCTCAACATCAGGCAATCCAACTGAAGCTTGGTGAGATGGGAACTGATATTCAAGCAGCACGTTTACTTACACGTTGGGCGGCTGGGCAAAAGGATGTTAAGGACCGATCGGATATGGAAGTTGGTATGGCAAAACTGTTTGCGACAGAGGTTGCAGGTCGCGCCGCACTGGAGTCGATGAGAATTCATGGCGGCATAGGTTATACAAAAGAGATGCGGGTTGAGCGTTACTATCGCGATGTGCCATTCATGATGGTTGGCGAAGGAACAAATGAGATACAGAAGACTGTGATTGCACGGAATCTGCTTGACCGATATCGAATCGATTAGACTGTTTCTTGATTTCAACGCAGGGGGGTATGCGTAATGCAATTTGGGCGCTATTTTGATGAATTTGAAAAAGGGGATATTTATAAGCATTGGCCGGGCCGCACAATAACCGAATCTGATGATGTGCTGTTCTGCATGCTAACAATGAATCACCATCCTCTGCACATAGACAAAAATTATGCTGAAGGAACACAATTCAAACAAAACGTAGTAGTAGGAAACCTTGTTATGGATATCGCTTTCGGGATGAGCGTAGAAGATGTTTCAGGTAAAGCCATAGCAAATTTAAGCATCGACGAAGTGAAATTCCACAAACCCACTTTCCACGGAGACACTATATACGCCGAAACTGAAGTCCTATCTGTTCAGGAGACAAGTAAGCCAGATCGAGGCGTAGTTACAGTGGAAACAAGAGCGACTAACCAAAGAGAAGAAATGGTGATGTCTTTCAAAAGAAGTGTTTTGGTTCCTAGAGCGCCTGAAGAACAGCAAGAATAGTTGGGTAGAATGATGCGCAGCTCAATGCGGCTTGAATTTGGAGGTAGTGATGGATTCCAGTAATAACCAGTCATTAGAAAAAGATTTTGCTGAATGGACTGAGAAGAACGCGAAAGCTCGCGAGCGATCAGAGAATTTCGCGACAAGCTCTCTTCCTGTCAAGAACTTATATACCCCGCTTGACGTGCAGGAGAGCTCTTATTCTGATGATGTCGGATTTCCTGGTGAATATCCTTACACCCGTGGTGTCCAGCCTAATATGTATCGGGGACGCCATTGGACGATGCGTCAATATGCAGGTTTCGGAACGCCTGCAGAAAGCAATGAGAGGTTCAAGTACCTCCTTGGAGAAGGACAAACGGGTTTGTCTGTTGCTTTTGATTTACCTACCCAGATCGGATTCGATTCTGATGATTCCCAAGCAAAAGGTGAAGTTGGTAAAGTTGGCGTTGCTATTGATTCGCTTCGTGATATGGAGATCATGTTTGATGGTATACCACTTGATCAAGTAAGCACTTCAATGACGATTAACGCGCCTGCAGCTGTTCTATTGGGGATGTATGCAGTTGTAGCAGAAAAACAGGGTGTTGAGATAGAAAAAATCCAAGGCACGGTTCAAAATGATGTTTTGAAGGAATATGTCGCGCGTGGAACCTACATATACCCTCCGGGACCATCTTTGAGGTTAGCAGCTGATTTGGTGGGGTGGTCTGCAAAAACAGCTCCAAGGTTTAACAGTATCAGTATTAGTGGTTATCATATTCGTGACGCAGGATCATCCGCTGTACAGGAAATAGCGTTTACGTTCGCCAATGCCATTGCCTATTGTGAGGCATTTGTTGAGCGAGGGATTGAACCTGATAGTTTTGGACCAAGAATTTCTTGGATTTTTAATACACACAATAATTTTTTTGAAGAAGTTGCTAAATATCGGGTTCTTCGTCGCATGTGGGCGAGAATTATGAAAGATCAATTTGGGGCAACGAATCCACGATCATGGGCTCTTCGTACTCACACCCAAACGGGGGGATCAACGCTAACTGCTCAGCAGCCAATCAACAATATCACCCGAGCGGCTTACCAAGCGATGGCGGCGGTTATGGGTGGTGTTCAAAGTATGGCCCTTTCTTGTTATGACGAGGCGCTTGCTATTCCGACTGAGGAAGCGCAAAGGATTGCCTTGCGGACTCAGCAAGTGTTGGCGCATGAGACAGGAATTACAGATACTGTTGATCCGCTGGCCGGTTCATATTACGTTGAATCACTTACGGATCAGCTTGAAGAGGACGCTCTTTCATACATGCGTTCAATAGAAGATTTGGGTGGCGCAGTGTCTGCGATTGAGTCCGGATATATGCAGAAAGAAATTGCGGATAGTTCTTTTGGGTACCAGCGTCGGATTGAAAATGGGGAACAAACTATCGTTGGTGTAAATGATTTTACCGTTGAGGAGGAGCTATCACCAAGTATTTTTAGGGTGCAGCCGTATGTTGTCCAAGCCCAAGAGGAAAGTCTTCGCTCCGTTAGGGATGTACGAGATGGCGATGCTGTCAATTCTGCTTTAACACGTTTGCGTGAAGTTGCTCAAGGTGATGGTGATTTAATGGAGCCAATCATGGATTCGATTCGGGCGTACGCAACGATTGGAGAAATTTGCGGAGTTATGAAGGATGTTTTTGGCGGTTACGAAGCATCAACAGCACTTTGACGCAGGATTTTGAGGGAGAAGACCGATGACTGGAATACTGGATGGCCAAATAGCTTTGGTTACCGGGTCGTCCCGTGGCATTGGCAGGGCAACGGCTCTAGAGCTCGCCCATCACGGAGCAGATATTGGCCTCAATTATGTTCATGATGAGGCAGCAGCGGAATCAGTTGCTAGCGAAATCACATCACAAGGCCAAAAAGCAATTGTTATTCAAGCTGATATTTCTGATCCCAAACAAGCTACATACTTAGTTGAGGAAACCCATCGGCAATTGGGTGGTCTGGATATATTAGTAAACAACGCTGGGATAGCGCGTGATCGCAGTGTTAGAAACATGAGTATTGATGAGTGGCAGGATGTCGTTGACACAGACTTAAATGGGGTTTTTTATTGCACTCGAACCGCGCTCCAGTTCATGACGGAGACTGGTGGTGGGCATATCGTTTGTGTTAGCTCAGTAGTTGCACAAACCGGGAATTATGGTCAGGCAAACTATGCTGCAGCGAAAGCGGGTGTGATAGCATTCGCGAAATCTGTTGCATTGGAGGTTGCCCAGTTTGATATACGGGTAAATGTTGTTGCGCCAGGTTTTGTCCTCACGGATATGGCTGAAGGATTACCAGATGATGTGAAGGTCAATGTCCTTGATCGTATCCCACTTACCCGGTATGGTTTACCCGAAAACATTGCAAGTACGGTGCGGTTTCTAGTTACAGAGGGTGAATTTATAACAGGTGCAGTTTTCAATGTAAATGGTGGCATGTATATGTAATGTTGGAATTAGTGTGAGTTAGTTTAGTAAAGATTCGAAAGGGAGGGATTTTTATGGCAGGGACTCTTGATGGGCAAGTAGCGTTAGTGACAGGTGGATCACGAGGCATTGGCCGAGCGATCAGTTTAGAGTTGGCGAGTCATGGGGCGACTGTGGCTGTTAATTATCAGCAGAATAAGGATGCTGCTGAGGCGGTTGTAGGCGAGATCAAAGCTGCGGGTGGCAATGCTCAAGCGTTTCAGGGAGATCAATCAAATCCAGATGAAACCGAAGCAATGACCAACAAGGTTTTGGAGGAATTAGGACCCGTCCAGATTTTGATCAACAATGCTGGAACCACCGCAGATCGTACTTTGGCACGTATGAGCGCAGACGAGTGGAACAAAGTTATAGACACGAATGTAAACGGACTCTTCCATGTAACAAGTAATTTGTGGACGAAGATGGGTGAGGCTGGTGGTGGCCATGTTGTTTGTATCAGTTCTATCGTTGGTGAAACAGGGCGTCTCGGTCTTGTGAATTACGCAACATCCAAAGCCGCTGCAATTGGATTCGTACGTGCAGCAGCAAGGGAGGGTGCACGATTCAACATTCACGTTAATGGAGTAGCACCAGGATTTATCACGACTGATATGATTGGCGGCCTCAATGAAGAACAGTTGGAAGGCTTAGCGAAAGAGACAGTTCTTGGACGTCTTGGCAAGCCTGAAGAAATAGCAAGTATGGTACGTTTCATTGTTACTGAGGGAACATACATTACTGGGCAAATCTTTAATGTTAATGGTGGAATGTTCATCGGGTAGCACAGAATTTTAATCAGAAAAAATAGGGGAAATACTATGAGTGACGCAGTAATTGTGAGTGCGGTGCGGACCGCTATTGGTTCTATGGGCGGAGGCCTATCGACCTTGTCTGCACCCAATTTGGGAGCGATCACTATCCAAGAAGCGATGAAGCGTTCAGGGATTTCACAGGATGTTCTCCCGGACGAGGTTTTGATGGGCAATGTAGTACAGGCAGGCGTTGGTCAAAATCCGGCGCGTCAGGCGTCAATAGCTGCGGATATCCCGGTAGAAGTACCGTCAATGACAGTCAACAAAGTATGCGGTTCGGGTTTAAAGACCATAAATTTAGCTGCGCAAGCTATTAGAGCTGGCGATGCTGATTATATGATTGCGGGCGGTATGGAGAACATGAGTGCGGGTCCGTATCTCTTGCAAAATGGGCGATATGGATATCGCCTTGGTAATAGCGAACTGGTTGACTCCACTGTCCATGATGGGCTTTGGTGTGCAATGGAAGATTGCCATATGGGCATTACAGCAGAGAATGTTTCCGCTGAATGGGGCGTTGATCGAAATGATATGGATGAGTACTCAGGGGAATCTCAGCGTCGGGCCAAAGTGGCAATGGATGCTGGCAAATTTAAAGATGAGATTGTTCCGGTATCAATTCCACAAAGGCGGGGTGATCCGACTGTAGTGGATACTGATGAATACCCTCGACCGCAATCTGATGCTGAGGCTCTCGGGCGCCTAAGGCCTGCGTTCAAAGGCGACGGAACGGTTACTGCTGGAAATGCATCGGGTATAAATGATGGAGCGGGGGCCACGGTTGTAGTTTCAGAAGAATTTGCAAAGGAGCATGGTTTAAAGCCTTTAGCGAAGATAAGGTCTTATGCCTCAATTGGGGTTGATCCTAGAGTTATGGGTATTGGTCCAATTGGAGCCATAAACAGAGCTTTAGACAAGGCATCACTCAGTATACAAGACATGGATCTCATGGAAGTAAACGAGGCTTTTGCTGCCCAAACTCTCGCAGTTGGTCGGGAGCTAAATTGGGATTGGGATAAGGTTAATGTTAACGGTGGAGCAATTGCACTTGGTCATCCAATTGGAGCTAGCGGAACACGGATATTGATCACGCTTCTTTATGAAATGCAAAAGCAGGGTGTTCAATTTGGTCTCGCAAGCCTGTGTATTGGTGGAGGCCTCGGGATAGCAACTGTTGTCGAATCTGTATAAGCAACAGATATAGTGGGAAACCTGTCCTATTTGTGGAGACACACATTTAGGTTAAGGCAATTTCGATGGAGAAGTCCCTGATTTGTTTAACAATGAAGGTGCTTCTCCATCGTGTAAAAGATTAGTCAAGCGTTAAGTTGACCAGCGCTAAAATCCTCAAGCCAGTGGCGCTTTTGGATGTTTTTCTTAATGAGGAGGACTTTGGCAATCGATTCTTTGAGTATGTGGTTACAAAGTCCATCGTTTCTCACGATTCTTTTCTTGTTTTCTGTCATTCTGCTCATGTGTGCTGAAATTGGATTGTTGGTTCACATGGTTCGCCAAGCGAGAGAAACGTACAAAAATGACAGTTTCGGTCGAAGCGGCAGGATTTCGGAAGTGGCGTGGGTTCTTTTGCCCATCTTTATGCTTTTAGGGTTGGCATATTTTGCGTGGATTGCGATTTCAAACCGGTAAGAAATCCACAAATATGTGTAATTCGTCACAAGTTGTTGACGCCTATGTGCAGGCACATTTATAATCGCGTTGCGTGGAATGCTAGGAAGTGGTGTCTATTCCAAAAGTTTGGCACCTATTAAGCACTTGAAAGTGTGTCGGATTAGAATCGAAGACACCCTTTGTGATATTTGGAATATTTTAATTAAGAGAAGGATGAGTATGAGTCGTCGGTTACTTTTGATAGTTGGCTTGTCGTTGTTGATGACGGCGATATCCTGTACACCATCCCACCCCCAATCTACTTTTGATGTAACGGGTCCCATAGCAAGTGGCCAGCGTGATCTTTTCAGTTTGATGTTCTGGCTGGCAGCTGTTGTTTTTGTTCTTGTTGAAGGAATATTTATATACGTCATTTTCCGTTATCGGAGAAAAGGCAACGAAATGCCTGCACAGCATCACGGTAACACTCGCATGGAAATTGCATGGACAATTGCACCAGCGCTGCTTCTTGTGGTCGTGATGGTGCCAACCATCCAGAAAATATTTGAGAATGCCTCTCCACCTGATAATAGCTACGAGATTGCAGTGATTGGCCATCAGTGGTGGTGGGAATTTGAGTATCTTGACTGTGGGCCTGTTGATTGTGCCGGCCTAGTTACTGCCAACGAATTACACATACCTGCCGGGCAGCCAGTTAATTTCACTCTCGTATCCGAGGACGTGATTCATGCGTTTTGGGTACCTAAAATTGGTGGAAAGAGAGATGCGTTGCCAGTACCGAAAAATAGTGATGGCAAGCTTGATCTTGTTCATCAGCGTGCCAATCAGTTGTGGCTTCAGGGAGATGTTCCCGGCGAATACTATGGCCAATGCGCTGAGCTTTGTGGAGTGTCTCATGCCAATATGCGGTTACGGGTTCATGTGGATGAGCCTGACACTTTTGCGCAGTGGGTTTCGAATCAAAAATCTCCGAATTCTTTGCCGTCGAGCACTAACCCCGGGTATGAAAAATTAACAACATTGTGCGCGGCCTGCCACGCAATTACGGGAACTACCCTTACTGGGGTGATTGGCCCTGACCTGTCTCATTACGGCAATCGTGGGACTTTGGCTTCAGCAATGTTTGATAACACCCCTGAGAATCTAAAAGAATGGCTTAGGGATCCGGGTGGGATGAAACCTGGGAATATCATGGCGGGATCGGTTAAACCTGGAACACTTTCAGAAGAAGAAATAGAGGCCCTTGCGGATTACCTGTTAGGTTTGCGCTAGTTTAATTGAACAGATCGTATAATAAGTAAATAGGCAGAACGCTTTTAGCGGTACTGCTTTAGGAATGATACGGAGGATACTAGATGGCGACTGTGGCACACACGGCTGGCGAGCCGAGAAGCTACTCCGGCATATGGAGTTGGATCACAACTGTTGACCACAAGCAGATTGGTACGTTGTACCTTTTCACTGCGTTGATCTTCTTCTTCATCGCTGGTACAGAAATTCTAATAGTACGCTCACAGTTGGCACGTCCCGACCACGGTCTTATTAGCGCCGACTTATACAACCAGCTGATGACGATGCATGGGATATCGATGATATTCCTTGGCGTTATGCCGTTAAGTGTCGCATTTTTCAACTGGATCGTCCCTCTGCAAATTGGTGCGCGAGATGTCGCATTTCCACGACTGAATGCGCTAAGTTACTGGGTATTCCTATTTGGTGGGATCCTTCTAAACCTCGGTTGGTTTACCGGTGGTGCAGCTGATGCAGGATGGTTTGCTTATGCAAACTTGACGAGTACTACATATTCACCGGGGGATGGAGTAACGTTTTTTGCTCTAGGGCTTCTGGTTCTTGGAGTTTCGTCTCTGGCCGGGGCTTTGAACTTTACGGTAACAATTATAAATATGCGTGCGCCTGGTATGTCGTTGATGCGTCTGCCCCTTTTCACGTGGATGGCATTTGTGACAGGTATTCTTCTGGTGTTTGCGATGCCGGTTATTACCATTGGTTTGGTCGAGATTTTCTTTGACCGTTATTTAGGCGCGAATTTTTTCAATGTGGCAGCTGGTGGTGATGTTATATTGTGGCAGCATGTTTTCTGGGTTTTTGGTCACCCCGAAGTATATATTCTGATCTTGCCAGCTATGGGTATCGTTTCAGAGATATTACCTACTTTTTCCCGCAAGCCATTATACGGCTATTCTTTTGTTGTATTCTCCGGAATTGTGATTGGATTCATGGGGTGGACTGTATGGAGCCATCATATGTTTTCAACAGGTATGGGAGCGGTCGCTGATTCTGCTTTTACCGTGACAACTATGTTAATTGCTGTTCCGACCGGGGTAAAAATATTCAACTGGATTGCAACTCTTTGGGGCGGATCTATTGATTTCAAAACGCCCATGTATTTTGCGCTTGGTTTCATAGCTTTGTTTATTATTGGTGGTTTGAGTGGAGTGAGTCACGCGTCGCCACCCAGTGATTTGCAGCAGCAGGACACTTATTACATCGTTGCACATTTCCACTACGTGTTGTTTGGTGGTGCAATTTTCGGCATATTTGCAGGTATTTATTATTGGTATCCGAAATTACTGGGGCGTCATTTGAAGGAAGGACTAGGTAAGGCTCATTTCTGGTTTATGTTTATTGGGATGAATCTTGCTTTCGGACCAATGCATTGGGTCGGGATGGATGGTATGCCGCGTCGGGTCTATACATATCCTACCGAAATGGGATGGGACTTCTGGAATTTGGTGGCTACAGTTGGTGCATTTACTATGGCAATTAGCTTCCTGTTCTTTATTTATAATGTCATTGTGACCGCTCGGAGTAAGGAAAAGGCTCTAGGTGACCCTTGGGATGCTCGGACGATTGAATGGTCAATTCCTTCTCCAGTTCCCCATTATAATTTCGCTGAAATACCGACGATAAAAGCGCGAGATGATTGGTGGGTGACGAAGTATGGTCCTGAAGAACATCCGACTAATGAGTCAGCAGTTAGTGATCCGGGCAATGAAGATGAAGGGGATCATCATGATATTCACATGCCAGATCCGTCATACTTCCCCTTGGTATCGGCATTGGGCCTCGCTTTGATGATGGGCGGCCTAGTGTTCCCACCATTTTTGCAGATGTTTGGTTTAGACATACCAATCATTAGTGTTGTTGGTGGGGTTATCCTGCTGATTGGGACGTACGGATGGGCCTTTGAACCAGTGAATGGATGAAGTGAAAGTAGAAACTGTAAAACGAGTTAACGAGGGATAAAGACATATGGAGCACGCAGCTGGTCACGAGGTGTCAGACGGGGCACACGAAACCACCACGGGGATAGATCATCGAAAGATGATGATGTGGCTGTTTCTGGCGTCGGACTGTTTGTTTTTCGGCACCTTAATAACCACATACCTGGTATATCGGGGACAAAGCCTTGAAGGTCCATTTCCAAAAGAGGTATTCGATATTCCCTATACCTCGGTCAGCGCTTTTGTTCTGTTAATGAGTAGTTTGACTATGGTTTTGGCACTTTCTGCGATTCAAAATGGTGATCACAAGCGAACACGGATTTGGCTTTTGGCGACGGCTCTTTTAGGATCGATTTTTGTTGGTGGACAGTATTTTGAATTCACTACCTTCGTTTATGAAGGCTTAACGCTTCCAGGGAATTTGTTTGGTACAACATTGTATACATTGACTGGCTTCCATGGGGCACACGTGACCTTTGGAATCATCATGCTTTTCTCACTTTTTATTGCATCTTTAATGGGTCGCTTACCGCAATCTAGTGCATTGAATGTTGAACTTGTTGGTTTGTATTGGCATTTTGTTGATATAGTTTGGATTGTGATTTTTACGGCCCTATATCTTATTGAGGCTTAAGAGGTAAACATGGATAACGCATTATTAGTTGGACTGATACTACTCCTGATCTGCGTGTTCTTGAGTGTTTCATTCTTGAGTATTGGATTCTCAGGGCTATTCTATGGTCGACGGAAAGACGCAGTTCTTAGAGGTGAGGTTGGCGTGGTCGAAGACGCTGCAACTGTCGCGTCGCATGACGATGGCCATCATCCGACGTCAATGCAATACATATTGATTGCGTTGATTCTGGTAATAATCACTGCGATAGAAGTGGCGGTGGTTTATCAGGGCATACCGCGAGCAGCAATACTACTTAGTCTTGGTGTTTTAGCTGCAGCGAAGTTTGTCGTCGTTGTTGGTTATTACATGCACCTGAAATTTGATCACCCGCTGCTTACTCAAATGTTTGTAGTTGGATTTGTATTGGCTGTCGTTGTTTTCATGCTATTAATGACACTTTTTAGAGTTTTGACTTAAAAGAATTTACTGAAACGAGAGGCGAGAGATATGGGACCGTGGCGACTGGGAATAATTGTACCGATTGCTTCAACGATAATTACAATTGCTCTAATTGTAGTAATTGGTGAGGTCCTGTTGCTATCCTCAGCCCCTGAGAATGTCCATACCGACGCGCTTTTTGATATCGGGCATACTCATGTCCGCCCCGCAGTTATATGGGCCCTTGTGTTGACCATTGTAGTTATGGCCGCAGCAGCGATTGCCGATCGTATGGGTGGTTCGGGCGAATAGACCGTAAGTATACTTATTGACCACCTATGGACGGACGAATTGCGCTTGCATCATACTTTTTGATCTATTTCCAATTGTGTAAATATTTGGTTTCTCAAGTAACGCAAGCGGAGACAATCTTGTTATGATTTCCCATCATGCAGTCCCGGCTGCGGCGGAACATGGAATATTTGAAACGTGGACTTGGGATCCGTGGGTTATTCTTCCCCTTACTTTAATTGGCGTTCTGTATGGAATAGGTTTGAAGCGTAGCGCCGAGCGTAGCATGCGGTTATTCCCTTGGTGGAGAATATTGAGCTTTTATGTTGGTCTTGGCCTCGCATTATTTGCATTGGTATCGCCAATTGATCATCTCTCAGAACACCTATTTTTTGTTCATATGATCCAGCACATGCTGTTGATTATGTGGTCGGTTCCTTTAATGTTGCTGGGAGCTCCTATCATTCCCATTTTGCGTGGAATGCCTCGTATCGCCCGTAGGAGAATTGTTGGACCTGTCGCAAGGATTGCAACTCTGCGCAAGGCACTTAACGTTTTTCGACGTGGACGGGTAGCATTCAGCATATTTTTCGGTGGGATTTGGTTTTGGCATATGCCGATAATGTATGATTTGGCTCTCATATCTACTTTTGTTCATTACGTCGAGCATATCTTCTTTATGAGTACAGCTTTTATATTTTGGACATTCGTTATTGCTCCGATTCCGTTTCCGAGCCGCAAGGGCTATGTCAGTCGTATACTTTATTTGTTTGCTGGTGCAACGCCAAACGCGGTACTTGGAGCATATCTGACCTATTCACCGCAGCCTTGGTATACGTTTTATCAAAAACAACCTCAATTATGGTTCATTACGGTAATGGAAGATCAAACCATTGGAGGGCTTGTTATGTGGTTACCTAGCTGGATGATGCTTTTGTTTTCCATGGGTGTAATGTTCTTCTTAATGATGCGTGAAGAGGATCAGAAACAGATGGATGGTTATCAATAATCCTCTTGTCATCATTTAGAGTGGTAGAGTAGTAGATGTTAGGAAAAACGCTAAGAGATGAATATTAAAGAACAAGACCCAAGAGAATATAGTGGCGCGAGCCCCGGGACGCGTTTTCAAGGCGCCGTAGTGGTTGCTTTGGTTTTGACGTTTTTCCTGATCGGTTTAGGGGCGTTTGTGAGGACGACCGAATCAGGTCTTGGATGTCCTGATTGGCCGCTTTGTCATGGACAAATAATTCCCCCGTTCGAATTTCACACTCTCGTTGAGTATTCACATCGATTAAC
>CEUS01257517.1_pt1 | contig 16696 bp, 13 predicted proteins | sample 427031 | NCBI WGS metagenome assembly CEUS01 (sample SAMEA2622837, study PRJEB7988) | marine metagenome | biome: marine biome (ENVO:00000447); feature: marine epipelagic mixed layer (ENVO:xxxxxxxxx); material: "saline water (ENVO:00002010), including plankton (ENVO:xxxxxxxx)" | depth 140 m | reverse complement strand
CCCGCCAACGAGGTGGGATTTGAATTCTCAGCCCGCCTCCACAGAATAGACACCTACCACGACTATTCGTTCCGCATCCTGGCCAAAGTGGATTTCGGCTTTAGGCTAGACAGACCAGACAGGCCATAAACGTCGAAGCTTCTGGCTCACAACGCTGCGACAAAACGATCCACCAAAGACCCTGCTGTAGACCGATTCCACGTTTCGTTCACTCCCACCAAAAAGCTCCCACCTGCCCGGTTACCTCCCAAATCGACTCCTATGTCCCGTAACCGAGCCCGGTAGGCAGTCAAGTTCGGGCTAGCTACTCGCAACCGGAAAAGATTCGTAGGCAGCTGCATCCTCTCGACCGAAAATGCCTCGTGCTGAGTTAGCTGGTCAATGAAAGATTCAGAAACGGCGACTGCGGCTCGAAAGCGGTCGATGAAACCAGGAAGATAATGGAGAGCAACTGCAGCAAACGGCCAGGCTCCGGGGAGCCCTGCCCCGAACATACGGCGCGTGTGATACATATCGTCCAGCAAGGCTTTGGGTCCGGCCAACACCGCACCAGATACGGCATTGAAGTATTTGTAGAGAGATACATACACCGTATCAAACGGCCGAGCGTACTCATCCACATCAATCCCTGTGTAGGCACTTTGAAGAAAGAGCCGAGCACCATCGAGGTGCAGTCCGATCCCTGCCTGGCGCGCATACGTTGTCACCTGATCCATATCCACCGGGTTGAACATCTCGCCAAACCTCCGTCGAACTGGGGTTTCAATCGAGATCACCGACACGGGCCGTCGCACCCGCCCACTTGCCGTTCTGTCAGCAGCTTCCCGCACCTCATCAAGCGTGAAGGTCCCACTACCTGCCGCCAATGGCATGAGAGTTACCGCACTTAACGTTTGCAGGCAGTCTCCAGAATCATTAAAGAGGTGACTCTCAGCCTGAACGAGGGCGCGGCTTGGGCCACCAGCCAACGCTCGCACAGCAAGATGATTCGCAAGGGTTCCTGTCGGCATAAAGACAGCACGCTCTTTACCGAGCAACCTTGCAAACATCTCCTCCAGTTTCTCAACCGTTCCACCGTTTGAATAAGAATCTCGATCTATCTGACCCTCATCTGCCAAGCGAGACAACAAATGTCCCTGCTCTGATGGACTCAGACCCAACCCATCTCCCACCATCCTGACCCGGGTTGATGCCGACCGCCCAGCACTGCTCAGCTCGAGGCCGCCTTGGGCCTTCAACGCCGCAGGACTGAACCAGCCCGCACCAAGTCCCAAGCTACCCGCCTGCAAGAACTTCCGTCGAAGAATGCCATGCATCGAATGTCATACTCCTAACCTGCCTATTCCGGAGGCAACCGATAGGCCAGCAACTGCCCAGACATACCACTACCACTAACAGCAACCACAATATACTGAACACCGTCGAGCACATATGTCATTGGCGACCCAGATTGCGGTGCCGGCATATAGACCGCCCCCACCTCAGCCCCCGTCAGCTTGTTATAAGCTCGAAGCATGGCCCCTGGCTCACCAGACGGCGTCGTAAACATTCCTCCCTCCCCAGCAATGAGGAGTGTTTTGGTGTTTAAAGTCCCAATACGCCCAACCCGCCCAGTTCTAGGAATATCTACCCCCGCTAGGCGAGGATGATTGCGAATGTTATCTGGTGTCTCACCGTGCGGCACCTGCCACAAGATTTCCCCCTGGTTTAAATCAATGGCCGTAATACGACCCCATGGCGGCTTGATGATCGGGATTCCGTCGATCGTCAGCGCCGCATCGCGAGCGCTAACCTCCGAGGCGCGGCCGCGAATGTAGTTCATGTCCGACCGCTCCGGATCATTGATGAGTCCGAGGGACACCACCTGCGTGTACGTATACAGATAGATGATGCCTGTCTCTGGATCGAGGGACCCACCGGCCCAATTAGTACCTCCGGCCTGGGAGGGCAACATCAATGTGCCCCATGGTCCGCCTGGCTCCGAGACGGTCGGGGGCGTAAAGATAGGGCCGATCCGGTAGTTGGCCGCGATACGCTCGGCCTCAGCACGCAATGCTGGAGTGAAATCAATGAGGTCGTCGATACCCACTCCCTGCCTATCATAAGCAGGTGGCTTGGTCGGAAAAGGCTGAGTCGGTGCCAGCAGTTCCCCAGGAACGTTCGACGCTGCGACTGCACGCTCCTCAATCGGCCACACCGGCTCACCAGTGACCCGGTCAAACACATAGAGCCAAGTTTGCTTACTTGGTTGTGCTATTGCCTTGATCTCCCGGCCATCGACCGTAATGTCGACGAGAATCGGAGCACAGGGCAGGTCCCAATCCCAAACGTCATGATGAATGAACTGGTAATACCAGAGACGCTCCCCTGTTTCTAGATCGACCGCTACAAGACTGTCCGAGAACAAATTGTCGCCATGCCGGTGACCCCCATAATAGTCATTGGTCGGCACCTCCGTGGCGAAATAACCGATACCGAGCTCCGTATCAACTGTCATCTGCCCCCAGACGCCAGTGTTGCCGGTATAACGCCATGAATCATTGAGCCAAGTATCATTGCCAAACTCGTCAGCCCCAGGAATTGTGTGAAAGATCCACTTGCGTTCACCAGTGCTCGCATCAAAGCCACGAACATAACCTTTGACATTCTCCATAGAGCGTGGGGCGCTGCCAGGTAAATGGGCAGCACCGATTAAGATCGTGTCGCCAGCGACAAGTGGTGCAGCATGCAAGCCGACCTCGCCTGTCACCAAATCCATGTCTTGGTCCATATTCTGCTTGAGATCGACCACCCCATCGTTTCCAAAATTGGCGATCCGCTGCCCAGTCGCCGCGTCAAGTCCGATCAACTGGTATCCCGGGGTCACATAGAAAATCTCGCCCCCAGCACCGTTATCACGATAGGCCAACCCACGCCCCGAGAGACGCCTCGGAGCTGCGGCACCACGCTCTCCCTCCTCGAAGCGATGCACCCATAGAAGCTCCCCAGTTTGGGCATCCGCCGCAATCACAGCACGTCGTGACCCAACAGTGGAATACAGTACCCCCCCGACCATCAACGGGGTCGATTGAAGGTTGTATTCAGGTTCGGGTCCAAAGTTATCCGTCGACAGGCTCCACGCAAGCTCTAAATCGTTGAAGTTGTCCCCATCTATAAGATCTGCTGGTGAGTAGCGGGTGCTTGCCAAATCACCACCATAGGTTCTCCACTCCAGGTCGCTCGTTTCTTGTGCCCAGACAGATGCACAAGAGATTATGAAAACACTCGCGAAACCATAAAACCGGAAATCTGACACAAGCCCTCCTCCCACTAATCCACAGCAAGACGCGTTCCACTCGAACCCGAATCACGGACCAAGCTCACCCGAGCGGTCCCAACTTAGTCACTACCTTGGGGTTTCTCAAGAATACTACCGCCAGTCACCAAGGCATTCAATAACCGGAACGATGTTCCGAAGAAGCTTCTGGGTCATCAGGCTGATAGAATCCCATCAAGTCACTAGGGCACTCTCGAACGCCAGCCCGCTAGAGTCAGCAGGAGGTGAAAAGCGATGAGGCAATTACTGGCAATCAGTCTGACCATGATCACTGTGTCCATAGCTACTCTTGGAGCCCAGTCTTCGAGTGAAGAGGGAGCAAACGCTGTCCTCCCCTGGGCCTACGTCCTCAACGAGCCAACATCAAACGACACCACCGCTCCAGACCCAAACGAGGTAGTAACGGTGCCTGGCTCAAGCGTGTCCATGCCGCGGTCGGAAATCAATATAAACAACGGCCCCCCAGACTGGCACCCTGATGGACATCCCACCATGCCGGAGGTAGTCGCTAAAGGCGGCGGTGATGGAGTAGTCGCATGCGGCTATTGCCACCTACCCAACGGACAAGGCAAGCCAGAGAACGCCAGTCTCGCCGGCCAACCCTACAGCTACATCGTCCAGCAGATGACCGACTGGCGAAACGGTCTGCGCAAGACTGGTGAACCAAGGATGGGTCCTCCGTCTTTCATGGAACGTATCGGTCTAGCTGCAAGCGATGAAGAAGCCCGGATCGCAGCAGATTATTTCTCATCATTCGATTTTAAACCCTGGATTCGAGTCGTAGAAACAGACATGGTGCCAGAAACACGATTCTCCGGCTGGATTCACAAGGTGATAGAGGGTGGCGGGATGGAACCCATCGGCACAAGGATCGTAGAGACACCCGAGGATCTCCACCGGACCGAACTCCGTGATGACGCCTCAAGTTTCATCGCCTACGTACCCACCGGTGCCGTAGCTCGAGGTGAAGACCTGGTCAACACAGGTGGAGGCGGAAAAACAGAAACCTGCACCGTGTGCCATGGCCCCCAACTGAGGGGATTAGGCCCAGTCCCAGCACTCGCGGGTCGATCTCCTAGCTACATTGCACGGCAACTATACGATCTGCAAACGGGCGTGCGAAACGGGACATGGTCTGATCTCATGGACGAAGCAGTCAAGAACCTGTCCGTCGAAAACATCGTCGATATCGCTGCCTACACGGCGAGCCTCGAACCATAGAGTCTGGCCAGTCGTATTTTGCAGGTCATAGGCAACCAAAGGTCATCGCTCGCTGCCTCATCAGAGCTCTAGCGTCAGCTAACCTCAAAGAGGCACCGGGCGAGGGTCTGCAGTTATAAGACTAGCTATCCATACCGATGGATCGAAACCAGCTGTTCGCCACGAAGCCCCCTAGAACCAGGAAGACTTACACCGGCCACGGTTCGGCAACATCAGACCGAGCCGCCCATCTCAAGACCAGGAAACCAGTCGTCAGCAGCACAAACGACCACATTCCTCGACACGGTAGCTAAGCAACGCAGCAATGCGACTTCTAGGTCTCAAACGCCGGGTTGGACAGGTCTTTATCGGACAAACACGTCCAGATCCGGAAACTTGTTTCCGAAGGTTCGCTCCGCTTGCTCTTGTAGCAACCGGTGTTTTACTTGTTGGCTGCAGCTTCGAGACAAGTGTCAAATACTTCAGCGATGAACCAAAGCAGTCACAAACACCTACAAAGGTCATGAACCCGCCGGTGAAATCCACACCCAGTGCATCACAGTCCTTGTTGTTGCCACCAGCTAACACCCAAACTGACTCTGAACGGGAGCCAACTATCACTTACTTCGTTGTGAAAGGCGCCAGATTCTTCGATATCTTGGTCGCTCGGATAGGCTCTCGCGAACACACCATACTGGGTGAAGTCGATGACATGTGTCTCGATTTACCCGACCAAAGAGACTTCGACGGTGACGGCACAGAAGATGCGTTGGTGTTTCAGAGCCCGGCCTGCCGCGGGAATGTCGCTCCAGGACTGCTATTCTTTATTTCTGGCAACACCTCTTTTCAACGATCTAGTCCGTTCCGAGGTCATCAACCACGGATAGAAGCGTGGGAGGGACAATGGAGCGTCATAACGAACTCAAACCGATACATCCTCAGAGATGGGAAGGCTGTGCTCGTTGAAGAGCACTGACCGAAGGTAAATTCGATGGAATTCCTGTCACTACTCTTTGCCTTAGTATCCGGCTTGTTGGGAGGCTGGTTTCTCGGACACAAACAACTCAGTCGCACCAGGGAAGAGTTGGCTGCGCTCAAAGCGAAGGCCCAAGAACGTGCCAGCGTGGCCACCCGAGAGAAAGAATTCTTTGATCAGTCACTCAAGGAAATGAAATCAAAGTTTGTTGATCTCGCGCAGACCGCTCTTCAAACGAACAATCAGCAGTTTCTACAAAACACTGAAGTCAAACTCAAGCCTCTGTCCGATGCGCTCAAGACCCTCCACGAAAGAACCGGGGAGATGGAAAAGAAGCGGGAACAGGCATATGGGCAATTAAGTCAACAAATCAGAGACATGGCAGAGGCTGCTAGTGGGATGCTCAAAAGTTCTGAGAGGATGCAAACTTTGCTGAAGGGTTCCAGCCAAGTTCGCGGAAACTGGGGAGAATATCTCCTGCGTAATGTCGTAGAGTTTGCCGGCATGCAAGAACATGTCCATTTCGAGGAGCAACCAACACTAGCTGATGGCTCGAGACCGGACATGATCATCCGCCTTCCTGGTGGAACTGGAATCCCTGTAGACTCCAAGTGCCCATTTGAAGCTTTTCAGGAAGCTAAAGAAGAAACTGACCCGTTACGAATCGGCCAAAGAATGGAAGATCATGCAAGGGCCGTAGGTAAGCATGTTGACGGATTGGGCCGGAAGGACTATTCGGCGGCCGTCGGTGGCGATATCGATTTTACAGTCATGTTCATACCCGGAGATCATCTGTTGGAAGCCGCCTTAACGGTGAATCCGCAACTCCAAGACGAAGCACTCAAGAAACGAATCCTAATTGTGAATCCAGTCAGCCTCGTCGCTCTACTGCGAACTGTTCGCATTTATTGGAGGCAAGAAGAGACCGATCGCAACTCTCGGCAAATTGCAGAAGCCGCTCGGGATTTATATGACCGAACCACCGTTTGGATGAAACATGTAGGAAAACTTGGCAAGGGCTTAAGTTCAGCAATCTCAGCCTATAACGATTCAGTGGGTAGCTATCAACGGCGGATCGTCCCGGCGGGCGAGAAGCTCAAAGCATTTGACGTCCCAGGACCTGAGAGCACCGCCCTCGACGATGAAAAGACTGCCCCGGCTCTTGTTGAAGAAGGCCTCCGCGAACTGCCAGGAATCGGAGACCAGGCCCCATGATTAGTCTGAGACACACGGCAAATGACATATCTGGTTATTTTGCCAGCTTCGGATAGGTGTCATCGTTCAACGAGAAACCGTCTAATCGCGTTATTTAAAAACGCAACATCGTCAGGATTGACACCGATCCCAGCCCTGTGCCCCCAAATGGATGGAATCTGCGAAAGTTCCACATCAGGTATGAACTGGCTCTCATATATCGCATCTTCTGGAGGAAAGTAGAGGTCCGTTTCGGAAGGCATCAAGAGCACACTGGCCTTTATTGATTGCAGTGCGGCTTCGAAATTGCCAGAGAACCCTTCAGTATCACCAACGTTATGCGTCTGCCATGTGGTTGCCTGGGCCAAGAGATCATTCGCGTCGTTAGTCAACCAGTAATCTTCAGAATCTTCAACCCACTCGTAGACACTCGCGGCACCCTCTTGACGAAACAACTCCTGTCGCCACCATTCCTGCGAACTCCCCCACGCAGCCCAATGTCTCGCCAATGCCCTAAGACCAGTTTCCGGCTTGGTTTCATATCGCCCACCATTCCATGCCGCATCAGCCATAATTGCGGCTTTGGCACCTTCCAGACGCGCAATGCCAAATGGATATTCCTTAGCATTACCACAGTAGGCCACCACGGCCTCCATCATGTCAGGATGACTAACCGCCCACTGTAATGCTTGTTGGGCGCCCATTGAAAAACCAACTACAGCTACTAATCGATCAATCCGAAACAGTTCGGTCACCAGTTGGTGTGTGGCCGACACATTGTCACGTATAGCGATCTGTGGAAAATCTGCTCCGGCAAACGGAGGAGCCGTATTACTGGGAGACGAGGACAATCCATTCGAAAACTGGTCAGTCGCGATGATGAAGTAATTCGCTGGATCAAGTGCTTTACCTGGACCAATCAAAAAGTCATAACCGTGATGGTCACCACCGTACCATGAATGAAGCAAGACTGCGTTCGACTTCGACGCGTTCAGTATCCCATGGGTAACATACACAAGCCGAGCGCCTGGAAGGGTATCGCCGTTTTCGAGAGTAAAGTCGCCTAATTCAAATTCTTGATGATCACCATCCAGTGCACCTGCCACCCGAGGAGTCAAAAATAAAACTACAGCAAACGAAACCGCCAAGTAACAGAATCGACTACTGCCTTGCATGTTTCCTCCCGATTGATTGAAATGTAGACGATAGCGGATCGATCAGACTATTCAGATACTAATCATGTAAAACGTTCGGCAATGATCGCGTAGCAAGCATTGCGGTCAGGTCTCAGATGACAGCGCAGGCAACCAGCGGCACCGCTATCGGCGGGCAGCTCGACCCACATATCCTTGAAACACCTGCTCCACCAAGTCGTCAGCTCCTGGAACAAATAGAACCGCCAGCACAGTTGCAATCAGCGCAACAGCAATGCACTTGTAGAAGTACTTCATAAAGCCAGCTCCTCAAACCGCTAATCACGTGGTGCCGCCTCAAATACCCAAGCCTCACCTGCTTCGACCGCAGCCCTAGTCGTCCGAGAAGAATACTTTCTTCTGATGGCCGCACTAATACCATCCAGCACATCTCCTGAGTGTATCCGAACCAGCTGCCGCTCGTATCGCGTAGCGTTGACACGTATCACCGCACGACCGTCTCGTTCAGCCTGCACCGGCCACCGTTTCCACAATCGTCCGACTGCTGTGCCCATGTAGCCTGACCAAACATAGAGCTTCCCATTAAATTCCGCAGTCCAGATTCGTCGAGACCGCGGAGGGTCTAGTAGTTGCAACTCAATGGTCGAGACTTCACTCACGAAGCTCCAATCTGGTTCACCACCGGTGTGCAATTCGCCAGCCACCAATGGCCCTCCGGAGAAAACCCGATTTGGACCATCGGCAAAACGTTGCTTTACAGCAGCCGTCGCGACGGCTGTCACCGGTATGAGCAAAATAGATAAGATAATAATTATCGCTCTTTTGACTATCTTCATAGCAAGATCCCGGATTAACTTACTTCAGGTGAAACACATCTGAAATGACCGATCATCAACTTTCGCGGAGCAGCCAATCATCGTGGTAGCTTTCCAATCCTAACGTTTAGGGCTACGGAAAGGAAGAGTCATGAAGTCCAGTCACTACAGAGAAGAGCGCTCACCGAACAACGGATCCCTCGACAGGTGTGGCACAGCCCCCATCCGAGACGACAGGAACCAGCCCTTTCATCAGGCTTCACCTCCTTACGTTGAAGAGATCATTGGCCCAGTCACAGGCACGCGACCTACCCGACCGACTTTCACCGCGCGAGATTAAAGAATGCGTATCGGTTATGAGTCAATCCAGTTCGACCGGAAAAACATATTTTTCCTGCTTCGCCCCGATCAATATGTCAAAAATACCTTCATCTTTCTCCCTCTCTTCTTCGGCCTCAAGATCGCTAATTTCGATCTCCTGCTCAAAGCAATACTTGCTTTTGTCACCTTTTCACTGATATCGAGTGCGGTTTATATTTTTAACGACTTATACGACATCGATCAGGATCGGCTACACCCAACAAAACAACACAGACCTCTCGCCTCTGGGGCGATCACTCAATCACAGTCGATCGCATTAATGTCCGCGCTCTTCATCCTCGGTATTGCACTGTCTTGTGCTCTGCCATCTTCTATCACCGCCATAGTGTTAGCTTATGTTGCACTGAACGCTCTCTACACTCTTTACTTCAAACACCTTCCCATTCTTGATGTGACTATCGTCGCCCTCTGTTTCGTCATACGGATCTTTACAGGCTCCTCAGCCACAGGCGTTCCTCTCTCTGAATGGATCATAGTCATGACCTTTCTATTGGCCTTATTTTTAGCGTTGGCCAAGCGCCGTGACGACGTGAGACTTTTCGCCGACACAGGAAATAAAATGAGAAGGGTAGTCGACAGTTATAGTCTGCAGTTTTTGGATATCTCTATTGCGTCGATGGCATCCGTAGTCATCGTTGCATACATCGTATATACGACAAGTGCTCCTGTCGCAGAAGACAATCAGGGGAGACATCTTTACCTAACTTCTATCTTTGTCATTCTTGGGATTCTGCGCTACCTACAGTTCGTATTCGTCCTGCATGATGCAGGAAATCCTACTAAAATCGTCCTCAAGGATCGTTTTATGCAATCGACGATTCTGTGCTGGGGACTAAGCTTTGTATTTATGCTTTACTGAAAACAATTACTAATAAGGTTATTACCTACAGAACAAAGCATAAGTCATCTTTCATCACACTAGGATAACCACATGCCATGTACCAGCTGGGGGATGTATCCAGTAGTAGATTGCCAAAGATGTACTTTCAGCGACAGCTCCAGCCTCAGAGTACTCCTCGACAACGAAAAGGCACTGATCCCACGTGGCAATGGACGCAGCTACGGCGACAGCGCTTTGAATGACACAGTCATCGATGTACGGCCCCATAATGCCATCCTAGGTTTCACCGAAGAGAATGGCTTGTTGCATGTACAAGCTGGTGCACTCCTAGCAGATGTTCTAGAAACCTTCGTTCCTCAAGGCTGGTTCCTGAAAGTAACCCCTGGTACAAAGTTTATAACTGTCGGCGGAGCCATCGCGAGTGATGTTCATGGCAAGAACCACCACGTCGAGGGATGCTTCAGCGAATGTGTAGAAGAATTCACTATCATGCTGCCAAAGGGACAAATGGTCACCTGTTCTCCAAACAGCTCGCCCGAACTCTTCAAAGCCACCTGTGGCGGGATGGGACTCACTGGCGTCATACTTGACGCCAAGATTTTTCTCAAAAGAATAAACTCCATTCATATAAACCAAACCACGGTAAAAACAGGCAATCTTCAAGAAACCTTCGAGGCCTTTGAAGCCTATAGTGGCGTTCCATACTCAGTCGCATGGATTAACTGCCTCGCCAAGGGGAACGCACTTGGACAATCTTTGCTATTGGCTGGAGATTTCATGGACGACGGAGCCTTAAATTACACAACACCACGACAGGCTCACATCCCATTTGATGTGCCGAGCTTCGCCATCAACAGGTTCACAATTCAGTCGTTTAATTGGCTCTATTACAACAAGCATCGAAAACCGGTATCTCAACACAGAGCCACTCTTAATTCGTTCTTTTATCCCCTCGACTCCATTGACAACTGGAATCGTATCTATGGAAGCAGTGGTTTTGCCCAATACCAATTTATCCTTCCACTAGAAACAAGCTATCAAGGCTTAAAAGAGATATTAACCGTCATTTCTCAATCCGGAAGAGGCTCATTCATTGCTGTTCTCAAGCTTTATGGACACTCCAATGCCAACTATCTCTCCTTTCCGCTAAATGGATACAGCCTTTCGTTAGATTTTAAAATAAACCAAGGCTTGTTCGAGTTTTTAGACATTCTTGACGAACTAGTTCTTAAATACATGGGTCGCCTTTACCTCACCAAAGATGTCAGAGTCAGCAAAGAAACGTTTGAACAGGGCTATCCACACATTGATCGGTTCAGACAGTTTAGACAACTGAATGATATGGATAAAACTTTTCAGTCCATCCAGTCCAAGCGAGTAGGAATCTAGATTGAGCTACGTACTGATCGTCGGAGCCAAGAGCGACATTGCCAAAGCCGCCGCCAAAGAATATGCGACACATGGATATGACATTTACCTAGCAGCCAGAAGTGTCTCTACTCTGACTAACTTTGCTAGCACCCTTAGGGCTAGCACCCACCAGGATATCCAGCTACTCGAGCTAGACATACTTGACTATGGTAGCCACCTGGAATTTTACAACCACTTACCCAATAAGCCGCTTGGTGTGATCTCGGCCATCGGCTACCTAGGCGACCAACAGAGATCTCGATCTGACTTCAGGGAGGTTAGCCGAATCATCAATACCAACTATACCGGCATAGTCAGTCTGTTTAACATCATTGCCAACGACTTCGAAACTCGTAGACGTGGATTCATCATCGGCCTCAGTTCAGTCGCCGGCGACCGAGGACGACAGAGTAACTACCTCTATGGTTCAGCCAAGGCCGGCTTCACCGCCTACCTTTCAGGGTTGAGAAATAGACTCCACAGCTCGAACGTCCATGTGCTGACTGTTAAACCTGGGTTTGTAAACACCCAAATGACAGCGCACCTGCGTTTGCCGACATATTTGACTAACCAGCCTCACAATGTAGCACGTGATATTTTTAGAGCCCACAACCGTGGCAAAGATGTACTTTACACAGGCTGGATGTGGAAATGGATTATGACGTCGATCAAGATGCTTCCAGAATTCATACATAAACGACTCCATCTATAGGACGCCGTTATTAGACTTCGTCGTGTTATATGGCTTTCACTCTGTCTCTGATCGTAATCGCGGCTACATGTTTCTGCCTCATTAGAGCAGAACTTTCAACGTCGTCTCTTCACTGGTTATCCAACAAATACGCATTCATCGTTCCATTATCTTTCTCACTAACTCTCGCATTAGTTGGGCTCATATCGAACACAGGCTTTTATCTAGATATCCCCACAAGTCAGAGTATATACATTGTCTATCTTGTTGCTGTTTTACTAGGGCCTTCTTTATGGACACGTCGAAGACACCTTACATTTCGACAGCCTATCTGTGGCTTTGATCCATATCGACTAATACTGATTACAACTTTCCTGTACCTAGCATGTCTCTATCTCTATAGAGCCCTGGCACCGTGGTCAGATACAGACGAAATTAATGTTTATGGTGTCATGGTGAAATTGATTGCCCATGGCATGACCTATTCAGGATCACATTTTCGTGCCGGATGGCCTGTGTTCTCGGAAAGCCTATCTGCTTATTTTTACTTTGTTTCGGAAACAACCATATTTCCGAAAGCGATCAAAATCATAGGCCTGTTAACCACAGCTCAGCTTCTGTACTTTTTAACACAACATCTGACTCGAAAGGCCACTTACGGATTTGTGGCTAGTATATGTTTTCTCATTACACCTGAATTTTCCTGGCTGGCCTCGTCGCTGAAAACTGACAACCTTCTAATGGTGTTCGAATTTACGGCGTTGGCAATTGCCATACTGCTGTTTATTGAACGGAAGCTGATTAGCTCAAAGGAACATAGACGCTACGCCACAGTGGCTGTTTTTATGGGCATTGTGGGAGTGGCCGTCCGGACTTCTGCAGCCTCCTGTCTGCTGATAGTAACGACCTTGGTGGTCATTGGCTTGTTTAGACAGGACAGAAAACAGTGTGTATCACTAATAATGACATCTCTGCTATTAAGCCTGCCTTACTTTATGGGATATTGGTTTAATGTGCTTCAATTCAACAATCCAATTTATCCACTTCATTTTTCTTTCATGGATCATTTTCCCACTATGGAATACATACCGAAGTGGGACATAGATAACCAGAGAGCATTATTAAATATAGATTTAAACAGCTCATTTCTCGAGTTCCTATACGTCTCTGCTTACGCGTCATTTGGATTTGGCACACAGTTGTTTGATTCTTTTCAAGGCATCATCCATCCAGTAGACAAGGGCAATTCTATAATGTGGGCAAACCCCATACTGGTGTGTCTGTTTGTTGTCATAGTCCTTGCTAGAGAACACCGAAACCTAGCATATCTTCTCACTGTATATTTTTCTTTATACTATCTGTGGTTCTCGAATGTCCAATATACTCGCCTGTTTGTTGCCCCGACGGCTTTGGGAATAGTTTGCTATGTGTGCTCGATTGAACACACATATAAATATGCACTCAACAACTTCCTAAAGACGCTGCTGACAACATATCTGGCGATTGTTGTTCCGACTTTTCTTGTCTACCACACTTTATATAATGTTATTAGAATGCCGAACACGGCTATGACAATATTTAGTCAAGAAGCAAGATATAGATCAAATATGAATTACTACGAGTTCATGAGAGAGGGTCTAGGAATTTCTTATGATCGATTTCCTTTAACATTTGAAAATGTGCAAGCAGTAGACGGATTTATGGAAAACCACAAAACAGCGACAGTCGGGACTTCGATAGCTGGCCCAATCCACATGTTTTTCAAATATGGGCGATTTGGCGGATCTCCACTTGATTACGATTGCTTTATTGGCGATGAGTCTGATACCGAGCTGACCAGTGAGATGCTAGTAAATCTCGAGTTCAGAGGGTATAACATGTGGTGCAAAGACATTGGTGACGGTGGATGATCTGGAAAAGGTTAACGGACAGATCCGGAGCAGGAATAGCTAGCAAAAGAGGCACGCTGAACACACTGACAGTGCCGCTAGCGCACCATAATCCGTTCTCTGATTTTGCGTTTCCGAGTCGAGGCTAAATTTTGATGCCTGCTGGACAGTGTATCCAGCTTGGTGTAACCCTATCGAAGAGCTGCATAGGAAGAGTAGCGCGGGAGCTTGTGGGAGATTGATTATCCCTCTGCCGTGAGTGGGAGAACATCACATGCAAGGACGTACACGAGGATGGCTCATCGGGCTGGCAACAATGGGGCTTGTAGCCGCGGCAACTTCCAGCTATATGCACTTTCAGTTGGTAAACGATCCCTTCTACACCAGTTTCTGCGACGTCAACGCCTCAGTGAACTGCACTGAACTGTACCAGGGGCCCTATGGGAGCGTGGCCGGAATTCCAGTGGCTCTCGGCGGCGTGTTCTGGTTCGGGACAATCCTCCTGCTAGCACTCGCCGACGCGAGGGGCCCGACTGCTTCGAAACAGAACGTCGCGCTCTATTTGCGGGTGTGGTCGCTTGTGGGCTTATCGGTCGCGGGTTATATGGCTTATATCTCCTTCTTCATACTCGGCACGTTCTGTATCCTCTGCGGAATCGTCTATGCTACAGTCGCGGGAATCTTTTTCCTGGCCGATTCTGGCGTAACAACCCCACTGCGCGGCCTACCGCATGCGGCGAGTCACGACCTCGGGTTCCTAATCCGTCGCCCGGCTGGACTGTCGATCACTTTGGCCTTTGTTGGCTCGCTAGCAGCCATCGGGCTGTTGTTTCCCAGACCCCAAGCAGGGATGAACCTGGAACCGCCCGAGTCAGTGGCGGAGAATGGGACCTCTCCCACGCTTCCAGAACCCACTGCAGACCAGCGCTCCGAATTCGAGCGATTCTGGATAGGTCAGCCTCGGGTCGATCTCGAGATAGCCACGGGAACTGCTCCGGTCGTGGTACTGAAGTTTAACGACTTTCAATGCCCTGCGTGTGCCAACTCCCATTTTGCCTATGACCCAGTCTTTCAGAAATATGCTTCGAGCCATCCAGGGAGCGTGCAGTTAATCATGCTTGATTTCCCACTCGACCCAGCCTGCAACGACCAGACGCCCACCGGACCGCACAACTCGGCTTGTGAAGCGGCAGTGGCAGCTCGACTCGCCCGTGAGGTAGGCGAAGACGAGTCCGAGCGCATGAAGCGGTGGCTTTACCGCAATCAGCAGACGATGAGCACCGACACCATCGCAGCCGCTCTTGAGGAGATTGCAAACGTAGACTCCGGCCTTCTGACTAGCAGGTTCGACGAGGTCATTCGTGATGTCAGGGCAGACATTGCGATCGGAGCCGAACTGCCCGTACAGGCTACCCCAACCTACATCATCAATGGTGTCCTAGTTCGAGGGGGGCTCACTCCACAGCTCTTCGACCAAGCGATTGCGCTGGAGTTGGAGCACAGTCAGACCCCTTGACCCGATTCCCAGTCTAGTAAACCGGTTGGAGCCCCTCACTTGAGGAGTTTGCGAAAGGCTTTCGGCACCTCAGACCGCTTCGTCTTTGGCGGCAATTCCGACACGGCCAGAACGTCTTCGAGGGCGGTCCTCGACTGAGTAGCTGTGGGTTCAATACAATCACACAGGCATTTCTGGATTCGAATCAAGATTTAGATGACTCGAGGGGGGAGAGGTAAAGGGAATCAATCTTTCCGTGGACGATCCCGCCCAGATTAATCAGGCTATTGAAGCTAACTTTGTTTGAACACAATGCGGGTGGGAAGGTCTAAAGACTCGTGCCTGTAGAGTAACCTTAGTCCCATGATGAAAAGTGAAGCAGAAGAGGATGATACGGTTAACGGTCTTTGACTATGTTGACTGTGCCATGCGTTGGACGCGGTGACGGCTCGACTCGTTACTGCCACCACATTATTGTTCGTTTCTGTCAGTACGGCTTTGCGACAGTTCTGTTTCTGAGCGCGCTAACCTGTGGGGGAACACCGTCCGGACCGACGACTGTGCCCACCTCAGTGCAACCTGTCGATACGGTTCGAGAATTTTCCGGTGAATTCGTTCTTCCGCCGCCAGTTGTGATGAATTTAACCCTGATCATTCGGGGGCTCAGTACCCATGCATCGATCTCGCTGCCACAACTGGTTGTCCCTCTGATAGCCCAAGAGACCAGTACAGTCGACGGGACTTGGGAACTTAGAATGAATCCACCAAGACAGGGAACAATCAGTGGAACCCTAACCGGAGAGCGTTCGGGATTCTTTCAGGGAACACTGACGGAATTGCTTGATGGTTGCGAAGCAACACGCGAATTCTCAGGCCAGCTCACTCTTGCCGGACTAAACTGGTTTGCAGGAGCAGTAGTCGCTCCTTGCCCTGGAAAACAGCTCGAATTCGGTCAGCTCAAGCTGGCAAGTTCGTCGCTCGGCGCAAGAGCACCTGGGCCCACACCAACATTTCACTTGCTCACAATCGGCCTGGCCGGTGACGGCTCTGGCATGGTTACCTCCACCCCGTCTGGAATTGATTGCAGCAACGGAGTAGACGCCGATTGCAGCCACCGCTACCGTGAAAGCGCCGGCGTGGTGTTAACCGCCGATGCGTCCAGCGGCTCGACTTTCACTGGCTGGAGTGGCGACTGCGATGGAGCGTCACGGACGGTCAGTGTGACGATGGATGCGGCGAGAAGCTGCACAGCGACATACGGCCACGCCACGGCGACGCTACGGACTCTAACCAGTCTGTCAGTAAGTGCCGGAACGACAAGTCTCGAGGTCGGC
>CEUS01264861.1_pt1 | contig 16701 bp, 13 predicted proteins | sample 427031 | NCBI WGS metagenome assembly CEUS01 (sample SAMEA2622837, study PRJEB7988) | marine metagenome | biome: marine biome (ENVO:00000447); feature: marine epipelagic mixed layer (ENVO:xxxxxxxxx); material: "saline water (ENVO:00002010), including plankton (ENVO:xxxxxxxx)" | depth 140 m | reverse complement strand
AGCCTGACCGATGCAGTACGTTTGTACATCAGGCTTAATAAATTGCATCGTGTCATAAATCGCGAATCCGGCGGATATAGATCCTCCAGGGCTATTGATGTACAGAAGGATGTCGCGGTCAGGATCTTCGGCTTCTAAAAAAAGCATCTGAGCTATAACGAGATTCGCCAGACCATCATCAATAGGAGATCCTATAAAGATAATACTGTCTTTAAGCAGTCGCGAAAAAATATCGTAAGCTCGTTCTCCTCTATTGGTTTGCTCGACAACCATCGGCACCAATTGCATTTTTGATTCTGGCATTTTTTTCTTAGCTCTTATTGATTTCATTCTTATTTACTAATTTATTAATGGGGTGGCAGGTGTTGACATTCTTCTGGAAGGAGATCAAGACACTAAGCCTCAACAATCGTAGCATGCTGAAGTACAAAGTCAATTGCCTTCTCCCGACGCAAGCCGATGCTTAAAACCTCAGGGTCACCTTCTTTTTCGATAATTGCTCTCATGGCTGAAACGGTTCGATTATTAAGTGTTGCAAGACGCTCAATTTCTTTATTTAAGTCTTCCTCAGAAGTTTCGATGTTTTCTATTTTTGCTATTTCGTCGAGTACTAGACTGCTTTTTACAGTATCGGTCGCAGCCTCTCTTTGATTAACACGAAATTCGTCCCAATTGACATTTGCCTTTCTTGGATCGATTTGCTGAGAAACTAAACGATTTGCAAAATGTTCTGTGCGACGATCGATTTCTCGATTTATAAGTGCTTCTGGAATAACAATATTTAGTTGCGCTGCCAGTTTCTTCAATAATTCATCTCTTGTTGTTCTGTTCGTTTCTTGTTCTGCCTGAATGCACAAATTTTCTCGAACTTGGTCTCGAAGAGCGTCAAGCGTGTCGATCGAACCAACCGAACTTGCAAAATCATCGTCAAGGTTGGGTACTATTTTTCTTTGGATCTTCTTAATAGTGACAGCATAGTCAATCTTATTAATGGCTGCGACAGGTTGATCGCTAGCTTTGTGGTCGTCAGTTTCGATAGGTATTTCGTTATTCTGATTTAAAATGAACTTGATAGCTGAACCAGTATCTAGGCCAATGAGGTGGTCGTCTAACCCTGCTGGATTTCCTGCATTACCAATTTCTATCTGTATGTCAGAGTGAATGTCTGTTTGTTCTGAGTTAGTCTTCTCTTTTAAATCAGGAGGGACGGATTTTACAGGTTTTCTGGCGAGATCAACTGTAAGGATGTCTCCTGTCGCAGAGCTACGGTCTTCGACTGTTTCAAGTGTTGCAGCGCGTTCTCTTAGCTGTTGAATTGCCTCAGTGACGTGGTCTTCCGTAACTTCGATGGGTGTTGGACGCAGGTTTAGTCCACGATATTCGCCAAGGTTTATTTCGGGTAGCACTTCAAAATTGGCAACAAATTTTAAGGATTGCCCTTTAGCAATATTTAAGTCGGTGATATTTGGTCTGTCTACTGGAACGACAGCATGTTCCTTTAGAGCTTGCTCGACAGCACTAGGGACAAGTTCTTCTGCTACTTCTCTAAGGATGGTATCGAGCATTCTTTGTTGAATTAAATGGGCAGGGGCTTTACCTGGGCGGAAGCCTGGCAATTGGGTTGATCGGCTCTTTTTTTTGGTTACCCGCTCGATCGTTTTGTCGACTTCTATTGATGGAATTTCAATCGAAATATTTCTTCTAATCGTGTCAGTTGCGTTTAGTTCAGATTTCATCAGTCATTATTCTCTGGCTTATTTAAACAGCGCTAATTAAAAAGTCAAAATTCTTGGTGCGAAAGGGGGGACTTGAACCCCCATGACCTTTCGGTCACCGGATCCTAAATCCGGCGCGTCTGCCAATTCCGCCACTTTCGCTTTAACCGCCGATTTAATTTTTACAACAGTAGCATATCCATTGGTGCGTCCTTGCTGGTACCATAATATCCTCGGAGGGTTTTTATTTCATTATGACCAGAATGGCAGAGGCCTGTGTACCCCGTGTTGATCGTGATGTCGTAATTAAGGCTTATCGCCAGAACCGCGTTGTTACGAAGCGTCTCTTTGATCTTGTCGATCCCGATGCTTATTATGAACGCCCGATATCTTTGCGAAATCCGATAGTGTTTTACGAAGGCCACATACCTGCTTTCAGTGTTAATTGTTTTCTTAAAAAGGGACTTGGTCATCCCGGAATAAATAAAGATTTTGAATTCTTGTTTGCTAGAGGAATTGATCCTAAAGATCAACGTGATGCGGCTAATTCGGATGTTCAGGAGTGGCCGGATCGTAAAACGGTTAAAGGTTATGCGGCCTTGGCCGACGAAGCAATACTCGATGCGCTTCGTCACGCAGTTGTTGAAGGTGATTCAAACCCTGTTCTCCACCGAGGCCAAGGCGTTTTTACGATGCTGGAACACGAAATAATGCACCAAGAGACACTGTTGTATATGTGGCATCGGCTACCTTTTGAGAGCAAACGTCAACCCGATAAATTAAGACCCTTTACCAACGGTGTAGTACCTGAACGTAGGATGGTTCACATTCCTGAAGGGACAGCAACTTTAGGAAGCGACAGAGATGCAATCGAATTTGGTTGGGATAATGAATTTCCATTATCTACTGTCGATCGAGTAGCAAGTTTTTTTATCGATATGCACAATGTAACCAATCAAGATTATTTAGAGTTTGTGGAATTTGGCGGTTATAGGAAAGCCGAATTATGGACTAAAGAAGGTTGGAAACACAGACAAGCTCTTAATTACGAACATCCTTTGTTTTGGGAGCTGCACGATGGTCGCTGGATGTGGAGAGGGATGTTCGAAATGATTGATTTGCCGATGGCGTGGCCTGTTTTTGTTACTCATGACGAGGCATTAGCGTACGCACGCTGGAAAGATTTACGTTTGCCTACCGAAGCTGAGTTTCACCGCGCAGCATATGGAACTCCGGCAGGTAATGAAAATTTATATCCATGGGGCGATGTTGCGCCTGATAAAAACCATGGAAATTTTGATTTTCTCAGTTGGGATCCTGTTCCTGTGGGTACTTTTCCAGAGGGTGCGAGCGCTTGGGGTGTACACGATCTGGTCGGAAATGGCTGGGAGTGGACTTCGACGGTTTTTCGTGGATTTGATGGCTTTACGCAGATGGCATCCTATCCAGAGTATTCTGCAGATTTTTTTGATGAAGATCATTTTGTAGTCAAAGGTGCGTCGCCGGTTACAGGTCGAAGACTTGTGCGAAGAAGTTTTCGAAATTGGTTCCGACCACATTATCCATATATGTATGCCTCGTTTCGTTGTGCTAAAACTGCTTCCGGATAAGGATGGTTCGACGTGTTGGGTGACAGCTCAGTTTCGATGTTAGATTCAATCACTGATTTATCTAGAGATACTGCTAGAGGTCTTAACCAGAGACCTATGGTTTTACCATCAAAATATCTATACGATGCTCTGGGTTCTCGGTTGTTTGAGTCCATTTGCGAATTGCCTTGGTACAAAATTACAAAAGCTGAGCATAGGCTACTAAAAAAATATTCAGCAGAAATCATGTCTGGTGTTGCGGATTACAGCACACTCATCGAACTTGGCAGTGGTAATGGTTCGAAACTGTTCAGTCTGCTTTCGAATCTAGATGTGGAACCTGAGGAAGTACATCTTGTTGATATTTCTGAATTGGCACTACACCAGGCATCGGTCAATCTTTCTTCTTTTCAAAACATAAAGTTGACTAAGCATATGGTTGGTTATTACGAAGGATTGAAGGACGCTCTAGATTCTACGAAAGCTAATACTCCTGCGCTGGTGATGTTTTTGGGTTCTAATATTGGCAATATGCAACCTGATGAATCTTATGACTTCGTGAGCAATATTAGGATGCATTGTCGGCTTGGAGACCGGTTTTTGGTGGGGGCTGATTTGGTGAAAGATGAGAATGAATTAAAATTAGCGTACGATGATCCCCTGAAAATTACGTCGGCGTTTAATAAAAATGTTCTTCTTCGATTGAATCGTGAGCTTAACGCTGACTTCGATCTAGACTTGTTTACGTATGTAACAATCTGGAATGCTCAGGAGTCTCGTATGGAGGCTTATTTAGTTAGTCTATCTAATCAAAGCGTTACTATTCCGGGGGCAGAATGTTCTGTCGCATTCAATAAGGGTGATCGTATTTTAACTGAGTATGCCTATAAGTACAGTCCGGATGGAGTCGTGGAGATAGGTGAAAGAGCTGGTTTTACTTGTTTATCCCAGTGGATTGAAGAAGACTCAAAATTTTCCCTAACCCTTTTTGAGAACTAGACGAATGAGTGAAGATCCTAAACAGTACTCAGATGCAGGTCTTCGTTTTATTATTGCGGCGGCTTGTCTTGTTGTCGTTATAGCTGGTTTACGCGCTGCTGCCGAAGTCGTCTTACCGTTTTTGGTCGCGGTATTTTTAGCAATTATTAGTGTCCCTTTAATAGGTTGGCTTCAGAAGTTTAAAGTCCCTAGGGCTGTAGCGGTGTTTTGCACCGTTCTAATGGCCGGAGGAATCATTGGAATTTTTGGTCTTGTTGTTGCGCAATCAGTAAATGGTTTTAGTGCTGCAGCGCCGCCTTATCAGGATCGTTTTCAGGTTCTTTTAAACTCTGCACTTAACTTAGCCTCTGATTTGGGTCTACCAATTGAGGGATGGCGGTCGTTGGATTTACTTCCGATTGGTGGTGTTTTTGATGTGCTGGGTGGAGCTCTTGGTGCTGTCGCTTCTTTTGCTTCCAATACATTTCTAGTTTTGTTGACCGTTATTTTTATTCTAATGGAAGCGGTCGGTTTTAGTGCGAAGCTCAGATCCGCGTTTGGTAATGATGCGAATTTTGGACAGCTTGGTGAGATGACTAGGCAGGTGCAACATTATTTAGTCATCAAGTCGGCGATTAGTGGGCTGACGGGTGTAATTATTGGTTGTTGGGTGACTCTCTTTGGTCTTGATTTTGCTTTATTGTGGGGACTGACTGCTTTTGTCTTAAATTTTATTCCGACCTTAGGTTCTATTATTGCAGCCGTCCCAGCTGTTCTATTGGCGACCGTTCAATTGGGTTTTCCTGAAGCTGGGCTCATAGCGGTCGGTTATTTGGCGGCAAACCTTATTCTTGGAAATTTTTTGGAACCGACTCTACTTGGTCGTAGACTTGGATTGTCTACACTGGTTGTATTTGTTTCCCTTGTTTTTTGGGGCTGGGTTTGGGGCCCAATCGGCATGTTATTTTCGGTGCCCATCACGATGGCTATAAAAATAGCTTTAGAGAATACTAGAGATCTCCGTTGGATTGCTGTTATGTTAGATGCGAATCCAAGTTCTCTACCTCCTACGACTTCTGACTGATTAATTTTTTTGCTCTTAGTTGCGGTATTTATTCAACCCTTTCACGGCAGCGATGTGTTCAACATAGCTGGAGCGGGCCGCGATAAACTTTTCATGATTAAGCCCTAATTCTTTTGATATCTGGCGTGCCTGACCTTCCTCGACCACAGTAATTGATTGGTCTGCTGCAGAAACGGCAAATACACAGTCAAGTAATTCAAACCTCTGTTCTTCAGTAGAAATTTCTTTGAAACGGCGAGAGACAAGAAAATTTTCTGTGCCACCAAATAATTTCACTTGATTTTTTACAATGTCAACGACGAGGTCGGCTTGGTCCGTAGGTATGTGCCCGAGACCAGTCACGATGGTTTTCATCTTTTCTGTTTCGGCGGAGTTAACTTTGGAATCTGCGTATGCAGCGCGGCCTAGAATATAAGCAAATGCAGCCAAGTAGCGCGCGCGTTCTTGAGGCAGATTGCTTAGCTTGGAGATAATCACCTGCATTGTTGAAGTGTCTTCCTCCTTCGGCTTGGTTGTTGATTTCTCTGTAAGTCCTAAAAGTTGTAGAAAAGACATAATTATTTCTTCTTTGTTTGAAGATTAGGTTTAGATATTTAAATGGGAAGAATCAGAAGCGTGAGGATTCCAGCCAAACGTCTGCTCGAGACCAATGTTCACTATATTCCTCATCAATTAAAGAACTGGGTTGGCCTTGAGCTTCCAGTGCTTTTTTTAATCCGAATAATGCCCACCCATTATTTGGATGGTCCTTCAAGTCGTCTAGGTAGACTTCCTCGGCTTCTTCGTACCGCTTTGCTTCTAACAGAGCGGCACCAAGCCAATGTCGCGCGGCAAATGGTAAGGGTTCCGGTTCGTCGTACATTAAAGTGTCTTCAACAGAAACCGATTCTTTAAAGGCCCTTATACTGCGGACATAGTCACCGGTTTGACGATGGATTTCCCCTTCTAAAATTCCAGCAACAATGCTGAGAATGCTGGATGCAGAGTGAAATCTTAAACGTTGGGTTGAAGAACTTGCCATCTTACGTACTCGGTTTAAGTAGACCTTAGAAAAATCGATATTCCCCTTTCGAAGATGGGCATAACCTTGAGCGAAATCCCATAGTCCCGCCGAGATTTCTTTTTCGGGTCGTTTTATAACGTCTTGCACCTCATCAAAACGACCAAAACGAATTAAAGTAAGAACGTGGTATAGACTATCCCCGGTTAAATTTTCGTAATCTTTACCGGCTTGAATAGAAATTGCACCCTGTCCATCCATAGAGGCTGCGAAAAGAAGCATGTGCAAATTGTGGGATGGATAAATTGCGAAGCCATCACCGATCGAAGCTTTTTGATCGGAATGCCAAGCTCGAAGATTTGCGCGAACGGAATCTCCCCAGCGCCCGATTTCATTCCAAGTATGTGACGGCATATGATTGATGTGACTTGCCCCAGGAATAGCGGTGCCAAGATATTCCGCACATGGTTCGGCCTTTTCTGGTTTTACTGTGGATTCGGTCGCATGAATATAAAGGTGGCAGGCGCCGGGATGCCGAATGTCAACTGAAAGAATTGATTCTAGTACCCCGTGAAGTCGTTTGACATCGGGGTCCCCCAAATCACGATAACCACGACGAGGTTCTAACAAAAATAGAGCTTCTGCGTACAAGGTGTTTGCGTCGAGGTCTTCAGGGTATTTCTTGGCGACCATTTCCATTGCGTCAGCATAAGCAGTGTCTTGTGCTGTTCGCTGATCTGGATCGAAATCTTTGACATAACGAACAGACATTGCTTTGATTAAATCTTTTTCTTTTTCATTAGCAAACTGATCGGATAACCCAAGGGCTTTTTGAATGGCAGCGTATGCATGGGGAGCTTCATCAGCACGCATTGGACCGTTTAAATATGAGCCCCACGCCCAAGCCTCACCCCAATAACAGATGGCACAGGTTGGGTCATAATATTGAGCTTCTCGAAACGATCGTGCTGCATCTAGCTTGGCAAAAGCGTACATAAGCTGAAATCCCTGATTAAAGTAACTTTGTGTTTTACCTTCGGATGAAGAAATATCCCGAGTAAATGTTCCTAATAAGGATGAATAGAGAGGTATAGCTTCATCAAAGCTTGCTGGTAACGACGACTGTCCTTCCTGACCGTTTGACCAGACGAAGTCAGTCGTCATTAACACGAATGAAAGAACGAAAAATCCAGTTTTAATCAAATGTCTGTTAGATAAAAATCTTGGAGATAAAAAGGGTGATTTTTTCATTTAGATCATTACCTTTCTTAGTGAGCTTATTTTCGAACTGACATTTGATAAAAAATTTTAGGCGTTGATCGTTCAAAAACGAAGATTATTGTTAGATTAAAAAAATTAGTACTGACATGTTATAAAGATATGGAACTTTTGTATCAATGATTCTCTTCTTCTCTGTTTACTGTAATTGACAAGTGATCACTTATAACGAATATCGCGTTTTAAAATGGAGCTTTTTGGTAAGTGTCAATGCTGAAGTAGTTGGAACAAATATAGCAATACTTAAATAAGTCTATATTAGTACTGAATTATTCCGACACGATTTAAAAGGCTTTTTTATTGGTGTTTTGTTGTTTTCTGAAATAAAGAGTTTCTTGAAATGGTCCTTTCCATTGAATCTTGTTTGCACCAAAGGCTTGACAGTAGGTATTTGCTCCGCCATGCTCCCTGTTGTGAGACGGCGTCGTATGGTGGCGCCAACCGCGCGGGTTTCCGCGTAATAGTGGTAGTCGGTGTGCGGAAGGACCGAACTCCGACGAACAATTAGGAGCACGTAACATGTCAGTAACAGGTACAGTCAAATGGTTTAATGATAGTAAGGGTTTTGGTTTCTTGACGCGTGATGACGGTGAAAAAGATGTTTTCGTCCATCACTCGGCCATTTTGGGTGAAGGATTCAAGAGTCTTTCTGAAGGCGAGCGGGTAGAATTCGATGTCGTGCAGGGACAAAAAGGTCCGGCAGCAGAAAATGTGGCTAAGCTTGGTGGTTAGGTTGAACAAAAATTAGCCTAATGGCGGCCGACTTTGCAAAAGCGAAGTCGGCCGCTTTCTCGTACAGCGGAGGTTCGATGTGATCAAAAAGACAGTCTTTTTTGCACTGGTTATCACTTTGGTCTCAGGAGTTTTATTGCAATGGGCTGAGGCTCGCGTCGTGAAAATTGTGATTGAAGAAACCTCTCCATATGCTGGAGGACGAACTTTCGGTGAGGCTGGTTCTTTTGAGCGTGTCGAGGGGACGGCGTATTTTGAAATCGATCCAACCGATCCACAAAACAGTGTTATTGTGAACCTTGACCGTGTTTCGACGAACGCGCAAGGCTTTGTCGAATTTAGTGCTCCCTTCTTCTTAATTAAACCTGTGGATTTATCTCTTGGTAATCACAAGTTGCTTTATGGCATTAACAACCGGGGAAATGCGATCGAGTTGGGGTTCCAGACATTTCCTCGAGTGGCTAGAGGAGAAGAAGAGAATCTAGGGGACGGATTATTTTTTCGGTTAGGGTACAGCTTTGTTGACGCAGGCTGGGCAGGTGATATCACAACGACAGAGACGCGACTTGGCGCCAATCTTCCTGTTGCTGTCCAACCAGATGGAAGTCCTATCGTGGCGCGAATCAGGATTCAATATCCATCCGACCCAACAAGAAGAGCATCGGTTGACACGGATAGTAACCGAATTGATGGATATACTTTGCCCCTAAAAGGAAATGATCGTTTCGTTAGTTATGAAACAGCTGATGTCGACACTCGCAACTCTGTGCTGACTGAGCGGGATGAAATTGAAGGCTTAGGTAGTCCTGTTCCAAGTGATGAGTGGGCTTTTGGAAGTTGTCCCACAGGGGAATTGTCCCTTGAGCGTACAACGACGGACATTTGTCTGTTTAACGGCTTTCATCACGACAAAATCTACGAATTAACCTATCCGGCACAAGATCCTTGGGTTATGGGACTTGGTTATGCTGTTACTCGGGATCTCGCATCATTTCTGCGCTATCAGACAGCAGACGACTTGGGAAATCCCAATCCATTAGCTACTAGCCAGGATGTTGTTGCCATTAGGCGCGTATACGGACTCGGTATTTCTTCAACTGGGATGTACATGCGCGACTTTCTGTACCTCGGTTTCAATGCAGATGAGTCCCACCAGCAGGTGTTTGATGCGGTACGAATACATATTCCAGGATCACATAGATTGTTCGCCAATGTTGAGTTTGCCGATCCTAATATCTATTCCCGTCAAGATAGAACTACCGACTTTACTTCTCAGTCGTATCCACCTTTAACTTATGCAGTAACCACGGATCCTGTATCAGGAATAGAGGATGGAATACTGAAAAGACCTGCCACGGATCCACGAGTCTTTCATATCGATACGAGTAATGAGTTTTGGCAGATGAAGGCCTCGCTCAACGTTCATGATGGGCACGGAAATGCCGTTCCTATCCCTGAGACAGTGCGGTTGTATCTATTGGCGAGTCACCCTCATGGTGGTGCGTCTGGTGTTGGGTACATTCCGACCGATCGAGGAGCATGTAAATACGTTTCAAACACTAATAGTAGTGCTGCTCCGGTTATGCGCGCATTACTCGTAGCGCTCGATGAATGGGTTGATGGGGATATCGAACCGCCACCGACAAATTACCCTGACGTGCGACGAGGTACTTTGGCTAGTGTTGACGAGACATCGCGGATGTTTCCAAAAATTCCCGGTGTTAGTTACCCGACGACTGTAAATGGGCTTGCTTTACTTGATTTTGGGCCAACATTTTCTTCTCGTGGCGGGCGGCAGACCGTGCTTCCTCCAAAACGTGGCAGTCAGTACCAAGTTCTCGTTCCCACGATTGATCGCGATGGTCATGATGTTGCAGGTATTCGTACAGTTGATATTGCTGTTCCAGTTGGCACAAATACTGGATGGAATCTCTATCAGGAAGGACCTCGCACGAAAGATCTGTGCGCTCTAACAGGTTCGTTCTTTCCGTTTGCAGAAACTCGTTCCGAGCGGATCGAAAATGGAGATCCAAGACTTTCGTTAGAAGAGCGTTACCATGATCACGAAGGCTTTGTAGACGCTGTAAGGAAGGCGGCCAAAGCTTCTGTCAGTAAACGCTTGTTGCTTCAAGAGGATGCCGATATCCTCATTCGCATGGCTGAAGTCAGCGATATTCTTCATTAGAAACTGATTTGTGGTGAGATAGATAGAGGTAAATTTGATGAACAATGTTGACAGGATGATAACTCAAGCATGTATGTGTCTCGGAGTAATAATGTTACTTGTTTGGGTGACGCCCCCATTGAATGCTGAGGATTGGCGCCAGTTTCGAGGTGCCGATAGACTTGCAATTTGGAATGAAACCGGGATTATCGAAGACTTTCCGGACAATGGGTTGAAGACGGTATGGAGAGTTCCAATCAATTCCGGTTTTTCAGGTCCTGCCGTTTCTGATGGACGGGTTTTTGTAACTGATTGGAGAGAAGATCCAGAATCGAGGACAATGGATGGCACGGAGCGTATTCTTGCGCTCGATGAAAATACTGGTGAACTGCTTTGGAGCTATGAGTGGGGAACTACCTATAGGGCTCTGTTGCTGTCGTACGCAGGTGGACCGATGGCAACTCCGACGGTCGATGGCAATAGGGTTTATGCCTTAGGCGCGACTGGTTTGCTTTGGTGTCTGGATGTGGAAAGTGGAGAAGTTGTTTGGCATCGAAATTTTCTTGCAGAGTACGATGCTAGTCTCCCTCCATGGGGAACTCCGAGTGCGCCTCTGGTGGATGGAGAACGGTTGATCACTGTTGTAGGCGGTGAGCCTGATGCCCTTGTAGTTGCTTTTGATAAGCACACCGGGAATGAAATTTGGCGTGCGTTAGAGGTGGCTGGTGGAAGTTCTAGTCACCCGATTATTTATGAGGCCGGCGGGGTTCGGCAGCTAATTATTTGGCATACAGCTGCCTTGGCTTCTCTAAATCCTGACACGGGTGAAACGTACTGGGAAGAACCATGGGAGGTTGGGGCCAGTATGAATGTTGTAACCCCTGTAAAAGTTGATAACTACCTTTTTGTTAGTCAGTTTTACAATGGCTCACTGATGATGCGACTTAATACCGATCGTCCAGAAGCTACTCTGATGTGGAAGGGAACCAGCCGCAGTGAGATGCCTGGCGAGACGGAAGGATTGCATGCAGTCATTACCCCGCCACAGATTGTTGACGAGCACATTTACGGTGTTGACAGTTATGGAGAGTTGCGTGGGCTTAATGCTGAAACTGGGGAGCGATTATGGATGAGTCCAGATATGACTCCCCAAGCGCGCTGGGGTGGTGCGTTCATTGTGCAAAATGGTGATCGTTATTTTGTAAATAATGATGACGGTGATTTGATTATTGCGAAATTTACGCCGCAAGGGTATGTAGAAATTGATCGGACTAAACTAATTGACGCCACCTATAATGCAGGGTTTGGTCCTCGCAAAAGACATGAACGTCTAGTAAATTGGGCACACCCAGCCTATGCAAATAGGCATATCTTGCACAGAAATGTGCACGAAATTATCCGAGTGTCATTATCAGCTGAGGACTATTAGATTTAACGTGCACGATATGATTTCGTTTTGATTTTCAGAGAAAGACGATTAAAGGTTTTAATCTATATTTTCGGTTGTATTCTTCGGTCCCCTAAAGATAAAAGAATTTTCATGACTACTCATGTATCAAATGTTCCATGGTTGTCGGGGGGAAATGCTTTACTGGGTCACTCACTTGAGTATGGGAGAGACCCAGTTGCGTTTCTCCAGCGGGGTTATCAGGAACGCGGGAATATTTTTTCATGCAAGCTTGGACTACGGAATTTTGTTGTCGCTCTTGGCCCAGAGAATAACAAGATTTTTTTTGATGAAACCGACAAGCGCTTATCTATTCGAGAGGGATATCCGTTCTTTCTGAAAATGTTCCAGAAGGAGTTTTATTTTTTTGCTCCGTACGAGGATTATCTGAAGCAACGTGGAATGGTTCGACCGTGGTTTAAGTCTGAGGCGATGCGCTCTTATGTAGCATTAATGGTCGAAGAGACCGAAGAATTATTTAATCAACTCGGTGATGAGGGTGTGTGTGATTTAATTCCTACCTTGGGGCCGTTAGTAATGAATATAGCGGCACATGCGTTTCTTGGACGTGATTTTCGGCGCAAACTAGATGATGGGTTTTTTAATCGATTTCGAGATTTCTCTGGTGGCATGGAAGTCGTCTGGCCTGTTTGGCTTCCGCTGCCACATTTGCGAAGAAGTCAGAAGGCTCGCAGGCTTCTCGATTTAGAGCTTGCCAACTGGATTAAGTATCGGCGAGATTGTCCTGTTGATCCCCCTGATTTTTTTCAGAATTTAATTGAGTCTACCCTGCCTGATGGATCGACTGTTGATCAAGAACTCGCAATTAATATCATTTTGTTATTGGTATGGGCGGGTCACGAGACAACCTCCGGACAAATTGCCTGGTGTCTCATCGATTTGTTACAGCATCGGAGCTACTTGGATGAAATGTATGAAGAAACCGGGGTAGTGATGCGAGATGCTTCCTTTAAGGAAATCAATTGGAATGCTGTCACCATGCTGAAGAAAACTGAATGGGCGGTGAAGGAAAGTGAACGATTGCATCCTGTTGCTTATGTAATGATGCGAAAGGTTAGTGAAGACCTTATTCTGAGTGGACATACGATTCAAAAGGGAACCAATGTGCTGGCCGCCCCGTGTGTGTCCCATCGTATGCCAGAAGTGTTTTCCGATCCACATGCCTACAATCCTTTGCGTTTTGGTCCAGATAGCCCAGAAGGAAGCACAGATGTGAATCGTCTGATCGGATTTGGTGGTGGGATTCATCGTTGTCTTGGTGTGAATTTTGCGCGTCTTGAGATGAAAATGATCCTTGCCATGCTTGTAGACCACTATGATATGGAATTACTTGATAAGCCTGAACCTATCAGCGGAACTCTTACGCAGTGGCCAAAAGAGCCGGCACGTGTGCGCTATCGTAGGCGTCATCGCGATCAGTCGAGAGTTGGTTTCTCTGTGACTCGACAAAAGATGAGTCCAGATATTTCGGAGGAAAAAAAGAATGTTACGGAAGGAACTTGTCCAGTTGAACATTAGATTAGCGGCCGCCTTTGTTTTGTCAATAGGCCTGCTTGTTCTAGGTGTGACTTCAGGATGTGTCGAGGCTTCTCCTTCGAAAAAAATTAAAGAGATCATTTTAAATGAACCTATTCCCGCTGGTGATGGGGCAGTCTTACACGCAGATCCTCGATTTGAATTAATTATTTCTCCGGATGTAAAAATTGAGAAACTTGCCGATGGTTTTAATTTTACTGAGGGGCCAGTGTGGTCACGTGTTGGATCACGGTTGCTGTTCTCAGATGTGCGCGGGAATACCATTTTTGAATGGTCTGTAAGCCAAGGCGTGCAATCGTATATCGATCCAGTGTTTGAAGGAGATACAACTGGGTATAGTTCGTACGCATCAAACGGCCTGACACTTGATTCTAGTGGCCGCCTTATAATGTGTGAACATGGAAATCGAGTGATTTCTCGTGTTGAGGTGGACGGCACTCGCACTACCCTGGTGGCGGATTATCTTGGAATGCGCTTAAACGGGCCAAATGATGCTACCTATGATTCTAATGGGTTGCTCTATTTCACAGACCTTGGTTCTGGATTGGAAGGAAGGGATGATTCACCCTTAAGAGAACTTGATTTCAACGGGATTTATCGTTTAAGTCCTGATGGTAGTTTGGAGTTGCTTTATCGTGATCAACCTCGACCTAACGGGATTGCTTTGTCTCCAGATGAGACCACCTTGTACGTGGCGAACTCATCTTTCGAAGAAAAAATGTGGATGGCTTACGATGTTGAAACGGATGGACTTTCTAATCCGCGGGTTTTTTTTGATGTTAGCGATGAAACAGCAGATGGGCTTGCGGACGGAATGAAGGTTGACTCTAGAGGTAACGTGTTCGCGACAGGTCCGGGTGGTGTGTGGGTGTTTTCCCCTGAGGGGATACATTTGGGAACAATTATGCCGGATGAGTACCCTGCTAACGTTGCGTGGGGGGACGATGGCCAGACTTTATACATGACTGCGCAGACTGGTCTCTACCGTGTGCGTTTGATGACGGACGGTCCCATTCCTGGACCTTAAGGTCGGTTGTAGTTTCGTATGAAGTTTTTAATAGAAACAGAGGGTTATTAAATGAATTACCTCAATTTTAGAGTGGTCTTTGTGACTGGAATGTTCTGTTCCGTGTGCATATTAGTTTCTGGACAGGAGCCGGTTCCTCGTACCGCGTGGGGTGATCCCGATCTCCAGGGACTCTGGATCAATGATGTCGTTACACCTTTGGAACGGCCTCAGACGATTGGGGCTCGGGAAGTGTTAACAGAAGAAGAACTCGCTGAAGCAATCGAAGCGAACGAACGTCGTCAAATTGATACGGGAGGTCCTAGGCCAGGTGATCCTATTTTATTGTCAGGATATAACCATTTTTGGATTGGCGAGAGACAAGTGTCTACACAGACGTCACTCGTTATAGATCCCCCCGATGGTCGTGTTCCGTCGCTCACGGATGAGGGGGAAAAATGGAATGCGCTGGCTTTTGAATCAAGTCAAGGTGTTGGTGCATTAGATGCTTCTCTTCGTCGTAATACCGATGGACCAGAAGGGCGCAGCTTGTGGGAAAGGTGTCTGACTCGAGGATTGCCGAGACTTCCTGATTTTTATAACAACAACTACTTAATTCTGCAGACTCCTGATCACGTTGCGATTCTTATGGAAATGATTCACGAGGTTCGCGTGATTCCATTAGACCGAAGTCCTCATCTGTCTCAGCAAGTTCGGCAGTGGTTAGGGGATTCGCGTGGATGGTGGGAAGGCGAAACCTTGGTTGTTGAAACGACAAATTTTTCTGACAAAACAAACTTTAAAGGGGCGCGTGAAAATTTGCGATTAGTCGAGCGTTTTACGCGTTCTGAAAGCGGAGCACTGTTATACGAGGTTACGGTTGATGATTCAACAACATGGACCAGTGATTGGACAGTGAGAATGCCCTTTGGGGTGAGTTCAGGAGATATTTTTGAATATGCATGCCATGAGGGTAATTATGCGATGACCAATACTCTTGCTGGTGCGCGGGCTGAAGAGGCTGAGCAAAGATAGTTAGGTTTTCGAAGAGAAGAGCTGGGAGGAGTCGTGGTGATGAAAAATGAAAAAATATTAATTACCGGTCCAGCTGGTCAAGTTGCGTTTCCCATTGCAGCGCAATTGGCTAAAGAAAATGAAGTGTGGGGCATTGCGAGATTTGGAAAACAAGAGGATTTAGAGCGTGTAGAGGCTTTGGGTGTGACGTGCAGAAAAATAGATATGGGATGTGATGATTTTGGATCGCTACCTGATGATTTTTCTTATGTTTTAAATTTGGCTGTCGTTCACAGTTGGACTCCAGATTTTGAATACGACCTTGCCGTGAATGTGGAGGGAACGGGATTGTTAATGTCTCATTGCCGTAACGCGAAAGCGTTTTTACAGTGTTCGTCTACAGCTGTCTACGAAGCCACTCCAAATAGTGGATTCAAAGAGACGGATCCCCTTGGAGATAATCATCGCGGAATGTTGCCCACCTACAGTATCTGCAAGATAGCGAGTGAATCTATGGCGCGCTATGGAGCGAGAGAATGGAACATGCCGACTGTCATTGCCCGCCTTAATGTGCCTTATGGTGCCAATGGAGGATGGCCTGCCATGCATTTAGAGATGATGCGTGCTGGTCAAGACATTGTCGTTGGTCCTGGTGACGAGCATATTTATAATCCTATCCATGAGGACGACTATGTGGCACAAATTCCTCGTTTGCTGGAAGTTGCGGACAATCCGGCTGTGACTGTCAATTGGGGAGGGAGCGAACAAGCAAGTATCGAAGAGTGGTGCACGTATTTAAGTGACCTCACGGGTTTGAAACATAACATCGTTCGTAACGACAGTATGTTACAAAGCGTCGGAATTGATACCACGAAAATGCATAAACTGATAGGTGAAACAACAGTGTCTTGGAAAGATGGGCTACGCAGAATGGTTGAGTCCAGATATCCTGATTTACTAATGAAATAGCTTGAAACATTACTTGCTTCCAGTCAAAACCTAGTTCATCATTGGTGTCGAGATTCAAGTTTAAAATAGGAGGGAAACGATGATGCATCGATTTAGTGTTACTGTGATGATAGTGGCTGTGGCGGTGGCCGGTGCGTCAGCGCAGGAAGCTCCCAAGACGTCGTGGGG
>CEUS01279691.1_pt1 | contig 16705 bp, 14 predicted proteins | sample 427031 | NCBI WGS metagenome assembly CEUS01 (sample SAMEA2622837, study PRJEB7988) | marine metagenome | biome: marine biome (ENVO:00000447); feature: marine epipelagic mixed layer (ENVO:xxxxxxxxx); material: "saline water (ENVO:00002010), including plankton (ENVO:xxxxxxxx)" | depth 140 m | reverse complement strand
ATTGCTAATAATCCTGCGAGAATAAAACGTTTGTCCACATAATCTGTAAGCCATCCACCACCTAGCCGTCCGATAACACTTAAAATGGTGAAGTTTCCTAAAACTGAAGCTGCTACTATTGTACTGAATTGAACATCTGGTCCCTCTAAATATGGTATCAAGTGAACGATCAAACCATTTACGGGTATTGTTTGAATTGCAAATATTACTATTAACAACCAAAAGGTTGTGTTATGTAATGCTTCTTTTCCGGTTAATCCTTTTAGGATAATTTCTTTGTTCGTTTCTGATTTATCATTAGAGGTATTGGGATCGTCTCCGTCAGGTAATAAGCCGTATTCTTCAGGCTTTCCCCGGTATATAAATGCTAGAGGTGTTACTATTATCCATGTGCATATCCCTAATATGAAGAACGATTGTCTCCATCCAAATTCTGAAACAAGCCATACTACTATGATTATTAAAGGACCACTGAACACTGCACCAGAAGCACCAATTCCCATTACTCTACCACGCATTCTTGTAAACCATTGAACGATTGCCCAAGTTCGAGGGATTCCTACCGCTGCACTAGTTCCAGCTGAAACAATAAGACTACCTATGTAAAACATAGTTAAGCTTTGTATAAAACTAAGGTAAATAAAACCTATTCCTACTAGAAATCCTCCAGCTAATACAACAGGTCTTGGTCCAATCCGATCAACTAGATAGCCTTCTATTGGGGTAAGTATGCTTCCCTCTAAACGTTGTAATGCAAAAGCTCCCGAAATAAGTGCTCTACTCCATCCGAATGCGTCAGTTAATGGAGTAAAAAAAACTTGCATTCCATATACCCAACATATACTAATCCATAGATGGATAGTCATTCCTGCCGAAACAATCCACCACCCATAAAAAATTCGAGGTCGCTTCCTGTTTATAACTGGATCGATATAATTATCATTTGATTTAGACATGATTGTAATTGCTGAGTTCGAATTTATTGCCTGAAGTAGGATAATACAACAAATATAATTGCTCATACAATTATTATAAAAACATTATTTATTTGATAATTATTTGCGAATGAGCATGTGTTTCATCGGGTGCATATTTTTCATAAAACGTGAGTATTCTTTTGTAGGTTAAATCAATAGCCTGTTTTGAATTGTCACAACCTATCCAATAACGACTACTCTCTGGTAAATAATAGGTGGAAAGTTTATTTGTTGAGGTTCTTTTCTGACGAAATCCTGATGCTGCTAAAATAAAACTTCCAGATCCGCATGTGAAGTCAGCTACTAAATCATTTGGATTGGAGCATGCATCTATGATTCTTTGAAGTAGTTCAATGGGTTTTTGAGTTGGGTACCCAGTTCGCTCCTTAGATAAAGGATTAATAATTGGTATGTTCCATACATTATCAAATGGAGTTCCAAGTGGATGTGGGGAATAAAATTTTCCTGACTTTGCAACTATTCCACCTTTAGCATACCCACTTTGAGGTGAATAGTTTGTCCTAATTGAATCGATGTTAAAAGTATATTCATCTGTTTTCGTATACCAGAATATACTGTCATGTTTTCTTGAAAACCTTTTGCGGCTTCTTCCGCCACCTGTGTAATGCCAAATTATTTCGTTCTGAAATTTGGTATTACCAAAAATTTTATCAAGTAAGATTTTAATGTGATGACTTGCGTGCCAATCACAATGAATGAATAAGCTTCCATGTTTATTTAACAGCCGATACATTTCTACAATACGTTCTTCAAGCCAGGAAAGATAATGTGGCAAATTATTATTCCAATCATCAGGGTAAGATAATTTATGATTATCTTTATCTGAATTTTTACGAATAGTATTGGTGAAAAATGGAGGATCCATATAAATTAGTGCTATGGATTCCGTTGTAAATTGTTGCATTATTTTTAAATTGTCCTCAGCGTACAGGGTGTTTGGCCGCTGAGCATTTTGAATATTTTCCATATATAGATCTCGTTTTTAGTAATGTTTAGTTGTATATTAGTATAAAACATTTATACCTTATTGAGGAAAATAATGGATCACGATATTGCTGAATTTTCTGGAATATTTTCTGCAATTTTTATTGGACTAATAATTGGACTTCGTCATTCAACTGATGGTGATCATGTTGTAGCAGTATCGACTATGGCCCGAGATTATAGAAGTGTATTCAAAGGTCTGTGGGTAGGCGTTTCTTGGGGGTTAGGGCACTCCACTCCCTTATTGATTCTTGGCGTTATTATTTTGTTAATAAAACAATCCGTCATGGATTTCTATGATTCGATATCTGGATTTTTTGAGTTTGGTGTTGCTATAATGCTCGTTTTCCTTGGGCTTCAGGTTTTTTGGAAGATGTACCAAGGAGAATTTCATATTCACGAACATGAACATGATGGAGATGAACATAAACATTTGCATGGTTCTCATGGACATGAAACTGATCAACAAATTGCACATGACGAAAGTAAACATGGCCCATTCCCTGAGTTAATTCCTTTTTTTCGTCTTAAGTCTTATGCCATAGGTCTTGTTCATGGTCTAGCAGGAAGTGCTGCAGTTTTATTAGCAATCCTTCCTACAACACCCGATTTTATATCTGGGTTTTTATTTTTACTTTTCTTTTCGATTGGAACAATGATTTCAATGGCACTCATGACAATTATTCTATCTTTACCATTTGCTTTTTCATCCAGATCAAATAGCGTGGGAAATGTGGTTATTTCATTTGCTGGATTACTTAGCGTGGTTCTAGGGTTTGCCTTAGGATCTGATATTGTATTAGGAACTGATTTTACTGGTTATCTTTGGTACTAATTTGTTGAAGTGGTGGGCGTATTAAAACCATTAATAAGGTTGATACAATTCCTGCTGCTGTAAAGAGCATAAATGCAAGAAAATAACTGTTGTATTGATCAAATACCCATCCAGCAAATACTGGACCAAGTACTAAGCCAAACATTTGAACAGCGTCCATCATTCCTGAAATCGTTCCAAATGCTTTTCTTCCAAAATAATCTGCACGTACAACCGACATAACTGTTGCTCCGCCACCCCATCCTATTCCATACGTTACAACAAAGAATGGCAAGTGCCACCATAGTGTTGAATTTGCTAATATAAATATACCCAAGGTAGCGCATGCTATAGATAGAGCCATGACATATCGAGTAGGGAGCTTATCTGCCATCCATCCAAAACCTAGTCTTCCGATAATACTTGTTATGGCTGTCATTCCAAGAACAGTTGCAGCAATTTCAGAACGGATTCCGATATCTACAATGAAGGGTACTTGATGCAAACCAACTGCACCTATAATTAATTGACGTAATCCAAATACGATACTAAGAAACCAAAATGCTGGAGTCATGAAAGCTTGTCGCATAGTAAAATCAGGTTCGTCAATTGAAAAATGAATTTCAGAAGCTTCATGATTATTAAATTTCGTCTCTTCAGGGATAGCTCCATCCGGAAGTAGTCCGTATTGTTCAGGTTTGTGTCTCATTACTCCTGAGAGGGGCAAACCAACTACCCAAATAAGAACACCAACAATTGCTGATGTAGTTCTCCAGTCAAATGTAACTATGAGCCATCCAAGGATTGGAACAATAATCCCTCCCAATCCCACACCTGAAGCTGTGAGTCCTAAAGCAACCCCCCTTTTTCGAAGAAACCAGTTTGTAGGAGCTACTAATGCCGGGACCCTGATTCCAAGTGACATTCCAAACGATATTAATGCTAGATAAACTACATAGAACATAAAAAGCGTTTGGACCTGACTCATCCAAAGAAAACCAAGTCCCATGATGGCAATTCCGATAAACATCATTTTTCTTGGTCCAAACCGATCAACAAGGTATCCGTCTATAGGCCCAAGAAGTCCGCCTTCCATTTGTGCTATGGAGACGGCAAGAGAAAGTTTTGTTCTGCTAGTAGCAAATTCTGCTGCGAGTGGGAGAAAGAAAACACCAAATCCTAACCAATAACATCCAGCACCAACACTTAGTACAAGCATACATGAAAGTACTATCCACCACCCGTAGTAAATTCTGTCTCCTGATAGAAAAAAAGAAGGGATAATTGTTGATGTATTCAATAATAGCCTTGCCTGAATTCCAGTCCGTTAACTATGAAAATAAGAACCCCATGATAATAAATAATGGTATTAATAATCCAAAAGAAATTAAGATTATTGTTATCCAGAAAAATATTTTAGCACCTCTGGCACTTGTTCCTTGGATGTTCGCCAGTTCTGGGGAATCTTTAATAACGTAGGTGCTCATTAATCGGTCATGCCAAGTTTGCCGTTTTGGATGAAAGAATGCTGTCCACCAACCTGTTCCAATCCAACCTATTATAGGGATGCATATAAATATGATAATTGCTAGCATTCCTCTAGTGTATGTATGATAAAATCCAGACAAATCACCGTTTTTTCTAACTATTCGAATTTTAAGTATTCTAGCAGCTGGATCCTGTCCTCTACGGTTAAGTATCAATGTCCAGACATACCATGCAATACCCAATATCCATCCGAGTATAGGAATTCTCGTTAAAAATTGTATTCCTATGTTCATAATTGCAGCAGCAATACGAAGACTAATAACTTCTGCATATTCGTTTGGTAATGTGTCTTTCTGAGATGCTTCGATGAATCCAGGATTTTCTTTCAAGGGATCATATTTGGTAGCCTGCAACACATTTCCGCATTCCTTGCAAAATGCAGATCCATCGTCATTTTCTGCAGTACATCGTAAACAAGTTTGGCTCATAAGAAATCCTGCTGATAATTAACTATGCATTCAGTAGAGTTTTCAATTCATCGTAATCAGGCTGAGTTCCAGGACTTTCGGCAATCCATTTATAAGAAACTTTGCCTCCTGGTTCAACTATAAAAACTGCTCTGTTAGCAGAAATGTATCCTTCTAATCCTGCAAGACCAGTAAATTCAACACCAAAATGTTTAATCCATTCTTTTTTATAGTCACTTAGCAAAGTAATTTGAACATTATTCTGTTGAGCCCAGTTTTTTAATACGAATGTTGAATCAACTGTTACTCCAATGACTTGAGCATTTAACTTTTCGAGCAGATCGGTAAATCCATCAAGAGTGCAAAGTTCTTCTGTGCATGCACCTGTAAATGCTCCCGGGAAGAAAGCGAGCACCAGTTTTTTATCTAAGTAATCGTTAATATTGTGGAAAGTATTTGTTCCATCAGGAAGTGAAAGGTCTTTAATGGAATCACCAACTTCAATAGACATGATTATGTTTCTCCTTTAAAAATGTAATGATAGTGTACTGAACTTTGCATATTATTCCAAGGAATATTACCCAGCGACAATTCCTTTTGTATAAATAATATTTTGTTCTACGAGTTGATCGAATATAGTTTCCATGCCGATTTCGGAAAGAATTTCTTTTGCATCTGATCCAGGTCTAGGTGCTGGCCTGCCAACATCTACTGGTGATAATGATAAACGAGGGGCAGGACCTGTTGTTGTAATTCGTCCAAGGTCATCGTGAAGTCTGGTTACACTTAAACCATGTTCAATAACCCATTTATCGGTTAGCAATTCCTGAGGATTGAAAATTACTTGATGTGAAGCGATTCCTGATTTACTTAAAAGGCGAATCCAGTGATTAGTTGAGGCTTTTTTCATGTTTATTTCCAGAGCTTGTTCTAATTCAATATCTATTTTTCCCTTAGTTGATTGTAATCCAGGAATTTCTCCTATTGCAGAAAGTGACGAATCTGAAGTTGACATAAATAACCATCCATCACTTGTTTGATAAGCTCTATTTAATGGATCAGTTCCCAGGATATTTTGCCCACGTGGTTCGTCCCATTGTTTCCCATCATATTCTTGAAAAAATTGAGATTGTAATGTGCATGCTGTGTATGTAAGAGCACTGTCAATGTGTTGCCCTTCACCTGTTCGGTTTCGATGATGTAGTGCAAGCACAACACCATATGCCCCCATAAAACCTGTTCCATAATCATTGATGGCATATGGTTGTAAGGTTGGACGGTCATCGCCTCCGTATCTTTCCTGCATACCAGTTGCTGCTTGAGCTAGTTGTTCGTGTCCAGGCCGTTCAGCCCAAGGTCCTTCATGTCCATAAGTATTTAAAGATGCATAAATGATGTCAGGTTTTCGAAGTTTAACCTGTTCATACCCAATACCCAAACGTTCAGCAACCCCTTTTCGTAGATTTTGAACTATGACATCAGCAGTACTTACAAGCTTCCAAAAAACATCTAAACCTTCATTTGTTTTCAAATCAATTATGATACTTCTTTTAGCACGATTAATGTCATTATGAAAAACAACTCGTTCTCTGCTAGGGCTGTCTATTTTTACTACATCAGCACCAAATTCTCCAAGAGTTCTACCACATGTAGGACCAGCCAATACGATGCAGAGATCAAGAACTTTCACACCTTCAAGTGCCGAACGCATAATTCTTTTTGTATTTATTACAGGTGGTTCAGATAGCATTTCTATTTCTGAAAGAACCTCTTTTTGGTGTTGGCCTGTTATTGGTGCACCCGACCTTATCAATCCAGGAGTTTTGGACATTCTTACATTAATCCCTGGTTGTAACATGGTTCCAAGTTCTGGATCTTCCACATTAGCTATCATCTGTGATGATTGTGCATGATGATGATTAATCCACTCCGAAGAGGTGCGACAAATTACAGTTTCAGAACCAATCCTTGCAACGAGATTTTCCCATTCAGATGAAGTTTTACTAAGGAATAATGATTCAATACGTTGTTGAGTCGCTTCTTCAGTAAAATTCTTTTCCATTACCCATGTGGATGCGTTATGTGCTTCAAGAAAATCTTTAAAATTTAAGTTTCCTGAATGAAACTGTATCCATCGGTTATCTTTACATCGAAATTGACGTGTCCATGTCTGGTTTCTTCTAGGTGGTGCAGCTGGAGTGTCATGCATTGTTAAAACTCGAGCTCCCATCGCAGGGAACATTGAATCAAATAGTGGGACTTCAATTGACTGGCCGTGACCATTACGTTCCCTTGCAATAAGAGCCATTCCTATACTTACAACAGCCTGAAATGCTGCATAACATGATGCGATTGGTACTGCATTATAGACCGGTCGTGATGATGTGCTCCCTGGTGATGGTCGATATGACCCAGCGGCTGCAGCAATGATTCCTTCCCACGCTTGCATAGTATTTCTGGGATCATCTGATGCAAATCCAGGCATGGAACAATAAATTAAATTCGGGTTAGACATAATCATGCTTGCAGCATCAAGGCCCAATCGTTTCATGACCCCTGGGCGAAAGTTTTCTATTACAACATCTGCACTTTGAATAAGTTTTTTTGCAACTTTGATATCGTTTTCATCTTTTAAATTTAAGATTATAGAGCGTTTTCCCCTATTCCATGTAGCATTGGCTGGTGTATTCCAAAATGGGCCTTTAGATGGATCGATTCGAATCACATCAGCTCCTTGGTCTGCAAGAAGCATGCCAGCTAATGGTCCTGCGATGTATTGACCAAAATCGATTATTCTAATTCCATCTAATGAACTCATTATGTTGCTCCTTAGCTAAATTCCTTTAGATCAATCAGGGTTGCTGTTCGTCCTTGATTATTGATATCCAAGATAGCGACATTTCCTAATTTCTGAAGATGCCTTGGTAATGATGGGCTTCCAGGATTAATGAAAAGTATTCCTTGGTGCTCTTCTATTAATGCATAGAGTGTTCGACCAAATACTACTATATCTACATGCTCACCTAAATACTCTTCAATTAGATCAGGAATCTTTCCTTCTGTTAAATTATGTCTTTCAATTACTCCCGGGAGCACCTCATCATTTAATGCCGAGAGCCATAATTCATGAATTATTCCTATGCGTTGATCGCCAATATCAATAATTTGTTTCGGTAAAACCCTAGGATCACCATCTGCTTCAGAGGATGTAGGTTGAGGACTTTCAGCATGGCCTCTTGAAACTCTTCCCACAGCCTTAACCGGAGCTATTGTTTCTAAAAAATCCAATATTGCTGCAGAATGGATCCCTCCTGCATGGATAATCATCTCTACACCTTTAAAGGCTATTGAAACTTCTTTGGGAACATCTTCAACTTTAGTGGCTCGGGTATCAGCTATTATTCCAATCTTCATAATTTCTCTTTTCATGAATATTCTTCAGTAAAATTATTTTGTTGTTATCAGTGCAGCAATTTCCCTTCCTTTTCTTGCAAATGTTTCTGCAAAATATTCACACAACCCTGTGTATTTTTCAGGGTCAAGAAGAGTTTCGATTTCTGCAGTTGACAATCTAGAAGTTACGTCATGTTCCTCAGCTAGTGTTTCTCTAAAAGGACGTGATTCATTGACTGATTTCTGAGCAGCGTCATAGACGACATCATGAGCTTTTTGTCGACCCATTTCATTTCCTAGTTCTAGCATGATTTGTTCGGACATAATAAGTCCTCCGGACAATTCAAGATTTTCCCTCATTCGATCTGGGAAAAGTTGAAGGCCGCTGAATAAATCAATAAAACTGGTTATATTTTTACTGGTTAATATACATACTTCATCTAATGCTGCATCGATCATATGATGTCCTGATGCATCAGCTTCATGTTCTTCTTGCATTGATTCAAGAGATAATGGAACTAAAGCTTTTATTCTTGCAGATGTGGAAATGATTCTCTGGGATCTCCTCGGGTTTCTCTTTTGAGGCATCGTTGATGAACCAACCTGTCCCGGGGTAATAGTTTCTTCCACTTCCCCAAATTCCTGTTTCATAAGAGTATAGATTTCCCTTGCTATTTTTGTACTTGTTGCTGCAAGCATCCCAAGTAGGAGTACATATTCAGCCAAATGATCACGAATAGTTCTTGATGGAAGAGACATTGATGACATCCCTAAACTTTCTGCCATTAATTCTTGGGTATGTAATCCTTGCATTCCTACAGATGCTAACGTTCCTGCACCACCACCTAACATTGTTACAAAAACTCTGGGCTCACAATTCTTGAGCCTTTCAACATGGCGTACTAATTCATCGATCCAAACTGCAACTTTGTAACCGAAAGTTACTGGTACTGCATGCTGACCATGAGTTCTTCCCGGCATTACAAAATTCTTACTATTTTCAGCAATATCTGCCAATATAACTAATAATTTTCCAAGATCATTGAGAAGTAATGAATGGGATTGTTTGATAATTAGTAATTTTGCTGTTTGAGTTATGTTTTGTGTTGTTGCTCCCCAGTGTATATAGCCTCCTGCCTCGGGCCCACATATTCTATCCAGTTCCCATATTAATGGTACAAGCCCATGACCTGTTATTACCAATCCTTTATGAATTGCTTCTATGTCGAGGAGTTCGAGCTTAGCTAAAGAAGCAATCTTATCAGCAGCTTCTTTGGGTATTACTCCAATTTTTGCCTGAGCTTTTGCTAGTGCAGCTTCAACATCAAGATATGATTGAAATAATGATGATTCAGTAAACATATCCTCAATTCGTACATCATTTTTATCCATTATTTGCTCCTTATTATTCATGTGAATAAAGTTGTTTTAGAATTTCATTTGTAACAAATAGCATGCAAAATATGACACAGTGTATTCAGTGATGCAACTAAGTTGCAAGGGGAATATTTTCTTGACAATCAAATAGCCGATTGACATACTCATTGAAAATTACAACTGTTTTAGGAGGAGAAAAATGCCAAAACAGGCTGTTGTACCTGATGATTTCACAAAACCTTATTATGATGCTTGCAATCAAGGAAAATTAGTAATCCAGAATTGTAAATCCTGTAATATACTCCAGCATCCACCAGCTCCTGCATGTCGTGAATGCAACGCTTCTGATATGGAGTGGAAAGAAGTGAGTGGACGAGGAACGATTTACGAATACGGTGTAATTCATGATTGTCCTGTTGCTTCTCTTCAAGCTGACCAACCGTTCAATGTTGCAGTGATAATGCTTGACGAAGATCAGGGAATTCAGATGTATTCTCATCTTCCCGGAGTTCCTGCAGATGAAGTTCCAGTTGGTTCAAAAGTCGAGGTGATATTCGAAGAAACACCCAATGGCCAAAAGGTTCCAGAGTGGAAAGTCGTTAATTAATAACTTAAATATATATAGAGAGGGTGAAAATGGTTACTCAAAACGCTCCTGACTCAATGTTCAGAACACAAGAAGGGCTTGGATTATGGGAGCACCGAGGTAAGGTAGCAGCTGTTGGTGTTGGGCACTCATTGACATCACGTCGTTGGGATGGAAAAGCTGAAACCTCTGTCGGGGCGAATTCAATTACTGCTCTTCGACAGGCAATAGCGGATGCTGGGATTTCACCAGATGAGGTTGACGGAATAGTTTTGGATCCAGGCACAACTACTGGTGCACATTGGCAAGAAGGTGATCCTATTCCGATGGATGTTGTTAATGCATTTAATCCATCAAGTGATCCTTTGGATGGCATTGCGAAGCTTAGTGCTGAATGGATTCTAAAGAATATGCCTGAACTGACGAATGTAAAATTTACTATGAATGGAACTGGATGCATGTCTAAGGCTATTGTTGTAGCAGCTCAGGCTGTTGGTGATGGTCTTACTAACAATTGTTTGGTGCTCAAGGGATGGCACAATCTTGAGGGTAGATATTATCAGGGTGGAGCAAATGCTCAGCAAGGACGTCCTGGACTTGCTGCCATAAGTTCTCTTTGGGGTACTCCAGCCTCATATGGTACTGCATTACAATTTGCTGCGTATTGCAGAAAATATGGAAAAACACATGACATGATGGCTCCGTTTATAATTAATTCAAGAAGAAACGGGTTATTATTTCCTGAAGGCTTCTGGGCTCAGAACAGACCAGAAGGTTTGACAGAAGAAGATTATCTGGCAGCACGATGGATTGCTAAGCCTGCGAATTTATACGATAACGATATCCCAATTATGGCATCTGCTGCTTATCTGTTTACTACTGCAGAAAGAGCAAAAGATATGAAGCAAAAGCCTGTGTATATTCTAAACCATGTATCAAGTCGAACACGTGCTAGAAGTCTCACTCCTACTTTGGAAGAAGTTGAGGCTGATACCGCTCGTACTGGCCGAATGCTTTACGAAGGCGCTGGAATTACTGCAGACGACCTATCATTTGAAAACATGTATGACGGATTCACGCTCTTTCATCAATTCCATATGGAAGGATTGCGTTATCGTGGGGTTCAGAATGGCGAAGCATTAGATTTTTATCAAACAGACATCAGTATAGAGGGTCCGAATCCTGTTTCCCCGAGTGGTGGTAACTGTGGAAGTGGGCGGACAAGATTTTGGATGCATACAGATAGTATTCAACAAATTCAACAACGAGCTGGTGCCAGACAAATTACCGGAGTTAAAGCTGAAATTGGAGTATCTGGTGGCCCTATGCCATTGGGTGGCGATTTTACTATTTGGAGTAGTACTCCTGGATAATAAGGGTAATGATTTTATATAAACGGGGAGGTTAAACTCCCCATTTATATTTTAGTTTAAATAATTAATATAAATTAATTATTTTACTATATTGTTCTGGTGGAGACGGGGGAGAGTCGAACTCCCCGTCCAGAAAGCTTTTGGAAGGATATACTCCAGGCGTATCCGATGTATTAATTTTTACCAGACGTTACCCCATCGGAAGGATTTAAGTCCAGCTAGCCGATTAAAGTCTTAAGCTAATCACGTATCGGCGTCAGCTCAAGCAGCACCCTGATTAAGTTTGCGCCCTTTACATCCCCTCAGGGAAGAGATGCTAGGACGGGTTGCCTATTTAGGCAGCCAGAGCGACTTTATTTTCGCCAGTTAATTTTTTGCCGCCAAGTTAACGAGTGCGACGACGACCTCGGCCTGCAATCCAGCCATACACCCCCTGTCGAAACCACGCGTCCCCATTTGTATGCATATTAATGGTATCACTTTAGGAAGAACATAGGAATTTCAATTTAATATCTGATAGATTTCATTTCACGTTCTGTATCACGATCGATAGCACGGTTAATCAGTGTGCGTCTTTTTTCGTACTGACGTTTTCCTTTTCCAAGACCCATAAGAACTTTTGCTACCCGTCCCTTTATATATATTCTCAGAGGTATAAGAGTATTTCGTTTTTCAGATACTAAAGAGCTGAAATGAAGAATTTGTGATCGATGAAGAAGCAATTTTCGAGGTCGTCTAGGTTCATGATTTCTGATGTTACCTTGTTCATATGGTTTTATGTGGACATTTTGTAGCCATAATTCTCCATCTAATGGTTGGGCATAGGCATCACGTATATCAACATTACCTTGTCGAATTGATTTAATTTCTGTACCTGTGAGCACTAAACCAGCTTCAATTGTTTCTGAGATTTCATAGTTGAATCGTGCTTGTCGGTTTACTGCTAATGGTCGATTGACAGGTAAAGAACTTGGTTTGTTATTCTTTTTGCTTGCTTTACTTTGCTTTCCTGGCATGATAGTTCTCGATTTGTAATTGGTTCTTATGTTTTTGTTTTAATGGCATTATTGATAATTTCAATTCCTTTTGATAATTGTATGTCGCCAGCTCCTTCATTTCCTGATTGAATAATGATATCAGGTTCAAGTCCATTGGCTTCAATCATATTGCCATTTGGTGTATACCACCTTGCAAAACTATAATACAGACTTCCTCCATCAGAAAGCCTGTGTAATTTGTTCACTGTTCCTTTTCCCAATGTTGTGGTTCCTATAATCGTTCCTCTTTCATAGTCCTGAATGGCTCCTGCAAGTATCTCACTTCCACTTGCAGAATAATTATTTACCAAAACAACCAGAGGGATTTCTAATGCCATACCATTGTTTGATGCTGTAAAATCGGTTCTTTTTCCGTTTGCATCTTTTTGATATGCAATTATTCCACCTTTGAGGAACTCATCAGTGATTTGGTTTGTAATTGATAATAGTCCTCCAGGATTATCTCTTACATCAATTATTAAGCCTTGAGCTCCTGATGATTGCAGTTCTCTAAGTTGTGCTAAAAAGTCTTGTCGTGTGTTTTGGTAGAAAGCACCAATTTTTATGTAACCGATCTTATCCTCAATGAGGCTTCCTGCTATAGATTCAATTTTAATTACTCCACGAATAATTGAGATTGTTGATAATTCTTCCTTTCCTAGGTGACGAACCTCTATTGTTACTTCAGTTCCTTTTGGACCACGTAAATTATCAACTGCTTCAAATTGAGTCCAACCTTCAACAGATTCTCCATTTACAGTTATAAGGATGTCTCCAGCTTTTACACCAGCACTTTGGCTTGGGCTCCCAGGCATAGGTGTTAAAAAGAATTGTCCATCTCGTAAGTAGATATATGAGCCTATCCCTTGATAATTCCCCTCCATTATAGGGGCTTCGATATCATGATATTTTGGCCCTATATAACTAGTATGGGCATCATCAAGTGATGTAATCATTTCCTGGATGGCTGCTTGAGTAAGAGATTCAGGTTCTAAAGGAGTTTCATTATTATCATGTTCTTTGAAAATCATTGCCCAGCTATTCCAGAATTCCTCTAGATCCTCAGGGATGCCTGCCGGAATATTTCTAGATGAAGAATCAAGATCATTTAATATTTCAGCATCAATGTTTGAGGCTTTTGATAATCCTAATATTGCGGATTGGTTTAACTGAGGTTTATTTATTGTGTTTTTATCTACAAAATCTGTTTGTAATATTTCCCAAACTTCCAAAAGAGGTTTTAAAGGTTCAAGTGGAACAGTGTTTGTTTCTGTAACTGTTCTTGTTATGCATCCAGTGAATAGTATTGCTACTACTACTGAAATATTAAGAAGTAATATTGAAAGTTTATTATTCATATTTGTTTAAACGTATTTATTATAGAAATGGTAGTTGTTATTCTACCATAGTGTTGTGTAGAGCAGTTTAATATTACCCACTTAAGAGTTTATTCGTTGACACTGTTTAGTTCCAATGCTACGATTTCTATCTATTCTAAGGGGGACACTTAGGCTGAGGGGTTAGCAAAGTTTTTTTCGGAGGTTCTTATATGCCTGCTGATGGCGAAATAGAAATTAAACGTGGACTTAATGGCGTTTACTTCGATTCTACAAAAGCCAGTTTTATCGATGGTGAAGAAGGCAAACTCCTTTACCGTGGATATAATATTCACGACTTAGCTGAAAACTCTACGTTTGAAGAAGTTGTGTATCTCCTTATATATGGCAAATTACCCAATAGAAAAGAATTGGATGATATAACTGCTGAAATTCAAGCTAGCAGAGATATTCCTGACTATATCTACGATATTATACGGATGGTTAAAGATTCTCATCCTATGGATGTTTTACGAACTGCAATATCAGCTCTGAGTGCATCAGATCCAGACGCTGAAGATTTATCTCCTGAAGCAATAACACGGATTGGGCTTAGACTTACTGCCCAAGCACCGACAATTGTGTGTGCTCATCATCGTATATCTGAAGGTCTTAGTCCTGTTGCACCTGATAGTACGTTAAATCACGCATCAAACTTTTTATATATGTTAAAAGGTGAAATCCCTTCAGATGATGAAGCAAAAACATTGGATGTTGATTTTGTTCTCCATGCTGAACATGGTGCTAATGCTTCCGCTTTTGCTGCAAGAGTGGCTGCGGGAACACAAACAGATTTCTATTCCGTAGTTGTTGCTGCAATATCAACACTTAAAGGACCATCCCATGGTGGAGCAGCTGAATCAGTCATGAATGTAGCAATAGAAATTGGAGATCCTGAGAATGCCCGTGAATTCGCTGAAAAAACACTAGGTTCAGGCGGGCGAATTATGGGATTTGGTCATCGAGTTTACAAGACTGCTGATCCAAGAGCTCGTCACTTACGGGAACGTTCACAGCGGCTTGGTGAGCAATACGGTGATCCGAAGTGGTTCCAGATTCTTTCTGCTTTGGATGCTGAGATGGAACCATATCAAAAGCGTGGAATATGGGCTAATGTGGATTTCTTTGCAGGCTCTATATATCATCTTTTTGGAATACCAAAAAATCTCTTCATTTCAATATTTGCTCTTGGTCGTATTCCTGGATGGACCCTTCAGGCACTTGAACAGTACCAGAACAACATCCTGATTCGTCCATTGCTTAATTACACAGGCGAAAAAGACCTGAAGTATATTCCTATTGATGAGCGAGAGTAATAGCCTGAATTACTCAGATCAGTGGCCAATTCAAGTAGCTAATCACCATAACCAATCAATTCGAGCGCAAGATGGCTATCAAAGTAATGATTTCTGGTCTCAATATGCCAAAAACTTTCGTTCTAATCCTTTCAGGACTGATGATCATGTCGTTAACCGACTTCTTCTAGAGGTAAGTGAAAATACATCTCTTTTAGATGTTGGTGGTGGTGCAGGAAGATTAGCTCTCCCATTATCCTTGAAAGCAAAGCATGTAACTGTTCTTGATTCATCGGATAGCATGCTGCAAGAATTAAATGATTCACTTTCAGAATTTAACATAAAAAATATATGCCCAATAAAGAGTACGTGGGAAGAGGCACAAGTTGGGGCGGAAGATATTGTTTTATGCTCTCATGTTATCTATGGTGTAACAGACATTAAATTATTTATTGAAAAACTTATTGCTAATGCTAACGAAGCCGTGCTTATTCTTGGATTTTTTGATGCTCCACAGACGTTTCTTGCCCCGTTCTGGGAATATGTTCATAACGAGGAACGAATCAATCTACCTGGCATAACTGATCTAATGAATGTGTTATGGGAGCTGGGATATTACCCCGATCTCGAAGTGCTTTCCATTGATACTTCTCCAACGTTTGAATCCATGGAAAATGCTATTGATGATTTACGTAATCGTTTATATGTTACTCCTGGTACTGAAAAAGATTTCTTGCTGAAAAATGCTGCTGCAAAATTACTTATCGATACAGATGATGGGCTTTCGGTTAGTGGATCTAAGAGTCGTGTGTTGGGTTTAGTTCGTATAAATACCTGTTGATAATGAATAGATTTCATTAGATACAAATTGATTTACATAATTATGTATTATATCTATAAATATGTTAGTTATGTAAACTTATAGATATACTACATGACATAACATATATAGTGCGAACCAAATAATCAATTTAATTTATGAAACGATATCATCTAAATCTAGAATACTTAAGCGGTTAATTTAATCGGTATTGATTCTATGCTGGAAGTGATTAAAATACCTTCTATGATCCCAGAACCATCAGGTAATATTATTCGAGGAGGTTGGTGAGGAATGAAATTTGATGAAGTTGTCCAGTCAATTGCTAGAGTAAATGAGCTTCGCAGGATTTCGGGTGCTCATGTGGTAGACCACAGGCAATTATCAAATGATGAACTTAAGGCTGCCATAATTAAATCAAAACCACAGTATCTTCACCATGAAACTGTCTACAATAACTTAGAAGCTGCCCTCTTCAAGGAACCTCGAAACGATTTCCGTGTTATTACTCGCTTGATACTTATCGATGTGCTACTCAATCAATACAACTTTGAAATACCATACAGTCAAATGGAAGAGAGAGTAATTGCAATAGAGCAATCTATAGTAAATAAATCTAATGAAATTGATTTACTTGACTTAGGATGCACTAATCGCGAATCACCACATTACAAGAATTTAGAGTTATATGACTTTG